>Ga0256406_1007565_pt1 | contig 10247 bp, 8 predicted proteins | sample RumenRJG_03DNA_FD_185986 | JGI IMG/M metagenome (GOLD analysis project Ga0256406, IMG submission 185986) | Bovine rumen microbial communities from Lethbridge, Alberta, Canada - RJG_03 | ecosystem: Host-associated > Mammals > Digestive system > Stomach > Rumen | place: Canada: Alberta | collected...
TTGGTCAGAAACAGTAAGAATTGCGCGACCGTGCCCCGAAGATAGCTTCCCTTCATAAAGCAGTTGCTGCACATCTTCGGGCAGGTCTAAAAGGCGCAATGCGTTGGTTACTGACGAGCGTGACTTGGATACAGCTGCAGCAAGCTCGCTTTGTTTCAGGTTTGCAGCAGACAACAGTTCTTTGTAGCCTTTTGCCTCTTCGATAGGATTCAGGTTTGTGCGCTGTAGATTTTCAATTAGTGCAAGTTTAAGCGTCTCCACTTCGTTCACGTTCATTACTTTTACCGGAACTCTGTTCATTCCGTTCTTCTTGCATGCACGCCAACGTCGTTCACCTGCAATAATCTGATAACCCTTTCCGTTAGGCCTCACGACAATTGGCTGGAGAAGCCCATCCTTTTGTATAGATGCCGCAAGTTCCTCGATTCCCGCTTCATCTAAAGTCGACCGTGGTTGATTGGGGTTGGGTTCAATTGCGTCAATGGGCAGGTCGTTTACAAGCGCGTTGCTTCCGGACTCCTCTGCCGCTTCGCTCATCAAAGAGCCTAGTCCTTTTCCTAGACCACCTCTAGCCACGGTTTATTACCTCCTTAGCAAGGTTCCGGTATGCCTGTGCGCCTTTCCCAAAGGAATTGTATTGCGTGATTGGCACTCCATAGCCTGGAGCCTCAGACAGTTTGACGGTTCTCGGTATTTTTGTTTTGAAAACCGTTTCGCCAAAGTAGTTCTCGACTTCGCTTACGACCTGTTTCGACAGTGAAGTGCGTTTGTCGTACATGGTCATAACTACGCCAAATATCTCGAGGTCTGGATTCATTCGCTTCTTCACCAATGACATAGTGTCTAGAAGTTTTGACAAACCTTCCAGCGCATAATATTCGCATTGAATTGGAATCAGCAGTTTATCAGCTGCGGTTAACGCGTTTATCGTGAGCAGGCCGAGCGATGGGGGACAGTCAATCAGAATATAGTCGAAGTCATTCCTTATCGGTTCAATCGCGTGTTTCAAAACCTTTTCCCGGTTAGGAACTGAGACAAGATCGAGCTCTGCTCCGGTTAGTTGTATGGTCGCTGGAGCTATAAATGTAGACAATACCGTCGTTTCTTTGATGATGTCAGTAACAGGAACACCACCAAGCATGACATCGTATATACATTGCTCTACATGAGCTTTGTCAATTCCAAACCCGCTAGTGCTATTTCCCTGTGGATCACAGTCTATAAGCAGTGTTTTCTTTCCACAATCTCCAAGAACGGCTGACAAGTTAATTGCAGTCGTTGTTTTACCAACTCCACCTTTTTGGTTGATAATTGCTAATACAAGCGAGTCTTCTGTATTGGCACGCTCAACTTCGGTATATTTCACTGTCCCTCCCTACACATTACGATTGATTATAGGCTCTTCAGGACAACTTCCTAGAGCTGGTCTCCTGTCCACTTTGTTATATCGGCAGACGTTATGTTGTTTCCTGATAACATTCATAAGTTTTCTTGTTTCATGTGAAACATCTCCACTATCTCGAGAATGTTCTACTTATCAGAGGCAACGAATCGTCCCAAAGTTTCACGTGAAACGCTTGCCAAAACATCATGAATAAGGATGTTTTGTCAAAACAGCACACTGTCTGAGTCATCAGAATAAGCTCATGCAGTATGGATATTCTTATAGAAAGTATATGAACAGGAAAAGATAGCCTACCTAAGGTTGATAGAAATTATTCCTTAAGCAAGCGGCCTTTTCTGAGCAAGACCGTTTCTACGAGGGAGAAAGCTTGGTGCATGGTCAATCTTCTCATAAGTGAGAATCAGTCGCTGATACTCGTCATTGCCCAATATAACCTTGCGAGAAGAGCGTAAGCGCATGCCAACTTTTTCAGCAAGGGCAATGAACAATCCGCCAACAGAAAGCAATGGACAGGCAAGCTCAATTAGAGAAGGGAGCTGTGCGACCGCACGCATGGTTATAGCTGAAAAAATTTCTACCTGTTCGCGAGCGAGATCCTCGGCTCTGAGATTTGAGACGGAGACGTAAGAATCAAGATTAAGTTCACGTACAAACTCGCGTACAGACTGAGCCTTCTTCTTACTCGAATCATCGAGAAGTGTTGGCCTTTCACTAACCACGGCTAGAGGAACGCCTGGAAAACCAGCGCCTGTTCCAATATCGCAATAACGTCCTTCAGGAGCACTCGCCAGTTCATGAAAAGCCGATAGAGAATCTTCGACATGAAGAACCATTGCCTCAGACATATCGGTGATGCGCGTAAGATTAAGCATCTTATTCTTTTCAACCACAAGTTCGAGATGACGAATAAGCACATTCCTTACGTGAGAACTTAAAGACAGCTCAAACTTGTGTTCAATATCATCAAACAGCGAGTCGAACACCCGTGGCATAGTGGAGCCTCGTTACTACATCGTTCATTAAGATACACTAGTGAGTATAGGTAGTATTACTGATTATTAGTTCATAATATAGTAGACTATCAATTAAGTTGCTTGATATTACCCTGCATAAATCAAAGTCAAAACAAAGAGCGCGACGACCGGATACTGGTCGTCGCGCTCTTTACAATACAGCAGCTTGAAACATGCACATCGATATCATATTAAACAGGTTTAACCACGACACGCCTATTAGGCTCTTCGCCTTCGGAGGCTGTCGTGACGCGAGAATCATCACGCAAAGCAAGATGGACGATACGTCGTTCATAGGAGGTCATGGGGCGAAGACGTACGTTCTTTCCCTGCTTGCATGCCTTTGTCGCAGCTGAACGCGCAAGACCCTCAATCTTCTGACGCCGACGATATTTGTAGCCTTCGACATCAATTACAACCGGATAGCGATAACCCAAGCGTCTGTTCGTAGCTGACACCACCGCATATTGCAACGCGTCCAACGTACGTCCATGTCGACCAATGAGCACAGCCAAGTCATCACCGACTACATCGAGTTGGATTTCCCCTTCGTCGCCTTCATATTCGTCAATTGCAGAATCTTCAGCACCAAAGTAGGCGAGAATTTCTCGGAGGACGTCGATGGCAGTGTCGGCAACCTGGTCAAGCTCGTCTTCGGACAGCTCTCCTGGCTCCCGGGAAAATGACTGCATCTCCTCATCGCAGACTACAGAGTCATCCAAATCAGCCTCGGCTTCGACAACCTCTTGGTCATCGTCAGCTGCATCGTTCTGCCCATCTTCATCGATGGAAATGGTCATCTGCTCTTCAACGACCCAGACCCTGACCTCGGCATCGATATTTTTTCCAAACACCCTATGCTCGGGCTCGACAAGAACCTCAAACTCAATTTCGTCACGCGCGGCATCGAGAACATCGAGAGCCTGTTCAATCGCCTCGTCAACAGTTTCTGCTGCCTGCCTTGTTTCTCTCATGATTAACTCCAATCGAACAGGGGCTGGGCTAATCCGCCTGTTCGTCGGCTATTCGTGTATCGAACTGTACACAGAAAGTATGGTCATTATTCATTAATGCGAAAGGGACTATTTACCCTTCTTCTTGGGCTTAGGCTTCTTAACACGTCGTTCCACATTAATCTGAACAGGCTCCACGTGCACTTTTTTTGCCTCTTCCTCTTCGTCATTGAGGCGGAACCTGTACTGCATCGCAGCCATCTGGGCGACGGCAATCAAAGACGAAACATCCCAGAAAATGAGAACGCCGCCAGGAGACCCCCAGCTGATCCAGAGCATGAATACAGCCATGACTGCACTCATGATGAGATTCTGCTTATCCTTCTGATTCCCCTGGAGAACCATCGGGATAAATGTGGAGAAGGCAAAAAGCGCCATCAGTATCAGATAGGGAATAGAAAACACAAAACCTTGACCCCACGCTGTTCGTGGAGACCAGGTCAACTGAGGAACGATATTGAAAAAACTGGCACCTTCCGGCAGATATTCATTGAGAACCTGGAACAGGATCAAAAAGATAGGCATCTGTATCAGCGCGGGAAGACAACCCATGAGCGGATTTGCCTTGTTGTCCGTATACAGCTTGCGCATCTCTTCCTGAAGCCGCTGCTGATCGTCGGCATACTTTATCTGCAAAGCCTGCATCTTCGGCTGAATCTTCTTCATTGCATAAGAAGATCGATTCTGTCTGACCGTAAGCGGATAGATGATGATACGGAAAATGAGCGTAATGATGATGATGGAAAGACCCCAGTCGCCTGTCCATTGATAGAAGATATTGATGCAGGCAAACAGTCCGTCTTTAAGCCAAGTCCACATGAAATAATTTCCTCTCTATTCCGTATACAGCGGAATAGCATTGCCTAAGGCACTGGGTCATAGCCACCGGGGTGGCCGGGATGACATTTACTGATTCTTTTCAAACTAAGCTTGAGACCCTGAACAAAACCATAGCGTTTGAAAGATGTTAGCGCATATTCGGAGCAGGTAGGATAAAACCGGCAGGTAGGGGGAGTCAGCGGAGAAATACAGCGTCTATAAAACATGATGAGCCCCAAGGCAATGTTCTTTGGCAGATTGCGAAAGAACTGTATTACCGCCTCTTTTTTCGGCTGAGAAAACACGTCAACATCAGCCTCTCATATGCTTCACCAAGTTGGTTTTCGGTAGCTTGCGCGGTGTTGTTGTTCGCGATAAATGCGACATCATACCCGGGCCAAGCTTGGTTTGATGCATAGTACGTTTCGCGCAGTTTTCGCTTGCATCTGTTCCTGACAACCGCATTGCCCAGGCGCTTGCCTGCGATAAAAGCGACGCGACCATCTCGGTCGCGTCCTGCTGGTGTTTCAATAATTCTTGCCGAAAAATAACGAGTTGAAAAACGTTGCCCGTGTGCAAAAAGCCGCTCTATGTCGCTGCTGCTTTTTATGGTGCCTTTCATTACAAGAATCTATTGCACGCTTATGCCTGATGTCAGACACAGAGACGCTTACGGCCCTTTGCCCTACGAGAAGCCAGAACGGCACGGCCACCCTTGGTGGACATGCGAGCACGAAAACCATGGCACTTTGCGCGCTTCCTCTTGTTTGGTTGATAGGTACGCTTCATCTAAGTCCTCCAAAACACAGCTCGTCACAAGGCGAGCAATTACATACAAGCTGATAAATTATATGTGTGCCCCTTCATGGTGTCAATTCTCAAGACTTAACGAAAGTAGTCAGTACAAGCATTTGTCAGGATAGACTATGCGTCATACAACTGGATGAGAATGGAAAAGGATGGTGGAAAACAAATCGTTTTCTACCCTCCTCTGGAATGCATTTATTGAAAATAGAAGCTTGTGGAAAACTTTCGAAAAAAACGCAAAGCTGTGGATTAGGTGGATAAGCTTATTATTGAATACCTCGCCCTGTGCATAAACCTGTTTGTGGTTGCTTGTCCGCTTTTGTTACAGCCTTTGTGGCCTGATAGCATGACGTTAACGTGATTTTGGAATCTATCGTCTGAAATATCACGCTGTTACTGCACCTTTACATATGGTTTTGCATGTTTTTCATGGGATATCCCAGACTTGGAAAACATGACATTACACATTATGTATTAAAACTCGCCATCACTGCACTAGAACTTTCCACAGTTATTTATGCTACCGGTATTCCGCTGCAGGTATCTACCACCTGTTACCACCTGTAATTGGAATTACCGGTAAGTTTTCCACATCGGTGGAAAATAATGTGGAAAACTGTAAGACCACGGCAGCCTGTGGAAAAGAAAAACGTAAAGAAGATACTGGATTCTGATTGCTGTATATGGATACGCCGCTAGACATCAATGAAAGCGCGCCGAATATCTCTGTGCCGTCCTATGCCCGCATTGCGGCCTATGACAATCTGCTTTCCGCGCCCCGAATCGTCGATGTCCCCCCCATGGCGGTCAACGACTATATCGGAACCATGGCGTCGAAGACCTATGAACTCTCACAAGGGCTTGGAGGTTCCGTTCCCTATACCGTTATAGAAGAGCTCGTGGAAAACTTTATTCACGCCGGTTTTGAAGAGCCCGTCATATCCATATATGACAAGGGAAACACCATCATGTTTTCCGACCAGGGACCTGGTATCGCTGAAAAAGAAAAAGCACAACTTCCAGGCTATACTTCTGCCACTCGTGAAATGAAACGCTATATACGCGGTGTAGGATCGGGTCTTCCTATCGTCAGAGAATTTCTTTCCGTTACAGGCGGAAGCTTGACAATCGAGGACAACATCAACACAGGCGCCGCCATAACAATATCCCTGCAACACCCCTCTCAAGAGCAGCAGGTCGTTACCCATAAACCGGCTCATGCCCCTGTTTCCTTACCGGCGATTCAAAAACAGAACGAACGTCTAGCATTATCTGAGCGTGAAGAAAAAATCATTCAGCTGTTTGCCACCTACGACGAGCTTGGACAGACGGATGTCAAACGTCTGCTCAACATCTCCGTTGGCACGTCTTCACGTGCTTTTGAAGCACTCGAACAGGCAGGACTGATACAGTCCACTTCTTCACGAAAGCGCGTGCTCACTGATAAAGGCGTTCGCTATGTTTTCGGCAACGCCGACAAGCGGGTAAGCGCACAGTAGCTGCACGGCATAATAAAAGCAGAGTAGGGACATGATGGGAATAGACGCGAAAACGCACACAGGCGCTTGGGAACACACGCTGAGCAGCATCACGGATTCTGAAGCATTTGCCGATCCAATAAAGGCATATCTGAAGAATGCGAAGGTGGTGGACGACCGCGAGTCGACGCTCGTGTTGGGTTTTCCAAACAATCTTACAAAAGACTTCGTCGACTCTTCGGGAATCCTCTCGTTTATTCAGGCATCAATTTATAACATCACTGGAGACAGCATCACCATTGAAACGCAGGTCTCCCCAGAAGAAAAAACAGCAATTCCAATAAAGCCCCAACCTGAGAGCACACCTGTGCTCCCAGCAGATAATCGTCCGTCTGACCAGAACGACTATATAAGAAAATATACGTTCGACTCGTTCGTGGTTGGTGAGTCCAACCAGCTTGCCAGAGGAGCCTCGCTTGCCGTTGCGGAACATCCGGCCAAAACATACAACCCGTTGTTCATCTATGGGAAGTCCGGCCTTGGGAAAACACATCTGCTCATTGCCATCTACAACTATGTTCAGGAAAACCACCCAGGACTCAACACACTCTATTTCACCGCACGCGACCTCGTCGACGACATCGTGAACATGAGCCGCCAGAAGAACTGGGAACTCTTTTCGACAAAATACACGAGCGCCGACATGCTTCTCATCGACGACATCCAGTACCTCGAAGGAAAAGAGGAATCCATCGAGCGGGTATTCCAGCTGCTCAACACCTTCATCACCATCAGCAACAAGCAGATCGTGCTAAGTGCCGACCGGTCGCCACGCGACCTGAAGATGGACGAGCGTATGACCAGCCGCTTTCTGCAGGGGCTGCCCGTCGACATCCAGCCTCCGACTTTCGAGACCAAGGTCGCCGTGTTGAGAAACTACCGGGCACACTATCTGCTGAACAGCACGATCAGCGACGACGTCCTGGATTACATCGCGAGCATCTCGAACTCAAACATCCGAGAAATCGAAGGCGCGCTGCACAAAGTTGACAGCTACCTGTTTCTCAAAGGAAGTCCGGACGCATCGGTAGAACTTGTCAAGGAAATTCTGAGAGACTACTTTCCTGAAAAGAACTCGAGAAAAATCAACATACGACTCATTCAGTCCGTCATCGAAAAGGCCTACAACATCACCCATGAAGAGATGATTGGCGGAAAGCGAAGCCGCAACATCGTGTGGCCGCGCCAGATCGCCATGTATCTGGCAAGAACTCTGACCGAAGAGTCCTATCCAACCATCGGCAAGAAGTTCGGGGGCCGGGACCACACCACCATCATGCATGGCGTCGAGACGGTGGAAAGAAAGATGAAGGAAGACCGCACCTGTTACGATGAAATCGAACGGCTGTCGGTGCTTGTAAAGGAAAAGGCATGAGAACAAGCCATCTTGTGCATAATATTGTTCAAAACGAGTGGACGTGCGGTTGGTCAAAAGTGGATGGAAAAACAGCCTGTTGAGAACAGCCCTTGTTCTCAACAGGCTCATGGACAGCGACAAGTCTCTCACCTGCACCAACACCAGTTGTCCACCTATCCACCGAACTTATTACTATTACTTGTATAAAACTATATATAGAGAAAGACGAGAGATGAAAATCAGCATCACCAGGACAGAACTTACCAGAGCGCTCGCAATCGTCTCACGAGGAATTGCAGCCCATTCGACACTTCCCATCCTTTCCTGTATACACGTTCTCACCGCAGACGACAGCAAGGTGATCTTCGAGACCACCGATCTTGACACATCAATCCAATGCTCCGTGACCGCCTTTATCGAGGAGCCAGGTTCGGTTGCTGTCCCCGGCAAGCTTCTTGGCACTATTGCCAAGAGCTTGCCGGATGCCGCCGTGCTGATGGAGACAAACCATGCCGGGCAGCTGGAAATCACCTGTGGCGGCTCGACGTCCCTGCTCAATACTCCCGACGCAACCGACTTTCCCAGCTTTCCCCATCTTAACCCGACACAGACAGTCACCCTTCCTGTCGCTCGAATAGCGGACATGTCCGACTTTGTCTCACGAGCCATATCGCGCGATAACCACCGTGTCATCATGACTGGTATCTATCTGTCCGTGCATGACAACCGCTTGACGCTGGTGTCGACTGACTCCTATCGTCTCGCGTTGTGCGAAGCGACGCTTCAGCAGCCGGTAGACGAACCATTCGAGGTAATCCTTCCTGGGTATTTTTTCAGAGACACCATGAAAAACGAGGCCAACAACGAAGAAATTTCACTCGGAGTCACTGAAAACCAGATTCTCATGTCGTTTGCCGACAGCACCTACGTCACACGACGAATCGAGGGTGACTATCCGAACTATGAGCGTCTTATCCCGAAGAGTCACAAGATGTCAGCTGTCGTCGACACAAGCGAACTTGTTGCCGGCATTCGTAGGGCCGCGGTTCTCGCACCGCCAAACGCGTCGGTAAAGTTTCTGTTCTCAGTGGAAAAACAGGCGATAGTCATCTCATCCAAATCTCAGGATGTGGGAGAGGCGACCGAGTCGGTCAGTGCCGAAATCGAAGGCGAGGACATAGAAATAGCGTTCAACTACAACTACATTCTTGATGCGCTGGTTTCCATGACCACAGACAAGACCATTATCGAGCTTGAGGCGGACAAGCGACCTGGTGTCATCAGGCCAACATCTTCCGACCGCATGCTTTATCTGGTTATGTCGGTTCATCTTGGTTAGTGGCCTCTTTTAAGATTGCACATATCGAGCTTCATGAGTTTCGAAGCTTTGTCTCTTTTGAAGACGAAGTCGCCCCCAAGACGAATATCGTCTTGGGGGCGAACGCCAGAGGCAAGACGAATCTCATAGAAGCTATTCAGTTGCTCACCATGCTCGAGTCGTTTAGAAATCCTTCATGGGACGACGTCGTGCATTGGGGTGCTGCCGCTGCGCGCACCGATATCGGTGCGCGCAGCGAAAACCGTTCTGTCGAAGTCGGCGCCGTCTATACCAAAGAGGGCCGCTCGTTTCATTACAACGGGAATAGACGTCAGCGAGGAGAGCTTCTCGGGTTGATTCCTGGAGTGCTTTTCACTCCGGATGACCTATATCTTGTAAAAGGAGCTCCTCAAAAACGGCGGGTGGCTCTCGACGCGCTCGGAGAGCAATTGTCCCCCATATATTATCGTCTCAGGACCGACTATGAGCGAGTCGTTGCCCAGAGAAACAAATTGCTCAAGGACAGTCTGACGACAAGGGACATTCTGGCCTCCTGGACGGACAGCCTGATTTCCATGGGAATGCTTCTGTTGCAGCACAGGCAGAATCTTTTCAAGATTGTCAGCGGTCATATGAACGCCATTTTTCCTTCGCTTGCACCAGAGGAAGAATTTTCGCTTTCCTACCAGTCAAGTTGGGGACGTCAGCTGCAATCTACGAGCAACTTCGACGAAGCGGATGTTCGAAGACTCTATACTTCCGAGCTACTGCAGCAGGAACGCGAACAACATATGAGCCTGTATGGGCCTCACCGCGATGAAATCAACTTCTTCATTGGTAGCCGAGATGCACGCCGCTATGCTTCCCAAGGTCAGCAGAGAACCATTGCCCTTGCCTGGAAACTGGCCGAAGTCGAAACCATTCTCGAGGTGTCTGGCAAACTGCCTGTTCTGCTGCTTGATGATGTCATGTCAGAG
>Ga0256406_1007571_pt1 | contig 10241 bp, 8 predicted proteins | sample RumenRJG_03DNA_FD_185986 | JGI IMG/M metagenome (GOLD analysis project Ga0256406, IMG submission 185986) | Bovine rumen microbial communities from Lethbridge, Alberta, Canada - RJG_03 | ecosystem: Host-associated > Mammals > Digestive system > Stomach > Rumen | place: Canada: Alberta | collected...
TTTTGGAAGAGTCAATGAAGGATCGGCTTCTGAAATATGAGGAGTATTAAAGCCAAAAATCTCGGGTGGAAAAATATTCCATCCGAGATAAATTAAAAATACTTACACACTTAACTTGACAATCCCTGCTTATGCCGAAGACGTTTACCTTCCAGTCGTGTGGAAATGCATGTGAATGGCACCAGAAGCTGATTCATAATATGATTTCGGTATTTGCGAAGAAGGCGTACTTTCTGAACCGGCGGCTTCAGATCATGTCCTGCTCTACACTCCGCCAGAAACTGGCGAAAACAATTCTCACTCATTATTCGGATCATCCGGATCAGCCATTTTCCATGAGTCAGACCGATCTGTCTGAGTTTTTAAATGTGGCGCGTCCGTCTATCTCCAGGGAATTAAATCATATGAAGGAAGAAGGACTCATCGACATGAAAAAAAGGAAAATCACGGTTCCGGATCCGGAACGGCTGATCGAGCTGCTGTAGGATTTCTTATCGTCTTATCGTAATGCGGGAAAGCGCGGAAGCAGACGGCGGATTCAATCCTATGCATTCAGGTCAGTCCTCTTGGCGCGTATACCCTTTGTCAGGGAGAAAAATGAAATTGGAAAAAGAAAAACAAGAAATGTAACAATTGTTATCGAATCCAGTGACTGAGCATGCTATACTTCAGTTGTTGTTTGAAAGAGATGGCGCGTATGACGCGCAGTGAATAAAGGAGGACGTTATGGATAATTCAATGTTTTGTTTTCAGTGTCAGGAGACAGCCGGAAATAAAGGATGCACCAAGAGCGGTGTATGTGGAAAGAAGCCGCAGACAGCTGCGCTGCAGGATCTTCTGATCTATGTCACGAAGGGACTGTCCGCAGTGACAACAAGAATGAGAGATGAGAATAAAGAAGTTCCAAGAGATGTCGATCATATGGTAACAGAGAACCTGTTTACAACGATCACAAACGCAAACTTTGACGATGACGCTATTAAGCAGAGAATTACCGATACTCTGTTTGAGAAAGAAAAACTCATGTATGAGCTGGACAGCCGCGACAATCTGCCGGAAGCAGCGGAGTGGAGCGGTCCGGAAGAGACATATCTGGAGAAAGCTGCTTCTGATGAAGTCGGTGTTCTGTCCACGGTTGATGAAGACATCCGCAGCCTCAGAGAGCTGATCACTTACGGACTGAAGGGTTTGGCTGCATACACCAAGCATGCGAACGTCCTCAGCAAGGAAGATCCGGAAGTTGACGCGTTTGTTCAGAGAGCGCTTGCACAGACTCTGGATGATACGATGACTGCTGAAGAGTATATCAATCTTACTCTTGAGACTGGAAAATTCGGCGCGCAGGGCATGGCAGATCTGGATGAAGCCAACACCAAGGCGTACGGAAATCCGATTATCTCCAAGGTTAACATCGGCGTCAGAAACAATCCGGGAATTCTGATTTCCGGTCACGATCTGAAAGACCTGGAAATGCTGCTTGAGCAGACACAGGGAACTGGCGTAGATGTCTACACTCACTCCGAAATGCTGCCGGGCCACTATTATCCGTCCTTCAGAAGATTTGACAATCTTGCCGGAAACTACGGAAATGCATGGTGGAAGCAGAGAGAGGAATTCGCATCCTTCAACGGACCAATCCTGATGACGACGAACTGCATTGTTCCGCCGACAGCAGACAGCCCGTATAAGGATAAGATGTTTACAACAGGCGCTGCCGGATTCCCGGGATGCAAGCATATTGAGGCTGATGAGAACGGTCATAAGGACTTCTCAGAGATCATCGAACTTGCAAAAACCTGCCAGCCGCCTCAGCAGATTGAAGAAGGTGAAATCGTCGGAGGTTTTGCGCATGTACAGACTCTGTCTCTGGCAGACAAGATTGCAGACGCAGTAAAGAGCGGCGCCATCAAAAAGTTTATCGTTATGGCGGGCTGCGACGGCCGTATGAAGAGCAGAGACTACTATACCGAGTTTGCTAAGGCTCTGCCAAAGGATACCGTCATTCTGACTGCGGGCTGTGCAAAGTATAAGTACAACAAGCTGGATCTGGGCGATATCAATGGAATTCCGCGTGTACTGGACGCTGGTCAGTGCAACGACTCCTTCTCCCTGGTCATGATTGCCATGGCTCTGAAGGAAATGTTCGGAGCCGAGGATATCAATGATCTTCCGATCGAGTACAACATCGCATGGTATGAGCAGAAAGCCGTTATCGTTCTGCTTGCCCTGCTCGCTCTGGGTGTGAAGAACATCCACCTCGGACCGACTCTTCCTGCATTCCTGTCGCCGACTGTTGCACAGGTTCTGGTCGACACATTCGGCATTGCAGGAATCGGAAGTGTTGAAGAGGATATTAAGCTTTTCACACAGGAGAAAGAGACAAAGGGTGAAGCCGCAGAGGAGACACAGGCTGATGACGGCCTGGCAGACGGACCGGTTACTGCGGACATGTTTGTCGGCGAGATCATTTCTCAGTTCCCGGAGACCATGGACGCACTGATGGAGTGCGGCATGCACTGCCTCGGATGCCCGTCTTCCCAGATGGAATCCCTGAGAGATGCCTGCTATGTACACGGACTGGACGTCAATACCGTCCTGAAGAAGGTTAACGAGGCAGTTGGAAAATAGTTCGCTTCGAGACCGATAGTTGATGAATGAAGGAATAACGGACTGAATATATCCGGGCAGCAGATTGAGATTGAAGAAACTCCTCCGGAGAAATGCGAAACATGCATTTTTCCGGAAGCAGCTGCCCGGAGTTTTATTCAATCTGACTATAGAAGGAGAAACAGAAGTGAGTAAATTTTTGGGACCGATCCATTTCTGGCTGTACCGGAAAATTCAGCTGCAGGAGGGATTGACGGACGCAATTGTGGAATACGGAAAAGCGAATAATTGGAATGTTCTTGCCAGTCAGTCTTTGTCGGAAGATGTAAAACCAGTCGAGATGCCAGAGCTGGACACTGTGATTGACGGCGGTAATATCCACGGGTGGCTGCAGGCCAGAATTGGCTCTGCAGAGGATCGTTCGGCAAGAATCGTGACCGCTGTCCTGGATGAAGATGCGTCGCGCCTGGATGCGCTGAAGAAAGCGGCCGCGGAATATGGAAAACAGCATAAGGCAGAGGTAAAGGAAGCCGGGGATGTGTATCGGCTGCTGAACGACAGTCTGCTGGACGGAATGCCTTGCGACAACGTCAATCAGCTGACGGAGGACTCGGAGAACCGTGTAAGCTGGACAAGAACGCAGGATGTGCATGCTGGAAGTTATCAGGCCCTTGGAAAGGATGATGCAGTCTATTATGCGCTGCGCACGGCCATGATTTCCGGAATGCTGGAGGGAACCGGATTTAGTTATTTTGATCATGACGGTTCCTGTGTGGTCAAAAAAGGCAATGTGAAACTGGGTATGTACGCGGTGGATCTGATGATGGAAGAGCACCAGAACATTCACTATATGCTGCAGGTTGTAGACCGGATCTGCTGCGGCATTCTGGAAGGTGCGGAACCGGACGGAGATGAGCTCCGCAGAATCATTGCGTTCATCAGAAAGTATGCGGACCGTCATCATCATGGAAAAGAAGAGGATTTTCTGTTCCCAAGGATGATTCAGGACCTTGGAACAGTAGCGGATAATCTGATTACACACGGCATGCTGGTTGAACATGATCTGGGACGCGATCATGTCCGTCAGGCGGAAGAGGCTCTGAACCTGTATGAGAAAGAACCAAAGACAGAGCATAAACTGCAGCTGATCGCGCATCTGATGGGATACGCAAACCTGCTCCAGCGTCATATTGAGAAAGAGAACAGTGTCGTCTACACCTTTGCGAACGACCGCCTCTCTGAGGATGCGAAAGAAGAAGTGAACCAGAAGTGCCGCGATTATGAGAGAAAGCCGGAGTCGATGATCGCAAGAGAGCTGCACCTGAGCTTCCTTCATAAGATGATGGAAAAATACGGTGTTTCAGAAGACGACTAGGAGAATTTGACAGGACTTCTGCATGGTGATACGATAAGGACACAGCAGAATAATATGCATGTACATAGAGGGGAGCGTAAGGCTGAGAAAGGTTCGTCCTGACCCTGTGACCTGATTTGGATAATGCCAGCGTAGGGAGTTATGGAATATTAGAAAGAGGCTTATTCCGATGAGGAGGGTCTCTTTTTTCGTTTCCTTGCTGCGCACATGTGCTTTTCTGCCTGCGGGAGATTGGGGGCACCACCTTCTGCCGCGTAATAAAATTAATGCGTTTCTGAGAAAGGAGAACAGAATCATGAACATGAAAACCGCATTAACAATCGCTGGATCGGATTCCAGCGGAGGCGCTGGAATTCAGGCAGACATTAAGACCATGACGGCCAATGGAGTGTACGCGATGAGCGCGGTAACGGCGCTGACCGCACAGAATACGACCGGGGTTGAGGATGTCCTGGAGTCCACGCCTGAGTTTCTTGGGAAACAGCTGGACTGTATTTTTACGGATATTTATCCGGATGCGGTAAAGACCGGTATGGTGGCATCGCGGGAACTGATTGCGGTAATCACCGACAGGCTGAAACAGTACGGCGCAGAACATATTGTCGTTGACCCGGTCATGGTCGCGACGAGCGGCGCCAGGCTGATCAGCGAGGATGCCGTTGATGCCTTGAAAAACCAGCTTTTGCCCCTGGCAGAAGTCATCACGCCGAACATTCCGGAGACGGAGGTTCTGGCAGAGATGCCGGTAAAAACAGAAGAGGATATGGTGAAAGCTTCTGAAAAGATTATGGAAAAATATGGATGCGCAGTCCTGTGCAAGGGTGGACATCAGCTCAGCACAGCGAACGATCTGCTTTACGATCAGAACGGAGCGCACTGGTTCTACGGAAGACGGATCGACAATCCGAATACGCATGGAACGGGATGCACACTGTCCAGCGCGATTGCGTCCAATCTGGCCAAGGGCAGAGATCTGAAGACTTCTGTACGCCTCGCCAAGGCATATATTTCCGGAGCGCTTGCTGCGATGATGGATCTGGGAAAGGGCAGCGGCCCTATGAATCACGCGTTCCGTATCGAAGGCGAATACGGCGATCTGGCACCGGAGGAGGATATGCATGAGCAGTAAAAAAACTTCGGTCTTCAGCAATGCGCTGATCTGGTTCGGAGCAGGAGTATCGATCGCGGAAATTCTCACGGGCACTTATTTTGGCGCACTGGGGTTCCGGCGCGCACTGCTTGCCATTCTTCTCGGCCATCTAATCGGCGGCGTCATGATGCTGCTTGCAGGGCTGATTGGTGGAATTGAAGAAAAGAGCGCGATGGAAACGGTGAGCATGAGCTTCGGTACGATCGGATGTAAACTGTTCGCGATTCTTAATGTGGTTCAGCTCCTCGGATGGACGGCGATTATGACGTATGACGGGGCTATTTCAGCGCAGTCGATCTTCCATACAGGGGTCTGGTTCTGGGCGCTGATTATCGGGGCTCTGATCGTGCTGTGGATTGTCATTGGCATTACTAATCTTGGAAAAATCAACCTTGTATCCATGGCGCTTCTCCTGATCCTGTCGATATTATTGTTCAAGCTCGTGTTCTTCAGTGGTCATCAGGTGGGAAAGGGTTCTGGAGATGCGATGACCTTCGGTGCTGCTGTTGAGCTTGCAGCGTCGATGCCGCTGTCCTGGCTCCCGCTGATTTCAGACTATACCAGAGAGGCGGAGCGTCCGGCTGCGGCGGCAGCGGCAAGTGTCGTTACGTACAGCATTGTGTCTGTTTTTATGTTTGTGATTGGCATGGGCACAGCGCTGTATACAGGAGAAACCAACATCGCTGTGATTATGACCAAGGCAGGACTGGGCGTCGCCGGACTTCTGATTGTCATTCTGTCCACGGTAACGACCACTTTTCTGGACGCATACTCTGCAGGGGTATCGAGCGTGACCATCTGGCATAAGATCAATGAGAAACATGCGGCACTCGTGGTGGCTGTGATTGGAACGATCAGCGCGATGCTCTTTAACATGGATAACATCACCAGTTTCCTTTATTTTATCGGAAGTGTGTTTGCGCCGATGATTGCGGTGCAGACAGCGGATTACTTCATCCTGAAACATGAAGAGTGCATGGGTAAATTCAACTGGATCAATTTGATCGTCTGGCTGGCAGGATTTATTGTCTATCGCTGGCTGATGAAAGTCAGTACACCGGTTGGAAATACGCTTCCGGATTTCATCTTTACGGTTCTGCTCTGTGTGATCGTCAATCTGATTGCGGGAAAAGGACGCGGAAAGAGAGCGTAATCTTGAAAACAGCGGCTGCAGGGAGAAGAATAACCCCCTGCAGGTTCGCTGTTATTTTTATTCTATTAAACGGCAACGGATCTGAAGGCAGAGTCCGGAGGAATATGTCTGTGATAAAATACAATAGTTAGTCTTGTTTTATTATACCCACCAGGGGTATAATGCATGTGTCATGGAGAGCGAATATCATATTTCGATCCGCAGTGGTCATCTTATGGAGTCGGATGATGGACATTGCATCATGAAATACATGAGGAAAGGGGGACAAAAGGATGCCGGAGCAAGAGGGAAACAAGAATTTGTCAAAGTGTAAAGAATGTGAGGGCAACTTAGAAAAATCTGTTCATAAAGACGGATCCGTAACGATGGATAACGGATGCTGTAAAATGAAGAAACGCACGCCAAAGGAATACCGTGACCTCATCAACCGCCTGAACCGGATTGAAGGCCAGATCAGAGGAATCAAGAGAATGGTTGAAGATGATGCATACTGTCCGGATATCCTGCGCCAGTCTTCCGCGGCTGCTGCTGCATTGAACAGTTTCAACAAGGTGCTTCTGGCCAGTCATATCCGGACCTGTGTCGCCGATGACATCCGCATGGGGAAGGATGAATCCATCGACGAACTGGTCAATATGCTTCAGAAAATGATGAAGTAATCCGGTTTGATGAAACGCGAAGAAAGGGGTTATGGGATGAAATCTGGAGTGATCGTATTAATTGTTATTATTGCTGTCGGAATGGTGTTTGCCATCCGTAAAACGTTCAAAACCGTAAGGGGCGGCTGCTGCGGAGGAGGCGGCGGAGATCTGAAACCAATGAAGAAAGAACTGGACGGAAAAATCGTCGGGAAAAAGCTCATGCATATCGACGGGATGCACTGCAGGAACTGTGAGTATTGTGTGCAGAGAGCGCTGGACCGGATTGACGGAGTTTCTTCTGAAGTCAGTTACCGCAGAAATCAGGCGGTGGTGAAGATGGACCGGGAAGTTCCGGATGTGAAGCTGTCCTCCGCAGTGGAAAATCAGGGGTACCACGTTTCCGGGATCGAAGCTGTATAAGTGCCGGGACTTGGAAACTGTCAGAAGGTTATTAAAGGGGTTTATAGAATGAAACAAGATTTTAACGTAACGGGAATGAGCTGCGCGGCCTGCCAGGCACGCGTGGAGAAAGCGGCCGGCAGCCTTCCCGGGGTAGAAAGCTGCACCGTCAGCCTCCTGACCAATTCGATGCGTGTCGAAGGAGATGTTTCTCCGGGTGAGGTCATTAAGGCTGTGGAAGATGCCGGGTACGGTGCGGAGCTGAAGGGAGGAGAACAGACCCGCTCTTCGGCAGACATGTACGCAGAAGAGGAGAAGGCACTGGAAAATAAGGATGTGCCGGTCATGAAGAAGCGGCTGATTTCCTCAGTATTATTTCTTCTTGTGCTGATGTATTTTTCGATGGGGCATATGATGTGGAACTGGCCGCTGCCGTCTTTCTTTGAGGGAAATATGGTTGCAGTCGGTATTCTGGAAATGCTGCTTGCCGGCATCATCATGGTGATCAATCAGAAATTCTTTACCAGCGGATTCAAGTCACTGATGCACCGCGCGCCGAATATGGATACGCTGGTTGCCATGGGTTCAATGGTTTCTTTTGCATGGAGTTTCGTCGTTTTGATGAAGATGACGCGCGACCAGATCATTGGAGGAGATGCAGCGGCAATGACCGACATGCATGATCTGTACTTTGAATCGGCTGCAATGATTGTTACACTGATTACGGTCGGTAAACTCCTGGAAGCTGTTTCCAAGGGCAGAACAACAGACGCGCTGAAGGGGCTGATGAAGCTGGCTCCCAAAACCGCGATTATCGAACGAAACGGCGAGGAGCAGGAAGTTCCGATCGATCAGTTGAATGTCGGAGATATATTTATCGTCCGCGCCGGCGGAAATGTTCCGGTTGACGGGGAGATTATTGAGGGAAGCGGCTCTTTTGATGAGTCAGCGCTGACAGGAGAGAGTATCCCGGTGGATAAGGAGGCAGGAGACCGCGTTTCCGCCGCAACCGTCAGCAGCTCCGGGTATATCAAGGCTCGTGCGCTCCGTGTCGGAAGAGATACCACACTTTCACAGATCATCCAGATGGTCAGTGACGCGGCCGCGACCAAAGCGCCGATTGCCAAGATCGCAGACCGGGTATCCGGGATTTTTGTACCGGCAGTGCTGCTGGTTGCACTGGCGACCTTTCTGATCTGGCTGATGGCAGGCGGCGCGCTTAGTTATGCGCTGTCCAGAGGAATTGCCGTACTGGTTGTCAGCTGTCCGTGCGCGCTCGGCCTGGCAACGCCGGTAGCGATCATGGTTGGAAACGGAAAGGGCGCTAAGAACGGAATTCTTTTCAAGACCGCCGCTTCTCTGGAAGAGACCGGACGCATTGACATTGTTGCGCTGGATAAGACCGGAACCATCACAGAAGGTCATCCGGTTGTCACAGATGTCCTGCCGGCAGAAGGATATACAGAAGAAGAGCTGCTCACACTTGCCGGCGCTCTGGAAGCGAAAAGTGAGCATCCGCTCGCCCGTGCTGTCATGGATCGTGTTTCATCACTCGGGCAGACAGAAGCAGCAGTAGATGACTACCAGACGTTGTCCGGGAGCGGGGTATCAGGCACCTTCCGCGGGAATCGAGTATATGGAGGAAATGCGCGCTTTATTTCGACAAAGGTTGAAATCTCAAGAGAAAAGCTTGATATGGCCGACCGGCTGTCTGACCAGGGGAAAACCTGTCTGTACTTTACAGAGAACGGCAGGATTGCAGGGTTGATCGCTGTCGCAGATACCATCAAGGAAGACAGCGCTCAGGCAGTCAAGGAACTGCAGAATATGGGCATCCATGTCGTCATGCTGACCGGAGATCATGAAAAAACAGCCCGCGCCATTGGAAAACAGGCAGGCGTCGATGAAGTTATTGCAGGTGTGCTTCCGGACGGAAAAGAAAACGTGATCCGCAGTCTTCAGAAATATGGAAAGGTTGCCATGGTCGGAGACGGAATCAACGATGCGCCGGCTCTGACGCGCGCAGATACAGGAATCGCCATTGGCGCCGGCGCAGATGTTGCAGTCGATGCTGCTGACGTCGTTCTGATGAACAGCAAGCTGACCGATGTATCGGCAGCAGTGAGACTGAGCCGCGCAACGCTTCGGAACATTCACGAGAACCTGTTCTGGGCATTCTTCTATAACGTGCTGCTGATGCCGCTCGCTGCGGGTGCATATGCGCATCTGCTCGGCATCACCATGAATCCGATGCTCGGGGCTGCAGCGATGAGTTTGTCCAGTTTCTGCGTGGTAACAAACGCGCTCAGACTGAATCTGTTTAAACTGCATAATGCTGCAGGAGACAGGAAGAAAAAACACGCGATCTCACAGGATGCGGTACTGATTTCCGCGTCTGAAGATGATAGAAAAGATGAGAATCTAAATAATGACAAAGGAGAAAATGACATGAAGAAAACAATGAAAATCGAGGGAATGATGTGTGAACACTGCGAAGCTACAGTAAAGAAAGCGCTGGAGGCGCTGGACGGCGTAGAACGTGCAGAGGTCAGCCATGAGGCGGGACAGGCTGTTGTGACGATGAACTCTGATGTTGCAGACGCAGATCTGAAGAAAGCCGTTGAAGATAAAGACTACGAGGTCAAGAGCATCGCGTAGGCAGCGGAAAATGCGGGGAAAAGATCTGGATTTTCAGGTATGAGATACGGGAAGAACAAAGATTATAAGCGTCCTGTAAATTACTCAGCATTGTGTTAATAAAAGTGCAAATTGCACAGATACGAATTAAAAAGCAGGTGCCGTACGGGGGATTGTCAAGTTAAGTGTGTAAGTATTTTTAATTTATCTCGGATGGAATATTTTTCCACCCGAGATTTTTGGCTTTAATACTCCTCATATTTCAGAAGCCGATCCTTC
>Ga0256406_1007572_pt1 | contig 10239 bp, 7 predicted proteins | sample RumenRJG_03DNA_FD_185986 | JGI IMG/M metagenome (GOLD analysis project Ga0256406, IMG submission 185986) | Bovine rumen microbial communities from Lethbridge, Alberta, Canada - RJG_03 | ecosystem: Host-associated > Mammals > Digestive system > Stomach > Rumen | place: Canada: Alberta | collected...
CTATTCGGAATTTCTCGGTGAGAACATATACCATGAAGACGAATACATGAAGATGCATATGTTCCAGGATGAATGGGATGAAAACAACAAAGCAGTAAAGCTGGCCGTTCCATTTGGTGACCGGGTCGGTCTGCCGACCGTGCTCATTCCGGGCCTTGAGCAGGCGCTGGGCGAAAACTGCGCATCCGGGCGACAGGAGGTTCGTCTTTTTGAAATCGCTCATACTTATCTTCCGGGTGCCTGTGGCAGGAAAAATCCGAGAGAAAAGATCAGCCTCGCAATCGGTGCATACGCCCCGGATATGACGATCGCAGATTTCAAATCGGATATCGACGTGTTTCTATCCCATCTCGGAATCCGCAAACACTTCATCATCAAAAACGGTGTGCCTAAAGCCTATCACCGCGAGGAATCCTATCTGGTATTGAATGACGAATCGATGTATCTGGGCGGCAGCCTCGGCGGCATCAACCCGATCGCAGAAGAGAATTACGGCATTCAGACACACGCATATATGGCCAATTTCAACATCGAACCGCTTCAAAAGCAGTTTCACAATGAAATCATGTTTCGGCCGAAAGAACTTCCATAGAGCCGGAAAACCGGACAGTGCGGCGGCGGACAGGAATCCCTGCTCCGCCGCTTTTTTACTGTCTCCGGTCCAGCTCGTATGCGCGTTTTCCGAATCTCATCCTTGCCTTGATAACTTTTTGTCTCTGTTGTAGAATAAAGCCGACAGATTTTTCAGAATCCAGCAAACAAGGGGTATTAATAATGAAGAGAAACGATTATATTTCATGGGAGGAATATTTCATGGGTGTTGCTCTTCTCGCCGCGCAGAGAAGTAAGGATCCGAACACTCAGGTCGGCGCCTGCATCGTCGATGAGAACAACATCATCATTTCCACGGGTTACAACGGTTTCCCGATCGGATGCTCCGATGACGAATTCTCCTGGGAACGCACCGGCGAAGACACGAAATACAACTATGTCGTTCATGCTGAGCTGAACGCGATTCTGAATTCCGGCGGACGTTCTCTCAAAGGCGCTACGCTTTATGTTGCCCTGTTCCCGTGCAATGAGTGCACCAAGGCAATCATCCAGTCCGGCATTAAGGAAATTGTCTACCTGAGTGATAAATATGCTTCGGAAGGTCCGACGCTGGCCGCAAAGCGCATGCTGCAGGTTGCCGGAGTCAAGACGCGCCGGTTTATTCCGAAAGATACCAGTCTGACGATTAACTTCGAAACAGAATAATTCAGTAAGAAAGAAGGTTCGAGATGAAATTGATTATCGTCGCGCCACGCGGCAAAATGGGCAAATTTATTACAGAAATCGCTGCAGCAAATGATCAGATTGAGATCGTTGGCGGTGTCGGTCCGAAAGGCCGCGACTATATCGGCAGGGATATCGGCGAAGTCGCGATGATCGGTAAGACGGTAGGTGCACCGGTCGTCGATGATATCGAATCGATCATCGATTCCTGTGACGTCATCATTGATTTTTCGACTGTTGAGAACGGAATGGCAGTGCTTGATGCAGCGCGCCGGCACGGCAAAGCGCTGGTCTGCGGATCGACTGGTTTTTCACCGGAACAGCGTCAGGCTTTCGAAGACGCCGCTCAGGATATTCCGGTCATGCTGGCGGCCAACACTTCCCGTCTGGTCAACATCATGTACAAATTGATTCAGCTTGCTGCAGAGAAAGCCGGCGATGTGGATGTCGAGATTCTCGACATGCATGACAACACGAAGCTGGATGCTCCGAGCGGAACGGCGAAGGAGATTGGCGAGATCGTCGCGGAAGCGCGCGGCGTCAATCTCGAAGATGAAGCCGTATACGGCCGATCCGGACGCTGCCCTCGCCAGAAAGGCAACATCGGCTTCCACTCGCTTCGCGGCGGAGATATCCCGAGCAGTCACACGGTCTACTTCGTTGGAACGGGCGAGCGGCTCGAGATCACGCACCATTCCGGCAGCTTCAAATGCTTTGCTGCCGGCGCAGTGGACGCGGCACTCTGGCTGGCAGAGCAGCCGAAGGGCTCCTATGTGATTCAGGAGACTTTCGGGTTATAGCGGCTTTAGGGAATGATTGAATTCATATGACACGTTAAAACCAGAAGATCGTGATGATAATGGTCACGACCTTCTGGTTTTTTGTTTCGGCTGTTTTTGAAGCAGCAGAGATCGATCCTCGGATCCCGGAATCCCGTCCCGAACGCACTGCGATATTCTTATTTATTTCGCCATTGCTCCGGTGCAGCAAACCGCTCGATGATGTGAGCCGCTGCACGGATTCCATCACAGGCTGCGGACGTGATTCCGCCGGCATATCCCGCACCCTCGCCGGCCGGGTAGATCCCACGGACCTCGCTTTCGCCCGAATCGTCCCGCACGATGCGGACCGGCGATGAGCTCCGCGTCTCGACTGCCCTGATGATCGCCTCCGGATCATCGTACCCTTTGATCTTCCGGGCAAAATGAGGCACGGCTTCCCGGATCGCTTCCGACGCAAAATCCGGCAGCGAGCGGCAGACCGGATTATCCGGTTCCGGATTCAGAAATTCCGCCATCGTGCACCACGGCGGCGCAAAGATCCTTCCATTCTGTTTTTTGCCAAGATCAAAGGCGATCTTCTCGTACCTCTCCTGAAAACGCACGCCGGCCAGCACGTCATCCGACTCGAAGTCCGAGGTGCGGACGTCGCAGAGGATCCCGCTGTTCGCCGTACCGCTGTCCCGCTTGCGGTTGCTCATCCCGTTGACACAGAGTTCGCCTTCCTTCGTCGAACAGACGATGACTTCGCCGCCCGGACACATGCAGAAGGAATAGACGCCCCTTCCATTCGACGCGTGATAAGAGACTTTGTAATCCGCCGGCGGCAGCCGCTTTTCATCGCCGTACTGCGCGCGATCAATCAGCTCCTGCGGGTGCTCCATCCGAACGCCGATCGAAAGCGGTTTCTGCTGCATTGGAAGGCCGGTCTCATGCACCATTTCAAAAGTATCCCTCGCGCTGTGCCCGATCGCGAGAATCAGCGCATTCGTCTCGATGACCGCATCAGACTTTCCGGCTTCCGGGTCCGACGTAGCGACACGGACGGAACGGAGCTGACCATTGTCGATGTTCAGCTGCTCCAGCTTCGAATGGAACCGGATCTCTCCGCCCAGCGCCTCGATTTGATGGCGGATATTGACAATGACGCTCCGGAGCACATCCGTCCCGATGTGCGGCCGGTGAAGATAGAGAATATCGTCGCCCGCGCCGGCCTCCGCGAACACTTCCAAGACCTCCCGGATGTGTCCGCTCTTGATGCCGCTCGTCAGCTTCCCATCCGAAAACGTCCCCGCTCCGCCTTCACCGAACAGGACGTTCGATTCCGGATCCAGCGTACCGTCCTTCCGGAACCGGTCGACATCTTTCACCCGCTCATTCATCGGTGCACCGCGCTCGATCACGAGCGGACGGTACCCCGCCTTCGCAAGCTCCAGCGCCGCAAAAATCCCACACGGCCCGAAGCCGACGATGACCGGGCGGCCGATCAGTTTCCCTCTGCCCGGAACCGGTTTCGGCGAACCTTCTTCACCGACCTCCTTCAGGCTCCGGTTCCGGCTTCGAACCGGCCGATCTGTGTAAAAATCAACCGTATACACCAGACGGATCTCCGTCTTGTCTCGCGCATCGATGGATTCTCTGCGGATCTCCGTCTTTCGGATCGTTCCTTTCGGCAGAGACAGTTTCCGTTCGATCTTCCTCTGGAGATGTTCTTTCGGCTCGCCGATCTTCAGTTTGATTTCGTTGATTCTGTAGTGATTCATCTTGCATCCTTTATTAATGCATCCATTAGTTTTGTTTGTACCACCTGCCCGCGGTACGCGGCTTCGCCTGCTTCGTTCTACCGAAGCGACTCAGCCGCAGCCCTTCCGGCCGCCATACCGGTGCACCATGCGTGGGTCAGATTGAAGCCGCCGCACGGACCGTCGTAGTCCTGCAGTTCTCCGGTGATATAGAGTCCCGGGCAGCATTTCGACTCGCAGGTGTCCCTGTCGATCTCCGTAAGCGGAATGCCGCCGGATGTGCACTGCGCCTCTTTCCAGCCGCGGATCCCCGTCGGTCTGAATAACAGGCTGTGAACATTATCCGCGACTCGGGTGAGTTCTGCGTCCGAAAGCTCTGCAATCGGCCGGCCGGCATCGATTCCGCTCCGCTTCAGCACATAGTCAGCAAGTTTCTCCCGTAACACCGAGCATAAAAGCAGACCGGCGCGGATGCGGTCTTTCCCGGTAAATGTCTGTTCCTGGCCGCGCCTCTCCCTCAGGAATCCGGTCATATCCAGATCCGGGCAGAGATCCATACGGATTTCGAAACTTTCGATTCCCTCATCCCTGCTGAACCGCATGTGGCGTGTCATATTGAACACGCAGATGCCGCTCAGTCCGAAGCGGGTGAACTGGATCTCCCCTGCTTCCGAAAAGACTTCTTCCGAGAAGCCCTGATGATGCCGAATCAGCGTCACGACGCCTTTCGCCCGGGTGCCGGACACTTCTTCGCATCCGTCCTCCGCGCATTCCACTGGCGTCAAAACCGGTATCGGGCGGACCAGTGTATGCCCGAGGCGTCTCAACATCGCGTAAGCGTCACCGGTTGTACCGTAATTCGGGCCGGATTTTCCACCGGACGCGACGATCAGCCGGCGGCAGTCAACGACGTCCGGATCCGTGCCCTTCCGGGCGATGGTCACCCGGTACCCCGTGCCGCCTGGATACTCCACCGGATAGATGTAACTTACCGAGGATTCAGTCCAGAGACCGATGCCGGCCTCACGCACCCGGGCGGCCAGAAGCTCCGTGACATCCGAAGCGGATTCCGAATACGGGTAGATGAGGCCGTTCGGATAAGTACGAACGGCGATACCTTGACGCCGAAGGAAGTCCAGGGCCTCCCGACACCCCGGCGCGGCCTCGTTGGAGATATTGCAGCGTCCGCTGCCCGTCGCGCGGAGCTTCCGGCCGGGCTCCGCATTTTTTTCGATCAGGAGGATGCGGAGCCCGGCGCCCTCGAGGCGCGCCTCGAGGGCGGCCGCCATTCCGGACGGGCCGGCTCCGATTATGGCGATATCAAAATGTTTTCTCATAAATTTCCTCATATCTTCAAATATGATTACTCTCAATTTAACAAATAAGCACTATCATGATATCATATATAAAGTTATCATTCCATAGAGTATAGAAGCTCGGTGCCCTGCGGATTGCACGGGGTTATCGTCCGACGCTTCTATGCGGATCAGTGTTATTTTAAGATATTTATGAATTCAGATTCCACTTTACTTTCAGAACACCCTACGGCGCCGGGATGCTCAAATAGTATTCCGGCGTATACGAAACCGACTCACAGGCCGCGCGAGGTCTGGATCGACAGCCTCAAAGGTTTCATGATGTTCTTCGTCATTTACGGACACGCGACCGCAGATGATGACATCATCAATTACATCTATTCTTTCCACATGCCGATATTCTTTCTTCTTTCCGGCATGCTGTTCCGGTTCAACCGGGAGAAGAGCTGTCTTCTTTTTATAAAGAAGAAATTCGGTTCGCTGATGCTCCCGTACTTTGCGCTGAGTCTGTACGCAGCGCCGCTCCGGGAGTGGATGGAGCGGATTGGCGAGGCCAACAGCCAGAGCGCGCTCGACCTGGCAGAGGGTACGCTGCTCAGCAATGCGGACTTCGGCCTAAAGATGTCATCCAACACGAACTGGTTCATACCCTGTCTCTTCCTGACAACGGTGGTTTCCTTCCTGATCTGGAAGGCGGGTTTCGGGTTGACGCGCCGGCTGAATCAATGCTTCCGGAATGCCGGGAAGAAATTCCGCGCGTACTACCAGCTCATTAACCGGAAAATTCCGGTCGTTGATCTGGTCATCGCGCTGATTTTTCTGGCTGTATTCGCCGTCTGCACTCTGCTCGGGCTGAACCACGGAAGCGGCGGAATCTGGCATTGGAAAGTCGCTTTATACGCCACCGGATTCTATCTTCTCGGCTATCTGATCATGCCGATGACAGGCACCATCCGTTCCCGGATTTTCCAGCATCGCAAGGTCCTGGGCATCATCATTCTGCTGCTGTTCACTGCCGGTTTTCTCCTTAGTTACCGGAATGGCTACGTCAGCATGATCCACAACAAGTACAAGAATCTCGGGCTTTACTACGCCTCGGCGGTGGCCACCTGTCTGGCATGGATCCTGCTTTTCATGACATCGCCAAAATCACCGCTTCGCTTCGCCGCCCCGATCCGGAGGATATTAACTTTCGTCGGTACAAGGACATTTCCGTATATCGCGTTTCAGGTTCCGGTCATGAAACTGATCCGTCATTACGTCCCGTTCTTCCGGCAGTCCGGCGAGATCTACGTGCTGGCGCTTTCGCTTCTCCTCTTCTTCGGGCTGATGCCGCTCGCGGACCGGATAAACCGGATCATTCCGAAGCAGTTCCGGCTTACGCTCATTCCGCAAGAGATCCGAAGCCGGGCCGTTCGTTATCTGCGGCGGATATTATCCGCCTGCAGTGCCCGCCGCATCTTCCGCATTCTTCACATTCGACGTACAGTCTGGCGGTAAAACAACATTTGAAAAAAATCCCGGAGCTGCGGCTCCGGGACTTTCGCTATTCTGTCATATCTCGATCTCTTACCTTCGATCTTTACTTCAAGACTTCGGGACGGATCTTGTGGATCTTACTGATACTTCTTCGCCGCTTCAGCCAGTTCTTCTGCGCGATCGGTATCTTCCCAGCGAACGCCGAGCTTCGTACGTCCGAAATGGCCATAAGCTGCCAGCGCGCGGTACTGCGGCTTCAGCAGATCCAGCGTCTTGATAATTGCAGCCGGTCTCATATCGAAGTTCTCGCGGACAATCTTGACGATATCCTCATCGCTGATAATGCCGGTTCCATAGCTGTTGACATAGACCGAAACCGGTTCCGCAACGCCGATCGCGTACGCCAGCTCGATCTCCAGTTTGCGGGCAATGCCTGCAGCAACCAGGTTCTTCGCGATGTATCTCGCCATATACGCAGCGCTGCGGTCTACCTTCGTCGGATCCTTTCCGGAGAACGCGCCGCCGCCGTGGCTCGCATATCCGCCGTAAGTATCTACGATGATCTTCCGGCCGGTCAGTCCGGAATCGCCCTTCGGTCCGCCGATGACGAACCGTCCTGTCGGATTTACGAAATATTTCGTGTTCTCATCAATATACTGCTCCGGAAGGATCGGACGGATAACCTTCTCGATCATGTCCTTTCGAATCTGCGAAAGCTCAACATCCGGATCATGCTGCGTCGAGATGACTACGGTATCAATGCGGACAACCTTGTCATCATCGTATTCTACCGTAACCTGAGTCTTGCCGTCCGGACGCAGATAGCTGAGCGTGCCGTCCTTTCTGACCTTCGCCAGCTGCATCGCCAGCTGATGTGCCATCGAAATCGGCATCGGCATCAGTTCCGGCGTCTCGTCGCAGGCAAAACCGAACATCATTCCCTGGTCTCCGGCTCCCGTCATCGCAAGGTCTCCATTCTCAGCGCCTTCTTTCACTTCCAGCGCTTCATTGACGCCCTGAGCGATATCCGGCGACTGCTCTTCGATCGCAACCAGGACCGCGCAGGTATTTCCGTCAAAGCAGACATCACTGCAGTCGTATCCGATATCCGTCACGACCTTCCGGACAATGCCTTCGATGTCCGCCGTGCAGGTGGTCGAAATCTCGCCGAAGACGAGAACGAAACCGGTCTTCGTCGCCGTCTCGCAGGCAACGTGCGCATGCGGATCCTCCGCCAGAATCGCGTCCAGAATCGCATCCGAGATCTGGTCGCAGACTTTATCAGGATGTCCTTCGGTAACGGACTCTGATGTGAATAACTTTCTCATTCGGTATCCTCCTTATTTACCATGTCCGGCAGTCCCGGCCGGGTCTGCCATTCGATTGCCATAAAAAAAGCTCTCCATAAAGAGAGCGCCAGAACTCTCCTCATCTTCCAGGATCCGGAGATCCTGTGGGATTTGGCACCTTCAGCTGTTATTGCCGTGGTTGCCGCGAGATCATCGGGCCCATTCCCTCACTCGCTCTTAATAAGGTTTGTCTGAATGTTATTATAACCCTGAAAAAGGCTATGTCAAGAAAAATATCATCAATCACCTTCACGTTTCCGCTTCTGCTGTAGTATAATGTATTGATATGCAGTGACAGAAAAGGAGAATCATGCCACAGTTTCAAGTTGTAGAGGGGCGGCAGTCCGCCTATTACAATCATTTTAAAGACTATAAGTTTGAAAGCGCGACCGCGACGAACACCCGTCTGATGGGCGTCGTGGCGCTCAAACTGTCCTGGCGCGCCCGGAATTCCCGGGAACACCTGTATCAGCTGATGCATCTGGATTTTTCCGAATATGGCATCGATGAGTACATGGAGTATTTTACCGATCCGGACATGTCAGATTTCAGCATGATCGTTTCGAAGTCCCAGTTCAAAGACGCCTGGAACCGGATATCCGGAAGTCTCGGCGGCTCCGAAGTGCGGATCACCCTCGGCAACGCTCTCCGGCTGATTCATATGTCGCTGGCAATCAACGAAGGACATTACCGCGATCACAACTCCTCGATTCAGGAATTCCGGAAGCAGACGCTGCGCCGCATCAATCTGATGAAAGAAGCCGTCGAATCGGATTTTCCGGATGATCTCAATCTCGACGAATATCCGGCGATGGCCGCCGTGTGCCCGAAATCACTCTCCATTTACGAGACCATTAATTATTTCATCATGCGGCTCTGCGATGAAGACTACTCCGCCGCTGCATTTCTTTCAGACATGACCGAAGCCGAACTGAGCCGGATTCCGGTCTGGACGCACCAGATGATGACGCTGACCAGCTGCCGGATCCGCCGGAGTGACACGGCTGACCACTATTTATGTACGATTCTTGCGGAAGGCGATACGCAGTATTACTACATGCGCGCTGAAGCCGCGATGGATTTCAGGGCCGGCAAGAGAAATTCCCGTGTCGCCGGCTTTAAGTGCAGCTACTGCCACCGGGCGTCGGAATACGAAGCGGCCATGCTGACCCGCCGTTCCGAGTACATCACAGTCTACAGCATCTCATCCGAACTGACGAATTTTGATCTGGATCAGTCTTCGATGGCTGCCGATGCGCTGATGTCCTCTGTTCCGAATGGGATTCTCTATACGCTCTACAACTCTGACAACTCCCATGTGGATACCGACCGCTACTACATCGGAAGCGATCTGTACGGCGCATTTCTGGTTACACCGTCCGGCGAACTGGTAATCGCGAGCTCGGAGCTTGTGAAGATCACGATGATGGAAATGAATCTGGCGAGCAGCTTTTTTAACGGCGAGCTGGAGCTTGAGGGACGGTACCGGTTCGGCGCGCAGGTCTTTCAGACATTCTGCGAGATGAGCGGTGCACGGTTCGAGGATATTTTACAATAGCTTTTCTTGTTTTATAAAAAAACATGATATAGCGCCAAAATAATGAAATTTTAATTATCTGTAAACCTATGTTCTTTTTTCAGGCGAAATTATTAACACCGTCAAGTTTCGATAATTTCAATGTCAAACGAATTATCCACAAGTTTTTTGCAAATTGTATACAAAGTTTTGAACATTGCCATGTTCAAAACTTTTTTCTCTCAACACTAGTAATTTCAAGTTTGAGAGACTTCACAAACTTTTGTCAAGGGCGAGTTTTCCACATTTTTTGAAAAAGATTTGCACGGTTCTGTTCGACCTTTGGCAAATTCTGTTTTTTAAGAGAAAGGAATTTTATGACTGCGATTCGATATTATCAGGACCATTTCTACTGTAGAAGACTGACCGCAACGGTTACAGCGGTCAACCCGGTTAAAGGCGGAATGTCCGTATGCACCGACCGGACGATCTTCTTCCCGACCGGCGGCGGTCAGCCGTGTGACCTCGGTACATTCACCAGAGAAGGTCTGCCGCCGGTTCAAATTATGGATGTGCGGGAATCCGGCGAAGACAATGAAGTTCTGCACATCGTCGACGAAGAATGCCCGCTCCGGCCCGGCGACACGGTCACGATGGATCTGGACTGGGACCGCCGCTTTGAAAACTCGCAGCGCCATTCCGGCGAGCACATCCTGAGCGGCGCGATCTACAAGGTTTGCGACGGTGCAAATAAAGGTTTCCACATGGGCGAATCCTACATCA
>Ga0256406_1007573_pt1 | contig 10239 bp, 8 predicted proteins | sample RumenRJG_03DNA_FD_185986 | JGI IMG/M metagenome (GOLD analysis project Ga0256406, IMG submission 185986) | Bovine rumen microbial communities from Lethbridge, Alberta, Canada - RJG_03 | ecosystem: Host-associated > Mammals > Digestive system > Stomach > Rumen | place: Canada: Alberta | collected...
AAGGATCCAGGTTGTTCTGAAGGAATGAGGAATTGCCGTAGACCATGGAATCGTACCCTTTCTTCTCAGCCTCACTGCAGAATGCCAGGGCGTTGCTGGTTGCCTGTTCAGCAGTCATCCCCTTGGAATAGGCCGCACTCAGCCTGCCTCCTTCCAGGAGTTCATAGTCCATGACCAGTGGCAGGTCCACCTGGTAATCTTCCGCCAGATCCACCAGATAGTCCGCCTCTTTCCGGGCTTCTTCCGTTGTTGTGGCCTGAGAGAAATAATACACCCCTGTCATGAGACCGGCTCTTTCAGCCTCCTGGATGTTATTGGCAAAACTTTCATCTGTATATTTTTTGCCCGTCCCTCCGGCGGTAAATCCTGCTCTTATAAAAACAAAATCAACTCCTGCTTTTTTTACGGCTTTCCAGTCCACGGAGCCCTGGGCGTAGGAAACATCGATTCCATCAAGAATAAGGCTGTTGCTGAACCTGGAGTCATGGGTGAAACCATCTTCTGATATTCTCTGGGCAGACCTTGTGCACCCGTGGGCAATGGCAAGGATGAGGACTGCCATTATTCCTATGGAAATCACCAGAAATCTGACCCGGTGCTCATGCCACCACTTGTTGATTTTTCTTTTTATCTTTTGTTTTATCCGGCGGATTTTCTTAGCTATTTCGCCTTTTACAGACCTTTTCCTCCTGTGCCTGTAGCCGGAGGGCTTTCTTCCATATTTTTTTCTTCTCATAATGTGGGTATTATATCATATATAAACACAGCACCTGTATTATATTCATCCAGAGTGTGTTATAATATTGACATAAGTAAAGTGGTTCGGGACAATTCCCCTGCCTTGATTTTTTTTGGTAAAAGAAGGCATTTGTCCCGTTGTGACATTCATTGCTTTTTGTGAAAGGAGAATTTAGCAAATGGTTAATGAAAAGTATTATGGTTACGGTACCGCCCCATCTGTAATCAGAGAGCTGTTCGCTTATGGTCTTGAGCAGGCCAAGGTTGTTGGAAAAGAGAATGTGTATGACTATTCTCTGGGAAATCCAAGCATCCCTGCTCCAAAGAAAGTAAACGAGACTATCAAGAGACTGCTGGACGAGGAAGATCCAATTCTGATCCACGGATATTCAATGGCTCCTGGATTTGAGAACGTTCGTCAGCAGATTGCCGATAACCTGAATGAGCGTTTCAACATCAACGCAAAGGCAAGCGAGCTCTTCATGACTTGCGGATGCGCTCCTGCTCTGGTATCTGTTGCAAAAGCTCTGACTACATCTACTGAAGATGAGTTCGTTCTTATCGCTCCTTACTTCCCTGAATACAATGTATTCTTCGGTTGTGACGGCGCTAAGCTGAAAGTTGTTCCTGCTGATACAGAGCACTTCCAGATCAACATGGAAGAGCTGGAGAAAGCAATCGGACCTCACACAGTAGGCGTTGTTATCAACTCTCCAAACAACCCTTCCGGAGTTGTATATACAGAAGAAACTCTTAAGAAGGTTGCTGACATGCTTACAGCCAAGGGCAATGAGTACGGTCATCCAATCTACCTCATCGCCGATGAACCATACAGAGAGCTGGTTTACGGTGGAGTTAAGGTTCCATTTGTTCCATGTGTATATGACAACACTATCGTATGCTATTCATGGTCCAAGTCACTGTCACTGCCAGGAGAGCGTATCGGATATGTATTCATCAGCGACAGAGTTGCTAATGGCAAGGAGCTCTATGCTGCTGTTGCAGGTGCTGCTCGTGAAATCGGTTCTGTTTGCCCTCCTACACTTATCCAGAGAGTTGTTGGTGAGTGCGTTGGATGTGACCCTGACCTTAAGGCTTACGATGAAAACAGGAACCTGCTGTACAACACACTGACAGAGTACGGCTATGAGTGCGCTAAGCCAGACGGAGCATTCTACCTGTTCGTAAAGGCTCCTAACGGTGATGCTAAGGCATTCTCTGAGAAGGCTAAACTGGAGCACAACCTGCTGGTAGTTCCTGGAGACGGATTTGCCTGCCCTGGATTCTTCAGACTGTCCTACTGCGTATCCAATGACATGATCAAGAGATCTCTGCCTGCATTCAAGGCAATGATTGAGTCATACAAATAGTACATTGGTACAATATAAGTAAAGATCATAGAGCCAGTCATGCCCTCAGCTCTCAGTAGCTGAGGCTGGTTACCAGGAAGCCCTGCTTCCGGCATTTGCCGGCGAGCAGGGCTTTTTCTGTGATTTTATATTTTCCACCATTTCACTTCATATTCTGATAGAATATTTCCACAAGGCAATCATCCTTAATGTCACAGTATATGATCGAGCCCTCAAAGGAGAAACTGATGGTATATAACGTTTCCTTTGATATCTGTGCCGTGGTGATCACCACGATCTGCATTTCTGTCATGATTCTGCACAAGGACATGAAACGCTTAGAGAACAAGGTGCTTTCTGGTATTCTGGTTCTTCATTTTGCTGCAGCTGTTCTGGACATATGGAGTTCGGTAGCCAATTCCTACACAGCCCAGTATTCCTATGCTTACAGAGACTTTCTCAACCTGTCGTTTCTCCTGACCCACTGCATGGAAGCCGCGCTGTTCGCCTGGTATCTCATGCTTCTTTTCGGCCTGGACATGGTCCGCCGGAAAACAGTGAAGGCACTCCTGATTATTCCTGAACTGGCAGGTGTGATCCTGCCCCTGGCTTTGAATAACGTTTTCCGCTGGGTTTTCTACTACGACAAATACGGAGTCTATTCACACGGACCCATGATGTATCCCCTCTACGGAGTATCCATATTCTACATGGTGCTCTGCTGCTTCATCGTGCTCATGAAACGGAATCTCCTGACCCGCCGCCAGTGGCGGGCTATGATAGCACTTTTGCTGACCAGCCTCATCCCCATCCTGATTCAGATGATCTTCATTCCTCATCAGCTCATCGAATTGTTCTTCCAATCCGTTGGGTTCTACATGCTGATGACCACCGTAGACAACTTTGACGATTTGAGAAACCCGGTAACAAAAGTATATAACAGGTTCGCATTTATCAAGTCCCTGTCCATTCTCATGGCATCGGGTACTACCTTCAGGCTGATAGTAGTAAAGCTTTCAAAAAGCCAGTACTTCAAGTCGGAAGGGTACGAGAATCTGAGGATAAACGCACTGCTCCATTTCGCTGCAGACTGGCTGGACTCTCTTGATCCGAGGATTAATGTTTACGACTGCGCCAGAGGATTTTTCGTTCTTCCGGTAGTCATGGGAGATGCCTTGTTCACCGCCGACCTGCGGTCAAAGATAGCAGAGCGGTTTAAGGAAAAGTGGACCTACAGCGAACTTTCACTGACATTTGCTGTACAGCTTTGTACAATAACCCTCCCTCAAGATGATTTGGATCCGGAACAGATTCTGGAAATAATAGACATGCCATTTACCGAAAAGAATCCGGTAATCAGTTATACCACACCAACTGAGATACGAGCCTCAATGGCCGCAGCCCCCGCTGCAGTACCTGAAGCCATGGACATTCCCCAGGAACTGTCTGACACCCTGGATGCCTTTCTTGCAGGAGTCATGACTCTTACCCGAGCCGAGAAAACCGTTTTCCAATGTTATACCCGGGGAATGACCCCTTCCCAGATTTCAGAAGAGATTTTCATATCGGTAAACACCGTCAAGAAACATACTAAAAGCATCTACCGAAAACTTGAAATCAATTCCCGGAACGAACTGATCATGTACGTGGATCTGTTCCGGCGATGCAGACGGATGGATGATCTGGAAAACATCTGATTTATTCAAGCCTTGAAGCCCTGTGGTTTCAAGGCTTTTTTAAAAGTACCCGCCGGGTACTATGCACGGATTTAAATACAAGGTATGCTCATCACAAGAAAATACAGCCCCCGCAAATTAATTTCAGGGAATCACTCTCAGAAGATACAAAACACAAAAGGAGGTAACAACATGAAGTTCGAAGTAAAAGATGCACCTTTCTCAATACTGGTGTGCCAGCTTGACGGCGGTGAGATGATGAAATGTCAGTCGGGAGCCATGGCATGGATGACACGCAGCGTGAAGATGCAGACCAAGAGCGGCGGTCTGGGCGGCATGTTCAAAAAAGCCATCTCGGGAGAATCTCTCTTCCTCAACAACTATGTTGCCGAAGCACCTGGAGAAATCGCCTTCGGAATGAGTTTTCCGGGGCACATACTGGCCGTTGATGTTACCCAGATGCCTCTTGTGGCTCAGAAAAAAGCCTTTCTTGCCAGCGAATCCACTGTCAACATGGACGTTTTTCTGCAGAAAAAAATAGGCGCCGGATTCTTCGGAGGAGAAGGATTTATCATGGAAAAATTCAGCGGCAGCGGCTACGCCTTCCTGGAGGTAGACGGAGCAGTTGAAGAGAAAGTCCTGGGCGCCGGAGAACAATTGGTTGTAGACAGCGGATATGTAGCAGCCATGGAGCAGTCTGTAAGCATGGATATCGAAATGGTTAAAGGCCTGGGCAACATCGCCTTCGGAGGCGAAGGTCTGTTCAACACCATCCTCACCGGACCTGGAAGAGTATGGCTCCAGACCATGCCGATTTCAGCCTTTGCCAACAGCCTTGCTCCGCTTATAGCCGCAAACAACGGAAAATAAGGAGGACACCATGAAAAAGAAAGGAATCATCTTAGCTCTGCTGATGGGTGCTGTAATGTTTGCTATGACAGCTTGTGGCGATAAGCAGCCTGTTTCGGTTTTCAATCCCCAGGAAGATTATGACGGATTTGAAAAACTTGCAGAACAGGATCTGGAAGGCACCGGGGACATAGACAAAATAATGCTGTTCGTCCCTGCTGAAAACACCAGTCACCACTCAACCTATGTAACCGGTTCATCTTCCGACGTCAACGCCAATATCTCCCTTGTGAACAGCAATACCATAAAAGCCAACGACAAAGATCCGGAAAAGATCCTTTCAGAAATGTCGTACATCGACAGCGACTATTTCTCCGGAGCAGAAAAGAAGGCAAGCGAGATCAAAACAGCTCAGGATGGAAAAGCAGCCTATATTTCAGACTATGAAATATACAAGTACGGCTCCGAAACATTGCAGGGATACTGCAAGACAGACTTTGTCCTGAAGCTGGATGACGACAACTTCATCTATGGAAAAGTCAACATCTCCATGACTCACGTAGATAAATACGACAAAGATATAAAGGCAATTGTAAAAGAAATGGATCAGTACTACTGCGTGAAGATCTACTACGACAAGGATAAAGTTATCAAGAGAATGGACGCCATTAAAGGCGGAGAAACCAGCTAAACATTAATTCCCAATATATCCCCAATTATATTTCCCCAAATATATTCCCCATTGAAAAAGAGATGCGGCATAAAACGCCGCATCTCTTTTTAATCAGCTTTTCAAATCAGTGCTGAAACTATCTGTCCTACAGATCGTAACCAGCCTTGAATGCCTTCTTGTTAAGCTCTACGAACTTAGGCTTAACGTTCTTCTCAATCTGAGCATCCCAGTCAACATGATCAAGAGTTCCGATAGCCTTTACCAGTGCTCCCAGAAGAACTACGTTCATTGCCTTAGGATTTCCCAGCTCTGTAGCGATATCTCCTGCCTTGAGAGACAGAACCTCGCACTTTGTCTTCAGATCCTCGATGATGCCATCTGGATACTCAGCCTTGCCCAGGTTAACTGGTGCAGGGTTGATTTCAAAATCGTTTACTACGATCTTTCCGCCCTTCTTCAGGTATGGCAGCCATCTCAGAGCTTCCATTGTCTCGAATGCTACGATAACGTCAGCAGATCCCTTTCCAACAATTGGAGAAAGAACCTTGTCTCCGTATCTAACCTGAGTGCTTACGCTGCCTCCACGCTGAGACATTCCGTGAATCTCACTCATCTTTACATCGTAACCTGCTTCCATCAGACCGCTGGTCAGGATCTTACTTGCCAGGATAGTTCCCTGACCACCTACTCCAACGAGAAGGATATTCTTAACATCGCTCATTACTTTGTCACCTCCGAAATCGCATCAAATGGGCAAACCTGCTTGCAGACTGTGCAGCCTGTGCAGCTTGTGGTGTCGATGACTACCTTATCCTTTGTAGAAATAAGAGCAGGGCATCCTGTTCTTACGCAGGACTTGCAGTTTCTGCACTTGTCCTGATCGATCAGGCACTGTGTCTTGTGGAGTGTTGGGAACTCATCAAGATCCTGCTGGCTGAACTTCTTAAGAACGCATGGCCATCTTGTAATGATAACGGTTGGCTCATCCTTAGCGATGCACTCGTCAAGAGCCTTATCAACCTCGTCCAGGTGGAGTGGGTTTACTGTGTAGATGTTCTCCTTCTTAACGCCGATAGCCTGGCACAGTGCAGGGATATCAACTTCTGGAGCTGGCTTGCCCATCAGAGTGAATCCTGTACCAGGGTTCTGCTGATGACCAGTCATTCCTGTAATTCTGTTGTCCAGAATTACGCTGATGCTGCTGCTCTGGTTGTAAACAGCGTCCATCAAGCTTGTAATTCCGCTGTGGAAGAATGTGGAGTCTCCCAGAACACCAACAGCCTTTGTCTTAGCTCCTGCTACCTTGTAAGCCTGAGAAGCACCGTGTGCCATTGACAGGGATGCTCCCATGCAGATAGCTGTATCCAGAGCATTCAGAGGATCGTTTGCACCCAGTGTGTAGCATCCGATATCTCCGTTGATCATCAGGCCCTTCTTCTTCTTGATAGCCTGGAAGAATCCTCTGTGAGGACATCCTGCGCAAAGCGTTGGAGGCCTTACAACTGACTTAAGCTCTGAATCGTAGGACTCTGGCTTCTCTCCTGTAAGAGCTTCTCTTACCAGGTCTGTGTTCAGCTCGTCGAATACTGGAATAGTTGGCTTTCCTACGCACTCGATTCCATGTCTCTCCAGGAACTCCTGCAGATATGGATCCATCTCTTCAACTACGTATACCTTGTCAACCTTGGAGCAGAACTCCTTGATCAGGTTTGTAGGCAGAGGGAAAGTCATTCCCAGCTTCAGGTAAGAAGCGTTATCTCCGAATGTTTCCTTAGCATACTGATAAGAGATTCCGGAAGTAACAACACCAATCTTTGTATCGTGATACTCAGGCTGGTTGATCTCTACAGTATTTGCAAACTCTTCCATCTTAGCCAGCTTGTCTTCCAGGTTGACTCTCATCTTCTTGGCATTTGCTGGTGCAGATACGTACTTTGTGATCTGCTTCTTGTAAGGAACATATTCATGCTCAACTCTGTCACCCAGCTCTACGATTCCCTTGGAGTGGCATACACGAGTTGTCAGGTGCATGAGAACAGGTGCGTCGAAACGCTCAGAAAGTTCAAAGGCCATCTTCATGAAGTCCTTGCACTCCTGGCTGCTGGATGGCTCAAGCATCAGCAGTCTTGCAGCCTTCGCATAGTTTCTGTTATCCTGCTCGTTCTGAGAACTGTGCTGTCCCGGGTCGTCTGCAGAAACGATAACGAATCCACCTGTAACGCCGGTATATGCAACAGTGAAGATAGGGTCAGCAGCAACGTTCATTCCTACGTGCTTCATAGCACAGAATGATCTGACGCCAGCCAGGGATGCTCCGATGGCAGCCTCTGCTGCTACCTTCTCGTTTGGAGCCCACTCTGAATATACGTCTTCGCTGTACTGAGGCATATTCTCCAGGATCTCAGTGCTTGGAGTACCGGGATAAGCTGAAGCGAACTGAACGCCACCTTCGTAGGCGCCGCGAGCTATGGCTTCATTGCCCGACATAATTACTTTCATCTACTTACCTCCTTAAGTTCAAGTTTCTTGAAACTTATCATACATCGAGATTATACAACTTTGTATTTTTTTCGTCAATTAAGGGCTGCAGGCCTCCTCTGTCACTTTTTATTGCCTTGATTTACAATAATAACGTCAATTGACTGTTCAAAACAGTAATATTTTCCGGTAAAAATTTTATTTTTATTGTTTTCCACATGATACACAATTGTATTTGGTCCAAAATTATAAATTAAACAGTGAATCCCCTTCTTTTGTTCTTAAGTTTGATCAATTCTCTGTTTTGTTTTCCAGTAAAAACATTAGAAAAATTATGTACATTTTTGGTTTTTGATGCACGATACATTTTCTGCCGCAGGATTTCGGGCACAAAAAAAGCAGTGGGAGACACACCACTGCTTAAGAATACGCATTTAACTTATGCGTGTGTGGGGACGGGTGAGAATTAATTGTCAGCCTTCAGATTGTTCAGTCTTCTGTTAAGTCTGGATACAGTTCTTGCAGCTGTGTTCTTATGCATAGTTCCCTTTGCGGAAGCCTGCATAATCTTCTTCTCGGCTACTGCAAAAGTCTTCTCAGCCTCTGCAACATCTCCCTTAGCAACTGCTGTCATGAATGCCTTCTCAGCCTCCTTGACATGGTTCTTGATACGAGCGTTGCGTGCTGTCTTCTTGTCAATAACCTTGATTCTCTTCTTTGCGGATTTAATGTTTGCCATTTTTCTCCCCCACTATAATAAAAAAGTTTTAAACTCGCACCGGTAATTTTACACTACAACACAGGTGCTTTCAAGAAAGTTTTTTCCGGATATTGTATTTATTTTCCTGCTATGCCGGTACAGGAACAGCAGAACCTTCCGGCTTAAGGTTTGACCTCTACTTGAATCTCAATTTCTCAAACTCACGTTTTCTTGGATGTGCACCTGGTTTCAGCTTGCTGTCCATTTCCTGGATGGCCTTCTTCTCCTTGGAGCTGAGTTTTGTCGGTATCTCAACAACAACCTTTACGTACAGATCACCGAATCTGCCGGTGTGTACGTTTTTCACGCCCTTTCCTTTCAGGCGGAAATTTGATCCGGACTGAGTCCCTGCCGGAATTGTGTATGAGTAAGTTTCATTGAATCCCGGAACCATGACCTTTGCTCCCAGTGCTGCCTCACTGAATGTTACAGGCATGGTGAGATAAAGGTCATCGCCTTTTCTCTTATAAGTACTGTGAGGTCTTACGCTGATAATAACGTAGAGATCTCCCTCAGGTCCTCCATTAACTCCTGGTTCACCCTGTCCTCTTACTGGTATGATGCTGTCATTGTCTACTCCTGCTGGAATATCCAGGTTGATTTTAACCCTCTTCCTTACAGCTCCTGAACCGTGGCAGGTTGGACAAGGAGTCTCGATTATCTGACCTGTTCCTCCGCACTTGCTGCAGGTGGTCACATTCTGAAAGCGACCGAAGGCAGTCTGTGAAACGTGGGAAACCTGACCAGATCCTCCGCAGACATCGCAGGTTTTCTTGTGTGTTCCCGGCGCTGTTCCCTCACCGTTACAGGTTTTGCAGCGGACATTCTTGGTGATCTCGATTTCCTTTTTGCATCCGAAAATAGCTTCTGTGAAATCTATAGTAATATTCTTCTGCAGGTCGCTTCCCCTCTGAGGGCCATTTCTTCTGGCGCTTCTTCTGCTTCCACCGAATCCGCCGCCAAACATATCGAAGATGTCGCTGAAATCGAATCCACCAAAGTCGCCGAAGCCTCCTGCACCACCGAAGCCTGCATTTGGATCTACTCCTGCGTGGCCGAATTTGTCGTATTTTTCTTTCTTTTCAGGATCAGAAAGAACGGCATAGGCTTCGTTTACTTCTTTGAACTTCTCTTCTGCATCTTTGTCATCCGGGTTGCGGTCCGGATGATATTTCATGGCCATTTTGCGGAAAGCCTTCTTTATTTCCTCTGCTGACGCTCCCTTCTGGAGTCCCAGCACCTCGTAATAGTCTCTCTTCTCAGCCATATTTTTTCCTTCTCTATATATTAAATAATGTTCAGATCCAGTCTGCTGACAATGGTCAGAACCTGCTGTCTCTATCATCAAATATGCTGCCGGCTGTTGACCGGCAGCAGTTAATTAATTGCTGGATTAGTTTATATGACTTATTTGTCGTCGTCAACTACTTCGTAGTCAGCATTTACTGTATCTCCTGCAGGGCCCTGTGAAGAGCTGCTGTCAGCACCTGCCTGTGGGCCTGCTCCTGCTGCACCGGCACCAGCTGCGCCGGCAGCCTGCTGCTGAGCCTGTGCTTCCTGATAGATTCTGGAGCTTACCGGATAGAATGCCTGTGTCAAAGCTTCTGTCTTGGCCTTGATATCATCAGTATCATCGCCCTTCAGTGCCTCCTGGAGAGCCTCTTTTGCACTGTTAATCTTAGCCTTTTCGTCTGCTGTAACCTTATCGCCCAGCTC
>Ga0256406_1007574_pt1 | contig 10238 bp, 1 predicted proteins | sample RumenRJG_03DNA_FD_185986 | JGI IMG/M metagenome (GOLD analysis project Ga0256406, IMG submission 185986) | Bovine rumen microbial communities from Lethbridge, Alberta, Canada - RJG_03 | ecosystem: Host-associated > Mammals > Digestive system > Stomach > Rumen | place: Canada: Alberta | collected...
GCACGGTAGCGATTGCCTCAACCAATGGCGTCAAGGGTCATCAGATTGTTTTGGACGGTTCCGCCTATAAGGCTACAAAGGATCATCTGTTGGTAGATAAGCAAGACTTCAACTGTCCTATCAGCTATCAGTTTGCAAGTGGTAAGCGCATGTGGTATCAGCGTATGCCGGACCGCTACGTTGATCTCAGGAAGGGTTGGGAGACCGTCAGCCTGCCGTTTACAGCCGAGCTGGTATCAACGCAGGATAAGGGTGAGATTACTCACTTCTATAGCGGTAGCCGTACCATCGATGGCAGTGAAGCTAAGATAGGTCACGAATACTGGCTGCGCGAATATAAGGGTGGCGCTGTGGATACTAACGATGCAACCATCTTCAAGACGACCTTCAACTATCCTGATGCTGATTCTGGTGACAAGGTAGTAAAAAACACCTTCCTTTGGGATTACTATTACAATGCTTCTACTGGTCACAAGCATCAGGATGCCAATGCGGACACTTATCAGACTTATTATAGTGAAAACCGCACACTGACAGACTATCCGCGACTGGCAAAAGGCAAGCCATATATTATCGGATTCCCAGGCAAGACCTACTATGAGTTCGACCTCAGCGGTGAGTGGACTGCCAAGAACACGGCAACACCTGCGCCTGCCCAGCTCGCCAAGCAGACCATCAGCTTCGTCTCTGAACCTGAAATCACGATTGGCGTCAGCGATGATGAGCTGGCAACAAAGTCTGTGACCGAAGACGGCTATAAGTTCGTGCCTAACTACATGAGCAAGAAGGAGGAGGGCTTCCTGATGAATAATGTGGGCAACAGCTTCACGGCAACACCTGAGGGTGGCGCTGCGGCCGTACCGTTCCGTCCGTACTTCGTCGCTGCTCCCAGCAATGCTCGCCAGCGTGCACGGTCTATCATCTTCGACAGCGACGACTCGTCGTTTGCCTTCGGTGACGATAAAGACCCGTCGGGCGACAACTTCGGTGAGGGCGACCTGTTCTTCACCATTCATCCGCATCGCCTCGACGTCTCGTCGACCCTGCACCATGCTGCTGACGTCCGCATCGTCAATGCAGGTGGCCTGACCATCGCCAACTTCACCATCCAGCCGGGCGAGACCATCAGCACCAACATCGGTGTAGCAGGTGTCTATGTGGTTCGTGCCGACGGCGGTCGCATCCAGAAGAAGTTCGCAATAAGATAACAGCGCCCAGCGGTTCCCCCGCTGAAATAAAAATACTAAAAATATGAGCACGGAATATAGACATACAAAGCAAATAACAAGGTTGATGAAAGGCTCTAGCCATACTCTAGCCATACTCATGAGTATGCTTAGAGTAAGCCTAGAAGCAGCCTGGAGTATGGCTAGAGTATGCCTAGAGTATGCCTACACCCATCGCACAGGGGGACAGACCCCGTGTGCGGAAGTATGCCTCGAAACAAAAAATTTATTCCCATACGGGGAACAAAATATTCCCACCTTGGGAACAAAACATTCCCAGCCTGGGAATAAAACGGGCTTCCGGCTCCTCGCTTCCCTGCTCCTCATGCTGGTATTGGGAAGCACCAGTGTGTGGGGACAAAAAGTGGCCGATGGTGTGTATTATATCAAACACGATGCTGGAACTAGCGGAATTTGGTATCTATGGCCTTCTGTGACAACCAATCTCTCTACGGGAAATGCTTATCTCACAACTTCCAACGTAACATCATTGGATGAGGCTGTAGTTCAAGGAGTCAACAACAATCAAGTCGGTTATGGGCCATTTAATAAGACCTATTCACATTGGATTGTGAAAAACGTTGATGGTGAAGAATCAACAATTCAATTGATTAATCCTAAATTAAACAAGTATGTTGTTATTCGTGAAAAGACTTATGGTGATCGTGATGTGTGGTTAGCAGACAAGCCTGATGATGCAACTATCTCTTATTCTTATTTCGTAATTAATTTGGATACCCCCCCATATAGAATATCTCCTTTCCCTGGATTAAATGACGTTCAAACGACTGATGCTTATACATTTAATAGCGCTTCAGGTACTGATAGAGCTTGGTTGACATGGTCAGAAGGAGGTAAAGATTACTCCAGATCTGGCGAGGGTAGAGCTGGTTTAATCCAATTTTATAATAAAGATGCACCAGATAAAAAAGGAAAACCCTTATGGTTTTTTGAACCGAATCTACTTGACGCTCCTACTATCAGTAATGTTGGTGCGAATGACGTAGTGACAGTTACCGATGCTAATGGTTTGCCAGAAGGTTACGAGATTCGCTACACCACTGACGGTTCTAATCCCACTGCCAGCAGCCCTGTCATGGAAGGCAACAGTTTTACGGTAACATCGACATTTACATTGAAAGCTGTTGTAGTTCGTTATGGTATTGTACTTACGGAAGTAGCAGAAAAAGCGGTTGCTCCTGCTCCTTGTGCCACCCCTGTCATCACTTACGACAACAGCAAATCGAAGGTTTCCATCGCCAGCACTACTCCGGAATGTACCTTCTACTATACTACCGACGGTACTGAACCTACAACTTCGAGCACAAAATATAGCAGTCCGTTCTCTATCAACAGCTCGACTACTGTAATGGCCATCGCTACCAAATCAGGATACCCCAATTCGGAAATAGCATCCGTAAAGGTTGTCTTTAATCCGACAATTACTCTTGAAACAACCATATACACTTATGATGGTTCTGAAAAAAAGCCTGGGGTAAGCGTGAAGGACGGAGAAACAACGATCCCCAATAATGAATATACGGTCGAGTATAGCAATAACACCGATGCAGGTGTAGCTACCGTCAACATTGAAGATATTGCGGGTGATGACTTAATCGTATCTGGCTCTGCGAATTTCACTATCAATCCTGCAGAAGTGACGCTGACCGCTAATAGCGGAACGGAAGCCTATGACGGAACTGAGAAGACTTTAAGTGGATTTACATGCAGTGTGGACGGACTGACTTTTGAGGGCGTAAGTGCCAGTGGTAGTGGTACGGAGATGGGCGATTATCCTGTAACCTTTACAGGTGTCACTATAGGCACGACAAAGGATACATCAGGAAACTATGTGGTGATGAGCACTGTAAATGGTACGCTGACAATATCCCGGAAACAACTTACGATCACTGCTGATAGCGAAACAAAGGTTTATGATGGTACACCCCTGACAAAGAACAGCTATACCCATACAGAGCTTTTAACAGGAGACAAGATTGAGGGTGTCACGGTAACAGGTAGTCAGACTGATGCCGGCACCAGTGATAACGTACTGAGTGCGGCCGTCATCAAGAACTCAAACAATGATGATGTCACGGCAAACTATGACATCACTTATACCAACGGTACGTTGACGGTGACCCCCAAACCCATAACCGTTAAGGCTGATAACAAGTGGAAAGCCTATGGTGAAGCAGATCCTAGACTGACCTATACATCAGGAGGACTCCTTAACAACGATGCTATAACAGGTACGTTGTCTCGTGTTGCAGGAGAAAATGTGGGAACTTACGCCATTACTGTAGGTGGGTTGACAGCAGGTGATAACTATGAGATATCCTTCACTGGTGCTAACCTGACCATTGTTAAGGCAGAATTGACTGTAACGGCTAATAACCATACCATCACTTACGGTGATGCTCCTGCAGGTAATGGCGTAACTTGCGAAGGCTTTGTGGGTGAAGAGACTTCAGCTGTGCTTGGCGGTACACTTGCCTACGATTTCAGCTACACGCAATATGGTGATGTGGGTAACACCTATACCATTAAACCCAAAGGCCTGACAAGCAGCAACTACGAAATCACCTTTTCAACCGGAAGACTGACTGTCAGTCCAAAAGAAGTGGGTCTAACATGGAGTGAAACAACATTCCCCTATGACGGTTCCCCCCATGCTCCTACAGCCAATGCTACAGAGTTGGTCAATGGTGACAAGATTGGCGTTACGGTGTCTGGTGCTGAAACGAATGCAGGCAACAGTCTCACCGCTACGGCTTCAGCCCTTACAGGAACCAAGAAGCACAACTACAAATTGCCTGAGGCCAATACGCACACCTTCACCATTTCGCCCAAGAGTATAGGTAATGGTACTACTCTTGCTGATGGCTACACCCTCAACTTCGGTGAGGGTAACACCATCCTTCTGACAGATGATGTGATTGGTAGTGCACTTGTTCTATCTACAGATTACAGCGTAGGTGAAGACACGGATACCAGTGAAGGATACTCCGAAAGAACCGTCACAGGCAAAGGTAACTATACAGGCTCTTTTAGTGTCCGGAATGCTTCCGTTGCCTTCTCTACGGATACAGAACAAGACAGGTGGTCTGGTACCTTTGTGGCAGAGAAAAAGAATGAAGGAGATATCGGATTTGTTTTACCTGAAGGATTTTCTGCCTTTATCATTTCAGGCATAAGAGGAGAATGGGCTATCCCAGAGCCATTGAATTATATTCCCGCTGATGTACCAGTGCTGTTGGTAGCTAATCATCAGACACAAGGATTCGTGGTAACGGAAGCTGAAAGCGAAAAGGTGACCGCTATCACTCCGGATCAGAAAGATAAGAACATGCTGGAGAAAGTGACAGAGGCCACCTCAGGCTATGATCCTGACACGCAATCTGCTCCTTTTACGACAAAACAAATATATCTACTCTATAAGAACGAGTTTGTTTTCAATAAGGCTGGCAACTTGAAGAAAGGTAAGGTCTATCTGAACCCGAATCATACTGCTTCATCGCCAGAGCCTGCTCCTGCCCGTCTGATGATTGCATGGAATCATACGACAGGAATAGAAGATGGTAGAGGAAAGATAGAAGATGGTAGCAGTGAACGATGGTACACCCTGGATGGTCGTTGCTTAAGCGGCAAACCCACCACCAAGGGACTGTATATTGTTAATGGAAAGAAAACAGTAATCAAGTGAAAATCATAGGTAAATGCAGATGATGACATATATGAAAAACTACATACGTATTCTGACAATGATAACCGCCCTGATGTTTGGGGCAGCTAATGGAGCGTGGGCTCTCACTAACGATGATATTGTGATTGATGTAAAGCCTGGTGCATCTGCGGGCAACATTTCGAAGAGTGTCAGTGGACGGGAGGTCACCCTCACCGTGACGCCTGCTACGGGCTATTATATCAAGGCATCGGACATCGTTGCCGAGAAACTCGTTGATCCAGGAAGGTTTCAAGCTCCGAAACATCGTACACCGGATTTCGCTGATGTGATTCCGGGAAAGATGTATTCTGGTTCAGGACGAACAGATGCAGATATAATCAGCAGTGTAAAAGGTCCCAATTCCGCTCAGTATGTCTTCACTGTTCCCACTGATTATGATGGTGCATATGTAACCGCCACTTTCCATTTAGAGACAGAGGGTGATATCATCAGAATTACTGCAAGCACTAGTTTAGGCGATAATCCCGATATGACCAAGCACTACGTCCTTGTGGAAGATGTCAGTGCTTCTGTATTGGCGAAATTTAATTCTACGACACCATTTACGGGTATCTTTGAAGGTGAAGCCAAGGCAGACGGCACTTTTCCAAAGATTACAGGGCTTAGTACACCTCTCTTCAATACTCTTACAGGTACTGTAAAGAATATTATGTTGGAAGGTGTAGGCATAAGTAACCACACTGGCAATACTGGCGCTATTGCTTGTACAGCGAATGGTGCTGCTCGCATCTATAATGTGGGTATCCTTAGCGGATCTGTAGGTGGAACAGGTAATACTGGCGGTCTCGTAGGTTTTCTCGATGGTACAGCTCGCGTTATCAACTGTTATAGTTTTGCTAATATTGCGAGTGGTACGAACGTTGCAGGTATAGTGGGGAACAATAATCAAACGTCATCACAGACTGCTCTTAATACGATAGTCGTTAACTGTATGTTCTATGGCAATATAACGGGTGGCACTTCAGTCTATCCAGTATATGGCGGTAAAAGTATAAATAATGATTCCAACACTGGTATCAATCCATATTGCTATTTTCGTAAGAATGCTACACTTACCCCGACTGCCTATAACCGTTCATGGCCAGCCGAGGAGAAGAACCTGACTCGCTTCGAATATTATCGCAGTGTGTTGAATAGTAACCGCAAACTTTGCACTTGGTGGGTGAATGGTACCAGTGGTACGGCACCGACAGACGAAGATGTAGCCAATGTAGGCATTGCCAAATGGGTGCTCGACCCAAGTATTGCGCCTTATCCTATTCTGAAGAAATGGGGAAAATATCCTTCTGTTATAAATCTTGATCCAGACAAAGTGTGGGATCCAAGAACAGAAATTAAAGAGGGAGATGCTGTAACGTCAGTAACGCCACATTGGGTACAGCGTAGTGATGCTAAAGAGTGGGAAGGAAAGAGTTACGGTACACTTGCTGTGACTATCAAAGCAGGTGCTCATGGTAGTGGAAGCACCTCAAGAAATATTCCGATTACCGATATGGACACACTGAATTGTGATTATAGTTATTACAAGATTCAGTTGCCTTATTATAATGAAGTGTTCGGTAACCCTAATGGAGCCACTCATGCTGAGAAATATGGTGGTAACTATACCGAATATGTAGTGACGGGATGGGAAATAGAAGCTGCTGGTAGCACTACTGCTACGGATTATAATTTCGCAGATCGTAATAGTATTAATGGTCGTGTATTTGCACAAGGTGGATATTATTACGTCCCCAAAGACGTTACCTCCATCACCATCACTGCCCGTTGGGGTAAAGCAATTTATCTCTCAAACCGAGGTTATAGTATTGATCGTGTAAATGTAACGAAAGCAGATTATAAAGCAGATGACGCATTTGCTCCTGCAGGTACAGTTCCCAATACATTTCAAGGACAACCTGTTTATGATGATCTTCAAAATGCTATAAAAGCTCTTGGAACGAATACGGACTCTCCTACTGTCTATGATCAGGCTATAGTGCTGATAGGCAACCATCAGGTAAAGAATGGTATAAATGATGTAGGGTATAATTTGGACAGCAAATGGCATCCTTTTACTATCATGAGTGCCGACTTGGATTTTGATAACGAACCAGATAATTGTTTAGAATTCCAGTTCAGAACTCAAGTTCAGCGCCCAGGAATCCAACCTATCCGATTTGATTTCTTACCTGTAGTAGAACTGGGTCTTGCCTTACGTCATGATAATTTGGCATACGCCATTGGTATATTTGTCCCTCAAGGTCATTTCGAAGTGACAGAAACGGCATTTATGCGTACCACTCAGTTTGAGTATGATGGTTTTCAAAGCTACACAGACAGACGAATAGAAGATAAATCTCCTGTCATCATTAACGGAGGCGAATATGAAATGTTTACTGTCAGATATCATGCCTCCAATCGTACAAGCTATTTCTTATTAGGTGGCAATGCGTGGATACATCGTTTTGCTCCTGGAGCACACCCTAATACAGGTCAAAAGCCATCCATTTACTTGTGTCCTGTAAATGTGATTGGTGGTGAGGTAAAGGAACTATATTTGACAGGCCTTTATCGTCCAGAACTGGCTGTTCCGAACAATCAGGGCGCTCCCCGTTGCTATACCGATGGTGGTAAATTCGACATCATGGCCGGTGCTGGCTATGATAAGGTTGCAGCAGGTTCTAATGTCACTTTTAAAATCAATCATTCGAAGATTACCGAGTTCTATGGTGGTGGAATCAATGGAACCAATCCTATCAGTGGTAACATTGATGTTACAATTAACAATAGTTATGTAGATAAGTATTGTGGCGGTCCAAAAGTAGGTGATATGACTGGAAAGACCGTAACTACCAATGCTACAGGTACAATCTTTGGCGTATTCTTTGGAGGCGGTAATGGTGGTAACAGCTATTATAGGCAGTTACAAAAAGATGGTGACCAAAACTCAAGCCATATAGGAACCTGGACAGACCAAGGATATAACTGGAATAATTTTAATCCTTTAGGCGTGAAGGATGATGGCACCGATAATAAAGGTTATCATGCAGAATATGAATTTGAGGTCTTTAACCATTCCAACGGAGTGACCGACCAGATTACGCAACGTGGCTTTATCAGATGGATTCAGTTTGGTATTACCAAGACGGGTAATGTCAGCAGTACGCTGTCTGATTGTAAGATTTTGGGTAATTTCTATGGCGGTGGTAATTTGGCCACTGTCGATGGTAATGTTACTTCTACTCTTACGAATACACAGGTTGCTGGTAGTGTCTTTGGAGCAGGCTATTCTGCAGCTATTCCTACCTTCCAGGTGCATGACAAGAGTACAGTTTCTTTCCCTTCAATTACATCTGGTGTTATTACTGATGGTTATATTGGCTATGATAGTAAGGTGTATGAGTGGACCAATGAAAAACTCGAGGGTAAAGATGAGGCATATATGAAAGCTCATCCCACTTACGAAAAGGACGGCAAATGGTATTGCTACACTTGGAATTCCTTAGATGATCTGGGTGCCGTAACGGGTAATGTTACGCTTACAATTGATGGCAACACCACTCTTACTGATGGTAAAGTGATGAAAGTTGCCCATAGTGTCTACGGAGGTGGTGAGGAATCTGGTGTGGATGGTAATACCGAAGTGACCGTGACTGGTGGTACAATTGGTACTGAAAATGAAGGAGGAGCAGAATACGGTAACATCTATGGCGGCGGTAAAGGTAAGGCTGATGATGTGACTGCCGGTATCGTGAAGGGCAGCACTAATGTTAGTATCAGTGGCTCGCCTACCATTCTGCACAATGTCTATGGCGGTGGTGCCTATGGTTCGGTGGGAACGTTCTCATACGATGCGACGACAGGATTCCCAACTGGTTGGAATACTACAGATGATAAAGGTAAGTGTACAGTGTCCATCACTGGCGGTACCATCGGTACCACAGGTGATAATAATGGTATGGTGTTCGGTTCGTCACGTGGCTTGGAAGGCGACCCGTCAATTCCTAATGTCGATAAAATGGCTTGGGTGTATGATACGGAAGTGACGATTGGCACCCAGAATGCACAATCGAACGCAACCCCAGCCATTAAGGGTTCTGTTTATGGTGGCGGTGAGAATGGACACAACTTCCATGATGCCAAGGTGACTGTGCATAGCGGTACTATTGGTATTCCTGAGGGATCAGCAATTGTCAACGATGGTGGTACACCAGACGACACTTCCGATGATATTTCTTACTCAGGTGCCCGCTTCCCTAACCGTGGTAATGTATATGGTTCTGGCTGCGGTACGGATACCTATACAGGAACAGATAGTAAGACTTACTTCGACTTTAATGCCGGTATCGTACGTGGTAATACTACTGTGCTGATAGATGGTGGTCATGTGGTGCACAACGTCTATGGTGGTGGTGCTATGGGATCTGTGGGTACATATACCTTTGATGTTAATGGCAAACCGATTTCTTGCGCAGATGGAACCGGTACTTGTACTGTGACTGTTAGCGGCGGTCAGATTGGTGTTACTGGTGCCAAGATGGCTGGATATGGCAAGGGCGGTCCTGATGACTACGGTCATGTGTTTGGTGCCGGTCGTGGTGAGATGCATGATCCTGACCAATATCCTAATGTGGAGACTTGTGCATTCTTTAATAAGGCAATATTAAATATCAGCGGTACAGCCTTCCTGACGGGTTCTGCCTACGGTGGTAGCGAGAGCGGACACGTACTGGGTGATACCGAAATCAACATCTCTGGCGGACAGATTGGCTGTGGTAAAAATGCTACGAAGCCATTTCCCGATGCTGTATGGGCTGATGACTATACCCCAACAGGAGAAAGTATGGATTGCGCCAGTTGGCCATTTATTGCGCCATTTGCGCCATACGACCCATTCGCTAATGCAACGGGCGACTTGGATAAGTATCCTAACGGCAAATCAACGGATGGCGGAAGATTGGAGGCTTCCGACGGTCATACCTACTATGGTAATGTGTTTGGCGGCGGCTCGGGTAGTGTTCCTTATTTCGACACAACAGACGGCATCAGTAAATATCTGAGCACGGCAGGTAGCGTAGAGGGTAAGACCACTATCAATATCACTGGCGGTCATATCATAACAAATGTCTATGGTGGTTGTGAGGCTACGAATGTAAAGGGCTCTGCTACCATCACGATGACAGGTGGTACCGTAGGTGTGCCACGTACCGTTGCTCAAATCATGGCACATCCGAATACAGGCTATATCTTTGGTGCAGGTAAGGGTGACCAGCGTATCTTCT
>Ga0256406_1007575_pt1 | contig 10237 bp, 8 predicted proteins | sample RumenRJG_03DNA_FD_185986 | JGI IMG/M metagenome (GOLD analysis project Ga0256406, IMG submission 185986) | Bovine rumen microbial communities from Lethbridge, Alberta, Canada - RJG_03 | ecosystem: Host-associated > Mammals > Digestive system > Stomach > Rumen | place: Canada: Alberta | collected...
AATGACACACACATGGAAAAGAACACGCACAAAATAAAATAATGCAGCGCGCCGCGTAGAAAATAGAGCACCAGTCCGGATTTTGACGGAAAGCGCTCTGAAGGCTTCTTCGCACGGATCCCCCTGCGGTCGTCGATCTGCCTCTTGGTTTCGTCGATGATCTTCGTTTTCATAATCCACCCCATGCCGCGTTTTCTGCGGCATCCATCTCAGTATATCAATTCTGCCCCTTGCGAAGCTCCGGCTGAATCGTCCGGCTGACCGCCTGTAGCACAAACCAGAGAAGAATCGTGTCAAGCGGCAGCTGAATCAGGTTGGAAATGATGCGCGGCGGCAGAAGCGCGAGAAAGCCCTTCCCGTACAGCATGTTCAGCCAGATGGTATTGAGTCCGACATTCACAAACGCCTTGACCAGCGCCTCCGCGGCCAACAGACGCCAGAAATTCAGTTTCCTCCGGTAAAGAAAGAAGCCGAAAATCAGTGCTCCAGCCATGGCGCTCAGCGTAAAGCCCGGGAAGAACGCCCCGTCCGGATTCAGCATATATTTGACGATATCCATGACCCCGCCGAAAATCATGCCCGCCGCCGGACCGAACAGATAATCCACCATCACATTCGGAATCTCGCCGACACCGATCCGCATCGTCGGCCCGAGCCGGATTGTCCCGACATAGGACAAAATAATGGACAGCGCGCCCATCATGCCGCAGAAAATGACATTGCGGAGCCTTCTGAATTCCCGGATGGACGAAAGCCAGCAGCCGCCTGACGCAGCTGCCGCGTCCTGTTCTGCCGCTGTACCGGACTTAGGACCCTCCGCCTTCTCGCTGTAAGCCTTCTCGCTGTGAAATTGGAACTTCTCTTTCATCGAAAAACACCTCCTCTGCAAGCCGTACCGCACAGGAGGTATCTCATCGCACACCGTGCAGCAGCGGGATGCGGACCTGGCACCGCAAGCGGCTTCTCTGCCGCTTTTCGTCTGGCTGACAACTCCCTGTTCAGCCGGCACTTCACGCGCCCTGTCCTACTCTGCTTTGACTGTTTCCACTGTCGGTTCCGTCAGGAACCTAATATAGCGGCTTCGCACCAAGTGATGGGCGGTCGCCAGAAGCCATGGTTTGCAAGCAAGCTTGCACCACGGCTTCTGGCTCGTCGCTTTTACAAAAAGTATAGGGCGTGTCCCTTGCCCTGACAAGGTCCCCGGTACTAAAATACGCGCATGACTACTGCATCTGCCTACCGTCTGCTCGGCGCCTCCCCGGAGGATTCCGACAGCACGCTGAAAAGAAAATATCGCCGCTGCATCCGGGAGAATCACCCCGACGCAGACCCAGAGCATGAAGAGGATGCGCGCCGCAGGGCGCAGTGGATCAACGAAGCCTACGCTCTGCTTTCCAAAGAGCGGAAAAAAGCGGGAGGCTCCTCTGCCTCCCGCAAAACATCCGGTCCGCGCACCAATTCTGCCTCTGCCGCACAGGGCTGCCCGGATTCCGCGCCGCGTCCCTTCGCCGCGCCGCGAAATCCCGCTGCCTTCTGTGCCCGCACGGTTTACCCGCGCTGGGACGATTACATGGATTTTGCCGGTGCACCGGCCCGCGAGACAGTGACCGGCCGGTTTTGCTGGGATCCCTCTCTGGAGACCTTCGCGATGTTTGCAATGAGCGTTCACCGTCAGTGCCTCGAGTTGCTGGGGCAGGATTACCTCGAGCGCAGCCCCATCTACGGTCAGACCGCGGAGCAGAACGACACGATCCGGCTCCGCCTGTTCCATCTGCTCATGCAGGAATTCATCCGTCCCTGGGCCTGCCTCCGGAAACTGGCGGATGAACTCCCGGATGTAGATGCCGATCCTGCCCTGCCGGACTGCTACCATCTTCCGGCGGAGCTGGCCGTCCGCGGGAGCCAGCTGATCCACCGCGCGCTGGACAAAGTGAGCGAGGGAGACGAACTCCTTCCAGCTGTCCAGGGCGAGCGGATTCATATCAGGGCCGCGGGAGGAATCGACCTCGGACATATCACCTTTGCCGATGATCCGCTCTACTACGTCGCGCTGCCCCTGCTCGCGGACGGCGGCGCCTCCTGCCGCGTCACGGTCCGCCGCAAGATCATCCGCCGCGACGTCCTCCCCTACCGCGCCGACCTGCGGCTCGACCTGTGCTTCTACCACCCGGACATGAGGGCCGCGAACCGGCCAGCCCGGCGGAACCTCGAAATCGCCTCCCTTCTCCGACAGACCACGCAGGCGGAAACGGAATGATCCGCCTGCAGATACGTCTTTCCGGTTCCGCCGATTGGCAGGCCTCGCTAAATAGCAGAGGATAATTCACTCAAAGTTTAAAAGTGCTTTAAATAGTCTGAAAATTCTGCCCGAATACTCAAAAAGCCGCCCAAATAGCCTGGAATTTCCGATTGCCACCGGCGGGTACGTCTGATAGAATAAGAAAGTCCTCGGGGCATTAGCGCAGCTGGGAGCGCGTCTCCATGGCATGGAGGAGGTCACGGGTTCGAATCCCGTATGCTCCATTTTCAAGAAAATCCCGTAATTACGCCAAAACCGCGTAGTTGCGGGATTTTTCAGTGCCACAGATGAAACTGTATTCCAATTTTGGGTACCATTTTCCGGTAAATGAGACTAACTTTTTAAATGAAATTTTGAACGGAATTTATAATTACTCGTTTTAAAAAATATGTATATTTCGATTTTCTCTATTCCACCGCATGTTCATCATCTTTTTATAATTCTTTCTCATTCCATTCATTGCAAAGAGAGAGAACGTGTTTACAATGATAAACAGATTTTCAGAAAACAAGCTCTCAGATCAGCGCTCATCAGCGCTCAGGAAAGGCTCAGGAAGGGTATCACTTCCAGGAAGGACAGGACTTCCTCCAATGAATCATTTTCGCGACAAACTGGCGGACTGGATGCGCGGCCGATATGGCATGGATCACTTTTCTGTGTTCCTGTCGTGGGTGGCCGTGATCTGTCTCTTTCTTTCATGGATTCCGCACCTGGCAATTTTGAACACCGTGGCGCTGGCACTCCTGATCTACAGCTATTTCCGGGTGTTTTCCCGCAACATTGCAAAACGGAGCGAAGAGAACAGGCGCTACCTGCTCCGCATGGGAAAGGTTCGCGACTGGTGGTGGTCCGTCCGGAACTGGTTCCGCCGTTTCTCGGGACGGGTGAAGCAGGCGCCGGAATACCATATTTACAAGTGCCCTCAGTGCGGTCAGAAGATCCGCATTCCACGTGGAAAGGGCAAAATCATTGTGCGCTGCCCGAAGTGTGGGAATGAATTTCAGAAGCGAAGCTGAACAGGAAACAGAAAATTGCTATGACAGATCCCTATCAGGTTCTGGGTGTTTCGCGGGATGCCTCCGATGAGGAAATCAAGAAGGCCTATCGGCAGCTGAGCCGCAAATATCATCCGGACGCAAACATCAACAATCCAAATAAAGCGCAGGCAGAAGAAAAGTTCAAGGAGGTTCAGGCCGCCTACAGCCAGATTCAGTACGAGAAGGAGCATCCCTATGCCTCCTCAGATTTTGGCACCTCTCACGGCCCGGGCAGTTCCTATGGTTCCTACCGCTCCGGCAGTTCCGGCAGCGGATATGGCCAGGGCTATGAGGACTGGGACTCCTTCTGGGGCAGCTTCTGGGACGGCATGGGCGGCAGCGGCTATGACAGCAGTTACCACCGCCAGAGCCGCGGCACGGAGAACGAAGAGGACCTCCGCTATCAGGCTGCAGCCAACTACATCAATGCCCACCGCTTTTCCGAGGCCATTAATGTACTGAACAGCATCAGCAACAAGACGCCGCAGTGGTATTACTACAGTGCCGTTGCCTGGTACGGCGCAGGCCACCGCAGCCAGGGACTGGAGTACGCGAGACGCGCCAGATCCATGGACCCCGGCAATCGGGAGTATCAAAATCTGGTCGATCAGATGGAAAACGGTCATGCCCGGACAATATGGGGAGGCGACTACAGTCCGTTCGGAGGCCGCGAGGCAGGCACCGGCGGAGGCTGTCTGATGAGCGTCGTGAGAGTGGCTGTCTTCCTCTTCATTCTGCAAATGCTTCTTGCTTTGCTTGGAGGAGGAGGATTTCCGTTCTTCTTTTTCCTGTTCTAGACGGATATAACCGGAAGGGCGATAATGCCGGAAGAACAGCAAAGCCGGAAGGGCGGTAAGGCAGTAAAGCCAGACAGGGCCGGAAAGGCTGATGAGGTCAGAGATCACCAGGGCTGAAACGGAACATGGAGCCAGAAAGGCATAGGAGACTGTCCGGTTCTCAATAGAGGTTGATACAGCATGAGCACCAGAATTATTTATACAAGCCGTACCGGCAACACAAAAATGCTGGCACAGAGAATATTTGAAACGGTGGAGGATGACGATAAGAATATCTATCCCGTCGAGGAGTGGCAGCACGACACAGATGCGGATACCTATTTTGTCGGCTTCTGGAACAACCGCGGCACCTGCAGCCTCGAGATCTGCGATCTGCTGGATGAGCTCGACGGCAGGCGCGTCGCGCTATTCGGCACCTGCGGGATGCCGGACAGTCACGATTATTACCAAACGGTGGAGGATGCCGTGAAGGTCTGGCTGCCTGATCATGTGGACTACCTCGGCTGCTTCCTCTGCCAGGGCAAAATGCCCATGTCCACGCGGCATAAATTTGAAGAAATGCGAAATGAGGACAACGCCAAAGAAATCGATGCGTGCATCCGGAATTTTGACGCCGCCCTGCTTCATCCGGATGAGGAAGACCTTGGCCGCGCGGCAGAATTTACCAGAAACGTGATGAAGAGACAGAACTGATGGACTTTACCAGCATGCGTCTGCCAACTCAGGTAGCATGAAAGAACCGTCTGCAGCCTTCGCTTATGAATCAGCAAAGGCCGCAGACGGTCCGTTTTTTATCGCCGGGTTATAAAAGCTGCAGAAGGGTTGCCTTCAGCCCGCCATCACCAGTTCTTGCCGTGGCACTTCTTATACTTCTTGCCGCTGCCGCACGGGCAGGGATCGTTCGGATAGATCTTCTTCGGCTTCACGACCGTGCCGGATTTCTTCTGCTCAAGATACAGTTCCTTCTGCTTCTCTTCGCTGAAAATGTCGTTCCAGGCCTCCAGCTTGTACAGCCAGTCAGCGCCGGCGCCGACCATGTTCTTGTAAAGCTTTTCCTTGTCGAAGGCAAGCGAAACGACGGTATCCTCCTCCATCGTCTCAATCGGATTCGGCTCCTTCAGCGAATCATTGATGCCGTCGAGAAATCCGACCATATACTCGAGGGAGATGCCGTACTTGTCGGCCAGCTCCTTCACCGTGCCCTTTACTTCCTCATCAGGATTCTTCAGAAGCTCCGCATAGATATCGCGTTCCTTCCTGAAATAGTCGGACCACAGTTTCTGCAGCTCCTGCTTGTTCGCCTTGTCATCGTATGCCTTGTCGCGCCACTGTTGTAAAAGTGCCATGGTTCTGTTCTCCTTTGATTCCGTTCATCTTGTCCCGGTTCAGCGTCCATCCGCGTCCGGGCCGGTCCCCATCATTTTTATGCCTATGCCGCGTTCCTTGTTGTTCTCTGATTGGAGCGAAGGAAGGCCGCAGACCGGCTGATTCTTCCCATCATCCTCTGCCGCTCCGCACCGCCGGAACGTCATGATTATACAACAACTCCTGTCAAAATACGACCACCCCGCCAAAACCTCAGCCTGCTGCATATGCTTCCCCGGCCAAAACCTCAGCCTGCCAGTATAACCAATAGTCCGGATTTCGCAAGCCAACCCGTAAAATGTAACGAGCCGCAGCCCTCCGCCAGCCAGATGAAAGAAGAAAGCCGATGCATTTCTGCATCGGCTTTCTTCTTTCTAGGGGGGTTATGTATCGAATCATCGGCGTGGGGGTACACGCCTTAAGGTAATGACTTGTTCAGGAACTCCATCGTTCCCATGTGAGAACATCTCACAGGCTGGTGAGCATTCTGCTCACCGGATGAAGATTCCGATCAAAAGTGGAGATTGTACATAGAATACTTCGCCATGAAATCGACGTAATCCTTGACGCACTCCTTGAAGAAATTCTTAACTTCTCTCATAATGCGTTCTCCTTTCCTCGTCCCATCTGTCCGGGACTCTGTTCCGAAGCTCTTTGTTTCTCTTCCCTCGGAACAGTTTACATATTACCAGCATGTCCCCTATAATACTTGCCAGATGCAAACATTTATCAGCCAAATTTTGCATTCATAAATGGCAATGGCGGATATTTCCGCGATTTTCAATGCACATGCACTGTCCGGGCAGGAATGAAATCAGCCAAATCCTGACATTCCCGATTGAATGTTCTGTTTTTCTGCCGGCACGCTCTGTGATTCACAAAGGAGTTACGATATGCAGCCGCTCTACGAATCCGTCCCCGATGACCTGGAGATCTACGACCGCCCGTCGCGGCATTTTGCACCGCACGTCCATATGCTGACCGAGTTCATTCTGTGTCTTTCTGACACGCTCGAACTCGGCGTCGACACCCAGTACTACCACATGGAACAGGGAGACCTCGCGGTCATCTTCCCCGGCAAAATCCATCATTCCCAGTATTTTGGCTCATCCGACTCAGCGGTATGCCTCCATCTTCTCGCCTCCACCTCCCTGACGCCGTTCTTCGAGACGCAGCTTCGCACGAAGCAGCCGCAGAATCCGATCATCAAAAAAGACGATGTCGATCCCGACATCGTCTATGCTCTGGAGCGTCTGTATACAGATTATGCCATTCTTCTTCCGGACCACGCCGGCGGTGTGCCCGGCAGAAAGCCTGTTTTCGGAAATCAGCCGTCCGATCCCCTTCCCGCTCCGAATAAAGAAGCAGAACCGGAATCGGAATATGATGCGCCCGTCAAGGCTGCCTTTCTGCAGCTCATCCTCGCGCGCTGCCTGCCGAAGCTGACCCTCGTCCTCCGCTCCGGCCGCGAAAACACCGACCTCGTCTACCGGATGGTGAACTACATCGCCTCACACTTCAAAGAGCCTCTCACCCTGACCAGCATGGCGGAGGCTCTCTATCTCAGTCCCTATGTACTGTCCCGGGAGTTTTCCGGGACCTTTCACAGCAGCTTCAACGGCTATCTCAATGAAATCCGCCTGAATTATGCAGTGAACCTGCTCCTCTACACCGACCGCTCCGTCACCGATATCTGGCTGGAGTCCGGCTTTGAATCCCAGCGCACCTTCAACCGTGTGTTCCGGGAGAAATACCACATGTCCCCGCGGGTTTATCGAAAGGCACTCTGACGAATGCTGTATCTTTACAGATTCTGTGCCTTGCGGATCCTGTGCCTTTACGATTTTACCTCTGCTGTGAGACGGTCATTGCCCCGGCTTTGACAAACGGCAGAAACGGCAGCGGACACCTGCTGTGCCGCTGCCGTTTCTGCTTTGCGCGGGCTTACTCCGCCTTCTTTCGGAACACCGGCATCGCGTCGAGCGGCGCGTCCACATGGACCGTCTGCCCGCCCTCATACATTTTGCCGTCTCTCGTATCTTCCCACTTACCGGCCGGCAGGTAGACATCCCGCTCGAACTGGTTCAGATGGAAGATCGGCGCCACGAGGTACTCGCTGCCCCACATGTACTGATCCTGCAGCTCCCAGCATGCCTTGTCCTCCGGGAACTCGTAGAACATCGCGCGGATGAGCGGCGAGCCGTTCTCGGATGCCTCGCGGAACAGATCGCGGATGTAGTCATGCATCCCGATGCGGATGTCATAGTACTTCTTCATGATCCGGAAGTTTTCCTCGCCGTAGCTCCACAGCTCGTTCGGCTGGCCGGTGTGAAGATAGCCGCCGCCCCAGTCGCGGGTGTCGAGCGGCGGGATGTTGTACGGACCGCGGTCGCCGTGCATGCGCATGATCGGGCTGAACACCGCAAATTCATACCAGCGGATCAGCAGCTGCTGCCAGTCGGGATCGTTCACGTCATCCGTCATGAAGCCGCCGATATCCGTGTTCCACCACGGAATTCCGGCGAGTCCGATGTTGATTCCGGCCTGGACCTGATCGTAAAGCGCCTCAAATGTGCTCGGCACATCGCCGCTCCACAGGACATTGCCGTACTTCTGGCTTCCGGCCCAGCCGCTGCGCAGCAGATTCACCACCTGCCCGTCCCGCAGGTCCTTCATCTTGTCATAGAAAATGCGGCTGTACATCTGCGGATACAGATTGCTGCAGGTGAGCGCCGGCCCCTGACTGTACCGATAGTTTTCAAAATCATAGACGCCGTAGTCGGGCTCGGAGTTGTCGAGCCAGAATGCGTCGATTCCCAGATCGTAATAATTCTTTTTGCAGACATTCCAGACATACTCTCTCGTCTTCGGATTGAACGGATCAATCTCGACGCAGTCTCCCTGATAGTCGTACGTCTGCGCCGCGCCGCGCTCCGTGCGGATCAGCAGTCCCTGCTCCATCATGGGCGCAAAATTCTCGCTCTTCCGGTCGACACTCGGCCACACGGAAACCACGACCTTGATTCCCATCGAGTGCAGCTCGTCGACCATCGCTTTCGGATCCGGCCAGTACGTCTTGTCGAATTTCCAGTCTCCCTGCACCGTCCAATGGAAGAAGTCGATGACGATCTGATCGATTTTGATGCCTTCCTTCTGATACTGGCGGGCGACGGACAGCACCTCGTCCTGCGTGCGGTAGCGCAGCTTGCACTGCCACAGTCCCATTCTGTCCTCCGGGAACATCGGCGCCCGGCCCACCACATCTGTGTACTGCTTCAGGATCTGCTTCGGCGTGTCCGCCACCGTGATCCAGTAGTCCATCTGCTTAGTCGACCGCGCGATCCACTCAGTGTAGACCTTGCCGAACGTGACCTGCCCGACCGCCGGATTGTTCCACAGCATGCCGTAACCCTCGCTTGAGACAAGGAACGGCACCGTCACCTGCGAATTGCGCTGGGCAAGCTCCAGCTCCTCTCCCTTGAGATCAAGATACGGCTGCTGATACTGACCCATGCCGAAAATCTTTTCGCCGGGAATTGCTTCGAATCTGACCTTCAGACCCGACTCGTCCCCGCCGACGATCCCCTTCCACTCGCGGCTCGTGATTTTGAGGCAGCGGCTCTCCTTCGAGACCGTCCCGTCGTAGAAGCGGAAATACTCCTGCAGAAGCTGCTTCCCATCCCGGTAGAATGTGATCACACCGGCAAAATTCACGACAGCCTTGATTCTTCCATTCTCAATGGAGGCAATCGGCCGCTTGTCGATCGTGCCGTCCCCCACCCAGTGGTCGATCTCCCCGATTGACACCGTCGTTTTCTCCGCCGGAACTTCCTCCGTCAGCGCCCAGTCGAGCTTCTGAATCTCCGGAAGCATCGTGGAACGCACGCGAAGGGAATCCTTCCCCCAGGCCTCGATGCGCAGCGTCTCGCCGTTCAGACATCCAACCAGCGCGCCATGATCCTCACAAAACTGCATTGGCATAGTACTCTCCTCCCTGCTGCCGACAGTGCATCTCAGGCAGCACTTTTCTATTCCATTATTTACGTTTCATACGGATGCCGCGCTCTTTGCGGCATCCGTATGAACAGCGCCCAAAGGCACTTTCCGCGAGCATTTATCGTATGGCTCATTCGGGCCGTTTAAGACACCCGCTCAAACCTCTTGTACTATATTACAAAAGTCAGCGGATTTTCTTGAAGCAATTTTGCATTGTTTGACACAATTTTGATGGTACACTAAAGCAGAAGGCACTAAAGCAGAAGCGAAATAACAGAAGCGAAATAGAAGCGAAGTAAAAGCCAGAAGCTGAAATAGAAATACGAGGAAAAGCAAAGAGAAAGATTTCTCCTTGATATTACGATTTTCAAATCAGCGAAAAAAAGCTAAGTATAAGCTAAGCAAAAGAAGGAAACTAGTATGTCATCCGATTACGCCATGATACGGGAGGCCATCCCGCACGGGAACCTGCGGTTTCACATGATGCTGCATGAATTTGCCTCAGATCCGGCGAGGCGCGAGCGCGTCAGCCTGCACTGGCACGAGGAATACGAGCTTCTTTGCGTCACAGAGGGCAGCGGAGAGATGCACTGCAACGGCAGAAGCTTCCCTGTGCGCACCGGCGACATCCTCTTCATCAACTCCGGCTTCGTCCATTCCCTCTCCGCGGAACCCGGCATTCCGCTGGCTTTCTACGCCATCGATTTTGGCAGGGAGCTCATCTCCAGCTACGGCTCGGATGA
>Ga0256406_1007577_pt1 | contig 10237 bp, 5 predicted proteins | sample RumenRJG_03DNA_FD_185986 | JGI IMG/M metagenome (GOLD analysis project Ga0256406, IMG submission 185986) | Bovine rumen microbial communities from Lethbridge, Alberta, Canada - RJG_03 | ecosystem: Host-associated > Mammals > Digestive system > Stomach > Rumen | place: Canada: Alberta | collected...
CCGTCGACGAGATTCAGGCGGATGAGCGTGATCGGCATTTCAGCGTCTGTAAGGAAATGAGAGGAGAATCCGCCGCCGCGGAATTCCGTGAGCGATGCCGGGCACCAGTCGGTGGCTTTAAGGCACGCCTTTATATCCTCATCGGTCATATTCCACCACTGCTTCATCTCCGGCTTTCCGTCGGCTCCCTTTGCCGCACCGCTGCCGTCAAGACAGGTCGAACCGGAGTTGATGATATGCATGAAACCGCCTGCTGCCACTCCCTCCGGCTCCCATCCGCACTTCTCCTTCAGGGCCTCCGGGCTCCAGTAGCAGCGCACATCCGAGAACCCGGCTGCTCTTCCGGTCAGGAGATTGGCAAAAAGCATGGCCGTTCCGTTGCAGTTGTCGCCCTCGGTTGCAAACGGGATGGGCTGCTTCTTTCCATTCCAGTCAAAACTCGTGTTCATAAAGGTTTCTGTGAAATCACCGTTCGGCTGCCAGTCGGTCCAGGCTCTCTGTCCCTGAAATCCGCCGAAAAGCGCATTGTGACCAAGCGCCTCTTCCTTCCATTTTCCTCCATCCAGTAAAGCGAGTTTCGGGTTTCCCAGACAAATATCGCGGATAATGAGCGTCATTTTTACGACAAATTCCCATTCCGCCGCTTTCTGCTCCGGCGTGTGCTTTAAATCCGGGCGGTTCTTGTCGAAGCCCTCCGGGCAGTTTTCCTTTACCCACGCGAGCGCTTTCTCATACTCCCCGTGATCATAAATGCCAAACTGCACGCGGCGGAGAATCTCTGTCATATCGACCCACTCCGGACGCATGCCGAGGTAACGGATGAAGAAATCCGGATCAATGAACGAACCCATGATGCCCATGGACACACCGCCGATGCCGACATAGCTCTTGTTCCGCATCTGACCGACTGCGACCGCGCAGCGCGCGAAACGAAGGATCTTCTCCTGCACGTCCGCAGGGATTTCATCCTCGTTCATGTTCTGAACATCGTGCCCGTAAATCGAATAGACCGGCCTTCCGACCTCATTGTGGGCGGAAATCGCAGATGCGAGATAGACCGCGCCCGGGCGCTCCGTACCGTTAAAACCCCAGATTGCCTTGATGGTGAGCGGATTGATGTCAATGGTCTCCATCGGATAGCACCAGCTCGGCGTGACCGAGAGCGTCGCGACGACATTTTCCGCAGAGAACTTCGCCTCTGCCCTTGCCGCCTCCTCGCTTCCCGAGATGCTCGTGTCCGCCGTCACGCACTGCACCGGTGTGCCGTCCGCATAGCGTACATTCTCAGAAATCAGCTTTACTGCCGCTTTCGCCATTGCCGCGGTCTTGCCCTCGAGTTCGTCGCGGATCCCAAGGCGTCTTGCATCAATGATCGGCCGTATGCCGATCTTTGGATATTGTTTCATATACGTACTCCTTTTCTCTTCCGGTCCTGGTCATTTCACTAAACGTGGACTGAATTTTTCCTTCCATCAGCTCCGGATTCCTTGGAACCGGATTTTTCCAAATCCTGCCCTTCTTATTGGTTTTTTTGATTTCTCTCTTTTACCCGCGCTCAGCGGATTACTTCAAAGATTTCGAATACCTCAAGTTTTGGCAGTGCAATGGTACTCGCATCCGCCTTCTCATCATATGTGACCGCAAGATCGGTGCTCTGCTCTGCCTGAAGCGCAGGATCGTCGACCGCCGGGATGAGCTTTGCTCCTCTGATTCTGCCCGGCACCGTCACCGTGATCTCGTACATTGGCGCGACCGGCGATTCTTCCTGCTCGTTGATGGCCGCAAAGAACGTCCTCCCCTCCTTCTCCCAGGAGATGATCTCGACGAACTTCGGCGCATTCGAAGTAAATGCAAAATCGCCCGCGAGATACTTCACCATGCCGGCATATACCTGCCGTGACAGATACGGCTTCGCCATCTCGATCGGCGCCGCGGTCCAGATGATCCTGCTCTTTCCGACCTTCTTCAGGACAGCGCACGGGCTGTCCGTATAAACTCCCGGCGGGTTCGAGTGAATCGCCGCGAAGTCGCGGGTGTGCGTCGCCGTGTAAGGCAGCGTCATCGTGGCAAGCACAGTGAGATCCGTATTGTCGGTAATCTTTATTATCGTCTGCCGCTCCGGCGTCGTGAGAGGCACTTTTACGTCAAAACCTTTGAAAAATTCCTTTCCTTCTTCGGTCGGGCTCATGTATGTGAAATCGCTGTCGGACAGACCGATAACCTCGACGCCAAGAATCTTCTGAAGCCGTTCATTTGCGATCGGCCCGCTGATAAGCAGATTCCCGCCCTTCTTAATATAGGCCTCAATCTCTCTCATCTCCTCGTCGCGGATGTTCGCGACGTGGGAGAGAATGAGAACGCCCGCGTTTTCACTCCGGATATTCTTCGTGCCGATGACATCGAATGGTATATTGTTGTCACGCAGGATCGAGGTCACCGCGACCGGGCCTTCGAGGTAAAAATGCGGTTCGAAGGCGCGGTCCATCATCGCGCACTTCTCCTCCGGATCGTATTTCGCGTGGGAGGCAAACCAGATGGATGCGTTGTGATTAAGCTTCCCGCTCACAAACTTCTCGTACGGCTTCGTCTGCGCGTAGACCTTCTTCATCGTGTCGTGATAAATCGACGGAACGATACTGCCGTCCGGGTTAATGGCATCGACGAGGAGGAAGGCACCGTTGTGCACGAGCGCGGTGATGACGTGAAGCAGAAGCTGCTCTTCTGTCTTGGTTGTCGTATGATAGGAAAGCTCCGGATCACAGCGGCTCGTGTGATAGATAAACGGCAGGTTCGGAGAGACACTCTTGTAGTATTTATTGATGAATGTCTGCTGCAGATAGCCGCCGTAATAATCGCCGCCCGAGTAATCGCTCGCCTCCGTGAGCATCTCTGTGCTGCCGTCTGCCCAGGAACAGGTGATCCGTGAAAACTGGTGCTCGACCGTGCAGGCAGGGCGGATCTTCTTCACGCAGTCCGTCGAAAATTTCGCGAACTCTGCCATCCACTGGTCGCGGATGTACGCAAATTCACGGAAATCCGGATCGTCCCAGTTGACTTCTCTAGGGATTTCCTTCCCTGTGAGATCCTTGTACTTCTTCCGGCAGGTCGGGCAGTAGCAGATTTCCGGCCAGAAGGTCATATCGAGAAAAATACCGTCAATATCATAGTTTCCGACGAGCTCCGTGAGCGAATCCTTCACATACTGGCGGTACCCTTCATTGTTGGGGCAGCAGATGCCGTAGCGGCCGGTTTTGAAGTTGCCCTGATTGCGGTACTCGCGGTAATTTTTGCCGTCCGCAGTGACAAGACGCCACTCCGGATGCGTCTCATATGCCCAGTTATCAAAGATCTGCGAGTAATATCCCTCGGCGATGATTCCGTTCTTATGGCAGGCCTCGACCATGTGTCCGAAGAAGTCATACCCCTTCAGTCCCTTGTGCATCCGCCCGATCTTCGTCGGATAATAGCAGAGTCCCGTGTGCGGCTTGCCCTTGATCATCGCGGCCTGCGCCCCGCAGTCCTTCAGGCACTGCACATATTCATCCACATTGATCTTTGACAGGAATTCCGGATTCCAGTCGTCAATGTGCATATCCATAAGATTTCTCCGATAGTTGCCTTCAATCCAGCTCATTTCTCTCCTTTCACCGCCGATCCATGAATGCCCGCCAAGTCCGTACGGACTGTCTTTGCCGGCCCTCCGAACAGGGCCCTGACCGTGCAGACGCACTACGAATTCATTTTACATCCGGAAACACATAAAAACATTGTCGATATCACTCCATTTTCCGGTCAGAATCGCGAACCGTCTGATTCCTGACTTCTTTGCCGTTTGTCAAAAGGGTCTGCCGGCAGTAAGATGAAATCACAGGGTTAACTTCAATCGGGGAGTATAGAAAATTATGGATAAGCAGACCGGAAGGGATTGTCCGGGTTTTTGCGGCGAGAAGAGTGCTGTATGCGCTTCATCGGCGGCTGATGCCGCTTCAGAAGAGACCGCCGCTATAAGAAGTGCTGCCGCCTCAGAGGGGATCGACATCTCAGCGGAAATCGCCGCTTCAGAAAGAGTCATCGCATCAGAAGAAACTGCAAATCAGACTCGGGGAAAGCATTTCACACGCAGCGAGAGACGCGGCATGTTTCGCGAAGCGATCGATATGGCCTGGCCGGCAGTGCTCGAGAGCTTTTTCACTTCTCTTGCCGGCATGATCGATACCATGATGGTTTCCTCCATGGGAAGCTATGCAGTCGCGGCGGTCGGACTTACGAGTCAGCCAAAATTCATCGGGCTTACGCCCTTCTTCGCAGTCAATGTCGCAGTTTCGGCGCTCGTGGCGCGCCGGAAGGGAGAAAACAACAAAAAATCCGCAAACGAAACGCTCATGACGGCGCTCTGTCTTTCCCTGATCATCTGTGCAGCCGTAAGCGTTATTTTTGTCGTGTGGGCAGAGCCGATTCTCCGGATTGCGGGGAGCAACGAAGATACGCACGAGCCGGCAAGTGCCTATTTCCGGATCATCATGGGAGGAACCTTCTTCAGCATGATCCAGATGCTCTTTAATTCGGCACAGCGCGGCAGCGGCAATACACGGATCTCGATGACGACCAATGTCGCTTCGAGCATCACAAACATCTGCTTCAACTACTGTCTCATCGGCGGGCATTTCGGTTTTCCCGCTCTCGGATGCACAGGGGCTGCCATCGCGACCGTTCTCGGGACCGTCGTCGGCGCCGCCATGAGTTTTGGCTCCCTCTTCATGAAAAAGTCATATGTAAGTCTGCCGTATATCCGAAAGGAGAAAATCCGTCCGAAGCACTATGATTTCAAAATCATCGGAAAGCTCTCTTCCAACATGCTCGCCGAGAATCTTCTGATGCGAATCGGTTTCCTGGTCACTGCGTTCGTCGCGGCACGCATCGGAACAGATGCGTTTGCCGCGCACAACGTCGGCATGAACCTGCTCGGTCTTTCCTTTTCCTTCGCGGACGGCATGCAGGCCGCCGGTGTCGCTCTCTCCGGGCAGGCGCTTGGCGCGAATAAAAAGGAAGAAGCCAAGCTGTATGGTAAAATCTGTCAGAAGATCGGTGCGTTTATCTCTGCCTGCATAGCGGTTATCCTGCTGTTTGGCGGAAGAGGCATTTTCCGGATGTTTTTCGATGACCCGGCAATTCTCGATATGGGCGTAATGATCTCACGCTATATCTGCGTCATCACCTTCTTCCAGATTTCCCAGGTCATCTACGGGGCCTGCCTGCGTGCGGCCGGGGATGTGCGCTACACCCTGATCGCGTCGACGATTTCTGTCACGCTGATCCGCTCCGCCATGACGATTCTTCTCGTATATATGCTGAATCTGGGGCTTGCCGGCATCTGGCTCGGCGTTCTCTCGGATCAGCTGTCGCGTTATATTTTCATGAGCATCCGTTTCCGCCAGGGAAAGTGGGTGAACAATAAATTCTGAGCGGCTTCCAGATTGGACCGCTTCTCATTGTGCGGCTTTTCTGTACAGACCTCTGCCGTGCTGCTCTCTGCCGTGTTTTGCCTTTCTTTCGTTATTTTGTACAAATCTTGCTTCATTTTCCCTGGTTCATTGTGAATGATTGATCGATATTGTACGATGAATCTGTCGAACATCGCCGGCCTTGACCGGCACAAGTTTTGACGCTGGGGGAAGTAAACAGGAGGTATGCAAAATGAGGATTTATGTTGATGCAAGTGCCTGCCGCGAGGGGGAAGGCACGAAGGAAATGCCGTTCAAGAGCATAAACAGCGCGGCAGCGATTGCTGTGCCCGGCGATGAGGTGCTGGTCGCCCCGGGTATCTATCACGAAAATGTCTGTCCGGTCCACGCCGGCACAGAAGATGCGCGGATCATCTATCGCAGCACGGAAAAACTCGGTGCCGTGATCACCGGCGCAGAAACCATCAAAACCTGGCGCCCCTATGAGGGTAATGTATGGGTCTGCCGTATCGACAACGGTGTATTCGGAAGCTATAACCCGTATACAACTTTCGTCTGCGGTGACTGGTATTTCGGGCCGATGAACAAACATACCGGTGCTGTCTACATGAATGATCTGCAGTTTTATGAGGCCGATAGCCTGGAGGGGTGCCTCCGTCCGCAGATCTATAAGCCGTCCTGGGAGCCGCAGAATTCCATCTATAAATGGTATACGGAGCAGGATACGGAGAAAAACGAAACGGTCATCTATGCAAATTTCCAGGGAAAAGATCCGAATAAAGAGACCGTAGATATCAATGTCCGCCGAGAGTGCTTCATGCCGCAGGAGAACGGAGTGAACTACATCACAGTAAGCGGCTTTACGATCTGCAAGGCGGCGACAACTTGGGCTCCGCCGGCATCCTATCAGGACGGAATGATTGGCCCGCACTGGGCAAAGGGCTGGATCATTGAAGACTGTGACATCAGTCACAGCCGCTGCGCGGGAATCTCGCTCGGCAAATACCGTGACCCGGACAACGATCAGTATTTCACCTATCGCCATGTAAAAAGTCCTACGCAGATGGAGCGTGATGCTGTCTGCCGCGGACAGTATCACGGCTGGCTGAAGGAAAACATCGGTCACCACATCATCCGCCGCTGTAACATTCATCACTGCGAGCAGGACGGTATTGTCGGACGTCAGGGCGGTGTTTTCAGTATTATTGAAGACAACCACATTCATCACATCAACAACATGCAGGAACTGGCAGGAGCTGAGATAGCAGGAATCAAGATGCATGCAGCGATCGACGTCATCATCCGGCGAAATCATATCCACAACTGCACAATGGGCATCTGGTGCGACTGGGAAGCGCAGGGCACGCGCATCACACACAACCTGCTGCACCACAACTATGCTCCGGATGAGGCAGGCGATCCGATTCCGGGTACAATGATGAGTCAGGATGTCTTCATCGAAGTCGGGCACGGTCCGACGCTCATCGACAACAATCTGATGCTCTCGAAGGCATCGCTTCGCATGGCGACGGAAGGCGTCGCATGTGTACACAACCTGATGCTCGGGGCACTCACTTCTGTCGGAACCGGCGTCAACTTCACCGTCAAAGGAGTCAACGAACCGCGATACACGCCTTATCACATCCCGCATCGAACCGAAGTAGCCGGTTTCATGACCATCCTCCATGGCGACGACCGGTTCTATAACAATATTTTTGTCCAGAACTGGCAGCCGAAAGAAAACGATGAAGGTCCGAAGATGGACATGGGGATGCTCGTTAAGGATAATGAGACAGCGGGTACTTTCGTATTCGATGACTACCCGACCTACGACGAGTGGTATGCCCCGTTCAAGTACCTGGAGGGAAAACCCGCAAAAGAAATGGACATGATGACCCTCGCAGAACCGCATTTCAGCCATCTGCCGGTCTGGTGCAGCGGAAATGCCTATTTCAATGGTGCAAAGCCATGGAAGAAGGAAAAGGACAACCTCGTTGACACGGAGCACAAGATTACCTTTGAAATCGAAGAGGACAAAGACGGTCATCCGATTCTGAAGACCAACCTGTACCAATATCTCAGCGATTTCAGAGACGGCATTATCACGACTGATACACTCGGTGAAGCTTTTGAGCCGGAAGAGCGCTTCGAAACACCGGAGGGAAAAGATATCACCTTCGACGATGATTACCTCGGTGAGCACCGCGGTGTATCCACAATCCCCGGACCATTTGCCGCCGGAGAAGACGCCGAAAAAGAGCTGTGGTAAATAAAAGGAAATAATCTATAGCCTGAGTCACAATTATCCGGAGATAATTCGAGGCCAATCGGGTTTTTCACCCGTTTGGCCTCTTCCCATGCCTTGCCAAAAGCAGCAATCCGGTTCAGGTTCTGACTGCACCGGCGCTTCCGGCATTTACGGCATTTCCGGCATTTTTACGGCATTGTCACGGCTTTTGAAAGCCGCTTTCCGCAAGAATAATTCTTTCGTTAACCTCTGTCAAACATGCTATATTTTGTTTTGTGGACACATATTTTTCAGGACCGCTGCACTGCAAATGTTCTGCAATAATCTGCAGCCTTGTGCTTTACCAGTCCGTGTTCACAGGGTGTCATTATTTATTTTTGGAATTCAACTGGGGTATCGGGGGATATCATGGGGAGTACAAAAGAGGCAAAGTCCTCAAAGCCCGCCCGTTCGGGCTCTGCTATTGAATGGCGGCGTGTGTGGATGACGGTCTTCGGGGTGATCGGGTCCGGAATCGCAGTCGGTTTCTTTTCCTATTCGGTGATGGGACTGGATCCTTTCCAGGTTTTTGCGCACGGACTCTGGAACCTCACGGATTTACAGTTTGGGACCTGGTATCTCATTCTGAATGCCTGTATGCTGGTGGTTATCTTTATCGTGAACCGCCGTAAGATCGGACTTGGCACGCTGATCAATCTCTTCCTGCTCGGCTATGTCGCTGATGGAAGCGAAGTCATTATCCGCATGGTCTTTCCAAACGACACTCTGCCGGTCCGCATTGTCATGCTCATCATAGGCATCGTACTCATGTGCTTTTCCGCAGCCATTTACTTCACCGCGGACATGGGTGTTTCCACGTATGATGCCGTCGCGATTACCATTTCTGAGCACTGCGCGAAAATTCCATTCCGGTTTATCCGGATCGCAACCGACCTTTCCTGCGTCGTCATCGGCTGGTTTTTCGGCGGAACCGTCGGCATCGGAACCGTCGCGACCGCGTTTTTCACCGGCCCTCTCATTGATTTCTTCAAGAGGACAACTGCCGAACCCCTCCGGTATGGAAGGAAACGCAAAAACTGACGCGTGAATCGCTTTTCGGTTTTGATCCTCTATTGTTCTTTCATCTACTCCCCGTATAATGGTAATTACGGGGTATTTTCATAGATCACAAAGATCAGTCCGACAGGGAGGTACAAAGATAATGAAAGAATTTCGATATAAAAACACACCGGTTCTCGAGACAACATCCGGAAAACTCAAGGGTTTTTACTACGATGGGATCTATACATTCCGCGGCATCCCATATGCCGAGGCAAAACGCTTCCACCAGCCGATGCCTTCCCACTGGGAAGGTGTGAAAGACGCGACATCCTATGGGTTTGTCTGCCCGCTTCTGCAGCAGGACACACCATCCGCCGAGCTTCTCGTTCCGCACCGCTACTGGCCCATGGATGAAAACTGCCAGAACCTCAACATCTGGACCGATTCGCTCGATGAGAGCGCGAAGAAGCCGGTCATCGTCTGGATTCACGGCGGCGGTTACTTCGCGGGCTCCTCCATCGAACAGATCGCCTATGACGGATACAGCCTTGCCTCGACCGGAGAAGCCGTCATCGTCTCGATCAATCACCGGCTGAACATCCTCGGCTACCTCGACCTCTCTCCTTTTGGCGAAGAGTATGCAAACTCCGCAAATGCGGGACACGCCGATATGGTGGCAGCGCTCCGGTGGATCCATGACAACATCGCCCGTTTTGGCGGCGACCCGGACAACGTGACGCTGTTCGGACAGTCGGGCGGCGGCATGAAGATTCTCGACCTGATGCAGATTCCGGAGGCAGACGGACTCTTCCACAAGGCGCTCATCATGAGCGGCGTCGCAGACGAAAATCTGATGCCGGAGCCGAAGGGCGACGGCAGAATGATCGTGACCGCCATGTTGAAAAAGCTCGGAATTATCAGTGAAGGAACAGATGCCAGTGAAACCGGCACGGAAGATGATCTCGGACAGGAAGGCGGAATCACCCGTGCTGCTGTAAAGAAACTGGAGACGATCCCGTACGTGCAGCTTGCCGCGGCCTACAACTCCGTCTGTCAGACCGTTGCGGCACAGGGCGGATACACCGGCACCAGCCCGATGCCGAATGACTGGTTTAAGGGCAATCCGCTGCTTCACGGATTCCGCGCGCACGCCTACACAATTCCTGTGATGATCGGCACCGTCTTCGCGGAGTTCACCTCCTTCGCGCAGCTGCCATATGACCGCGAAACACTCACGGAAGAGCAGAAACAGCAGATCGTCCGTTCTGTATACGGTGACAGCTCCGGGAAAATCATCGATCTCTTCCGGAAGGCTTTCCCGGAGAAAAATTATGCCGATGTCGTCCTGATCGACCGGTGCATGCGCGAGCCCTCGAAAAAGATCGCTGCCATGCATGCTGCAGGGAAGGGCGCCGGTACATACCTTTACGAGTTCACCGTCGACTTCCCCGAGATGGGCAAAGCCGCCTGGCACTGCTCGGACATT
>Ga0256406_1007582_pt1 | contig 10230 bp, 13 predicted proteins | sample RumenRJG_03DNA_FD_185986 | JGI IMG/M metagenome (GOLD analysis project Ga0256406, IMG submission 185986) | Bovine rumen microbial communities from Lethbridge, Alberta, Canada - RJG_03 | ecosystem: Host-associated > Mammals > Digestive system > Stomach > Rumen | place: Canada: Alberta | collected...
ACTGCGGTTGGGTTGTCCTTTAATAGCTTTTCGATCGCATACACGCCAAGATATTCAGATGCATCGCCAAGATAATCATCCTCATCAAAAATCATATCATGCGAAACGGGAATCATGTAAACCTTGCTGATTCCTGCGATCTGGAATGCAGCGATCGCGGCCTCGCTCAAATTGTAACCGTCTCCAGGTTCACCACCAAGTTTTGACTTATAATCTCTCATCGATGTGATCAAAACCGGCTTGTTCAGATCGCCGGATTTGCTCGCACCAACAAAGATCACGTTTGTTTCAGTTGATACAGGTGTTGCACCGATACTTGCAACAAGCTGCGCATCAACCCCATATAATTCAGTTGCCATAAAATCGGCCCTCCCTGCATTTATAGCATGCTTTCAAGTTCAGTATTCGGTAAAGATTCAATGATCTTTTTAACGTCTGATTCAAAAGATACGGTGCATTCAGCGTATGGAAAAGAATCCAAATACGGAGAAGGCGTCTGTAGCTCAACGTTTGATATATCGTGATCGGTGTTTCCCATCCGCTTCAATGCAAGGTAAACTTGTTCAGCGAGTATCAAACAATATTTGTAGAGTTCAGACCGAACCCTCGCCGTGTTTATGTCATCGCCGTTATTGTACTCATAAACATCCGGTTCATTCTGCAAAGACTTTGTAATTTCCTTGTCCTGCAATGCAGCATTGCAAACGCAGACATGAACCAAATATTGCGCAACGCCTTGATCATCCACGCTCAAAAGCTGAACACAAATCGCTGGCGTGTGCAACGGCAATCCATCCGACAAATCATCGTAAGTGAATGCATAAACAACGGGCTTTGATTCGTTGTAAGTCTGTGTTGAATCGCTGCTTTTCCACCTGAACGTCAAATCGTTCATGCGATCTTGCAATGATTCCACGATCTGTTCTGTGCGAACTATTAACGACATTATCGAACCTTCCCGCGTTCAAGCGATAAAACGACCAATCCGCGAACGGTTGCCGCATCTATGATTTTATATGCCACCGAATCGACATAAATGATTGCATTCTTTTTCAAGCAAGCCGAAAATGATGCATCTTTTGGATCAATGAAATAAAGCGTGAAACTGAAAGCGTTCAAAGGCGATACGTCACTAGTAAACTGTATGTCTGCGGCTTGCAAAGACGCATAGAGCGTTTTTTTTATGCTGCCGCATTGAATTACAGTTTTACGGGTAAAATCACGAAATTCGTTCATAATGAACGATAGATCGCTTTCAACTATATCGCCTAAACGCTGCATGGTTCCCCCAATTAGGTTGCCGTGCCAAGCGAAACCCAGCGCCAAATTGAACGCGGCGAGGGTAACGGATTGGATGCACAACGCACTTCCACTCGCTCTTTATCCTGATTGATAAAGACATAGACAAGGTATTTTCCAACGATCTGCTGAATTGCCTGTGCATTGCGATCAACAATGCGCATTGGGTTTGGCAATGATGCCGCACCGCAAAGCGTTCTGCCGCAATTAGGAGCAAGAACGCAACAGAAATTATCCGGCAGATACAGATGCCAGCCCGAACTATCTTTGTATCCGGCATTGTAGGTGATAAGATTCAGCACATGACCGTTAAACTGTGCCTGACCTACGCATTTTGCGCCCTCAATTTCTTCACTGAACAAACCATTTACATTGCCGTTTGCAATGGCTGTATAATGGAATTGATCAACAAAACCGCCATTCGGCCCAATCATAGCGGCGCGCAAATATCCCCACATCTTTTCAGACATAAGAAGATCCACCGCCTCGCTGCCGTGTGTGACAAGCGCTGTTACCATGTCACATACATCTTTGTATGGATCGGCTGAATTCGCACCGGTTCCAGTTCCATCCCAATTCTTTGTTGCTGTTCCGCTGCCGTCAAAGCCCTTGCCAGGGATCACAATCTGCGGATTTGTTGCACCACCGGTTGAATCAAAGTATTCAACATCGATTGTAATTTGTGTAGAATCAGTTGGGCTTGTATCCATAGTAAATTGGATCGCGTTATCCTGCAACGCAGAAACGCAAAGAAGCTCAATAGATCGGCTTGCACGGTTGATCACACGCGCAGCTTTGATCCTTAAAAGCGCGTCCTGTGCATCAGCGTGGGACGGCGAAAGATCGTTGCGGCAAAGCGATTCAAACAGAATGCGGTCTTTATCGGCAGTATCGATTGTGTCCATCACGCCAACGCGAGGCGGGATCACGTTCTGTGCGAAATAAGAAGTGGTATTTCCGTCAACATATCCACGCGAAACAAAGGCGCCGCGCTCAAAATCGCCATTGTCGAAATCGAATGTTACAGATTTCGCGTCGAAAAGATCTTCCGGTTCATTGGTTGGAAAGTATCTTTCCTGCAAAAGTTTTGGCCGCTTATCTTCGACCAAAAGCATACGCGGCTGTGCGGTCTGATCATAAACAGAAATAGTTGCACCCATGTTTTCACCCTCCAAAATTGTTGTTAGTCGTTACCCACAAACCGTTCAAGATTTGGGTATTTCTCATTCATACGTTCAAGTTCTGCTTTGGGATTCTCAACCGGCGATTTAATGACCGAATCGGTTGATACGCAAGGCTTTGAAACGTTTGCAACACGATCATAAATGGCTTTTAAGCGTGCGTTATCACGTCTATCACCGCCGCATTCTGCGTTCATTTCTTCAATCTTGCGCAGGCGTTCGCCATATTCATCAAGACGTTCAACGATGCGTTCAAGTAATTCCTCAACCGAAGGCTGCCGGGTTTCCTCTTTTTTCACTTCCTCTTCTTCAATGATTTCCTCACCATTGGCGGGATCTAACTTTTTTTCCTCATCCATGCTTTTTTCTCCCTTTGCACAGGTTGACAAATATTTGGCGCATAAAAGCGCCTGTTCCCTATCGTTTTGGGCATTAAAGATACTATCAATAAGCCCAATTTCCAATGCTTCATCAGCGGTAAACCAACGATCTTTTTTTAAAGATTCTTCATCGTAATCCGGTAAACGCTTCTTTATGACGGCGAGCTGTGCCGCATTTGCAATCGCGATCCCTTCATCCTTCCTTCCTTCCGGATTCCATGCAGAATGAATCATTATCGCCGCTGTGGATGCCATCTCAATCACATCACATGCAAGAACGATATCAGCTGCACTGGATGCCGCAAGACCATAGACACGCGCAATAAACCGCGTCCCCTGCGATTGTGCTTCTTGAATCTTTTGAAACACCGCGTTACCGTAAAAAACAAGCCCGCCGTGAGATGTGATCTCTATGATGATTTCTGATTCTTTTGGCGTTCTATCGATGAATGATGAAAAATCATACATCGTGCGTTCGTCGATATCGCTGAATATTTGATATTTGTAGGTTTCCATTTCTAAACCTCTGTAACTTCAACATCTTTGGTTGGCTGCTCGACTGTTCCGGTTGCCTTGTGTCCATAAAGCGCCATCGCCGCTTCATCCCTCGTTACAAGTCCCAATTGAATCGCTTTTGTCCATGCGTCCAGCTCTTTTGTTGGATCCAAGCACAAAGCGGTTGGGGCTTGCCATTGAGAAGTTAAACCAGCAATTTTTGATAGTTCAAAATCGCCGGTTTCATCATAGCAAAATTGTTCAAACACTGGACGCACAAAATTATCAATGAAGAATCCGCGATATCGTTTAAATACTCGATTTGCTTCAAGCACTGAACCACGTGCGCTCGAATATGTGCCGTCGTAATTACACGCCAACACTTGCAACGGAATTCCGATTGCACTTGCAAGCATTCCAGTTTGTGAACGGATGTAATCACCAAACATCGCATTTGGGTTTGTTGGCTGCAAAAATTTCACATCTTCACCAGGCTTCAAACTCCAAAGCTCACCCGCCGAAACAGTTTTTGGACGTGGGTAGAATTTGTTGAGCATTGCACGCGCATCAAATTCTTCTGGCGAATCTACAGATAAACGCATCGCTGGCGCGCCCTCGTTGCTGTTTTCCTGCGTTTCGTCTGGTTTAACTCCAACTGGTATGGGTGCATCAAGATCGCGTGACAAAAGCGGTTCTGTTTCATCCATCGTTGGATTCTCTGACGTGATAAAACCCCAAACGGATGACTGAAACTGCGCCGCCTGCTCAACAGATCTGATATATCCGGTTGTTGCATGGAGTGATTCAATCGTTTCTGACAACATCGGGATTCCGCGATATTGATCCGGTCTGCTCTGTGCGAACAGATGAAGAACGATTGGCATACCGTCATCATCAATGGCTGGTATGCGCTCAATCTTTTCCGGCGTTATCAGATAAGGCGAATTGATATAGTCCCGCAAGATCCAGTATGCAACCGGCATTGAATCATCATCCAGTTCCACGCCATCAATAATCCGGTTTCCGTTGTCTGGATTGATTCTCACAAGCGATAATGCATCGCCATCTTCTGTGCCATTCTGCAAGTAGTATGGTGTTTGCACTCTATCTGATTCGATTGCACGCCAACATGATTTGTTGTTTTTACGGCGCCGCAAATAGAACACATCTCCGGACAATAACCAATTTCTGCAAGCCAATTCCTGCATTTGCAAAAAATTCTGTTTGTGCTGTGCATCAAGCAAGCGCATGTGCGACGCAAGGTTAAATCGCTTTTTGAGATCATCGGCAAAAGTCTTGTCGATCGACATCTCTGATTCATCCGGCGAAACATACGTCAAACCTTCGCCGACAATGCCGCCAGTCATTCTATCGATCGCCGCTGCCGCCATCGGATTTGAGATCGCCAATTGTCGCGAACGCGATACAAGTAACCATCGAACAGGTATAGTATCAGCTGTTGCGCTTCCAGAATAGCTGTTAAATCCGGCGAGCGTCTGCGACATGAACGATCCGCCGGCGCCGCCAAATCCTATGTTAAATGGGTTAAATGGTATCATCTCACCACCCCCAATATCTAACGCATTGCGGATTTGTGTAAACACATGTGGAAACGCGCCGAACGCTTCGACCTGTCAAAATACAATCAATTTCATCAATGCGAATTCGCGTTGCATCGATCCACTTTTGCAGCTTATCAAGATCAAGTTTTGTGCGTGAAATGCTGTAATGTCCAAGATTGTAAGATGTGATCTCGCCGCTGATAAGACCATGCAGCGCTTTGATCGCGTCAGCCAAAGCCGCGCCAAGCGAAGCACGTTCTTCGATAAGCATTTGGCGTTTTGTCGTGTAAATATATTCTGGCATTGCGTCACCTATAAATGCTTAAATTTCTTTACAGGCTGCGGCTGTTGCTGCGGCTGTGCATCGGCGATCTGTGGTGATTCTTGTTGCTGTGCATCAATAACCGGATCGGCTTTGGGTGATTCGGTTGCTGGCTGATTCTGGTTCTGTCTTTTCTTTTTTGCCATTTCGTCTTCTCGATCCAAGCCGGTTAAATAGTATCGGTTCATGTAATAGTTTGCGGCTGCCATTGCATAAACCCTGCAATCAAGCGGTTCATTGTGTGTATCGCCTTTTTGCGGTGCGATCCACTTTCCATTGATCCGCTTTTCGCTCAATAAGCCCTTAAAATATTCTAGATCATACCCACAGCCGCGAATATAGCTCATTCTTTTTTCGCCCGCAATAGTCAATAATTCACAATTTGCCAGCTCATCCTTCCCCGCATTCACGCCGATAAACTGAACTGTGCACTTCCCTTTGATCCCAGCATTCAGTTTGAGTTTTTGTTGTTTACCGATAAGCGGATCCACGGCGTTCTTTTGGTGCGAAACAAAGCCCTTGATCGGCATGAAACGCCGATTGCGAAATGAATGGATATATACAGCGTTCGTTCTGTGGCCGCCAGAATCACAGAATGCAAAGCGTGGCTTCATATCCACGCCATCGCACCTTGTGTATGTTTTACAAAATAACGCTTCAAATTGCTTCCACACGTCTGATTCGTTTGGATCTCCAACAAGAATATTATATTCCAAGCCGTACATATATTTACAATCATCACTAAATCCACATGTTTCGACATATAAGCACGAATCATGTGTATCGATGCCACAAACGATGAATGCGACGTTTGACGGCAAACAATCGTGTGAATAATCGCTTGCTGATAATCGCATCAAATCCGGAACTTCTATTGTCATTTCGTCTTTTGGCTTATACACTTCAGCAAGTCTTGTGTTCACAAAGCTCTGATAACTCGCCTCACCCAGCGACATTGCAGCCAATTCAAGCCGTTTCAAGTATTCCCATGTGTAGAAATGGTGACAAAGTGTCCCAAAGATTTCAAAAGACCTAAGCCGCCGTCCATACTGATCCATCAAAGGCTTGCTGTTTTTTGGCTCTGAATAGCCATGTTTAAGCGATTTTATTTGCGTTTCGTTATAGACACACCCACATAATTTGCACGCGTAAACAGGCTCTGAAGCTGTGAAATCGATATCTTCATATCTAACCGGCATAAAAGCACCGCACTCACAAAAACACCCCCAAGATTCTTGTGTGCCAATCAAAAAATTTTGATTCACCCGCCCTTCATAGCTTGTTGGTGTGGATGTAATCAAATACATTCCGCGAAATCTCATCATGCGCTGAATTGCATTTTGAAGCGGATCACCCTCACCAGGCAATTCGATAGGCCATGCGTCAACTTCATCAAATGCGCAATATTTGGACGGTGTAGAACGCAAATCAGACGGGCTTTTTGCGCTGCAAAGGAATAGGTTTGCACCGTTGCCCAATCCGATATTAACAACACTGTTTGATTTGTCTGGATCCTTTGCTTTCACGCTGTTCGGATTATTGATTCCCCTGGTGCGAAGGAAAGGTCTGATCCTTCCCCTGCTCATCTTTTCTGCGCTTTTCTGCGTATCAAGAATCACCATCGTATTCGCTCGATCATACTCCACGATCCACGAAAGAAAATTTTCGATCATTGTGGATTTCCCGATTTGAGCGGGTGATTTGACAACAACGCCACAAACACCGGCAATATCAGACAATGCCGCAGTTGGTGTTTCTAAATATGGTGTTTGATCGTAGCTGAACATTGCAGATGTGGACGACATGAAGCGAGTTTGCACAGCGAGTTTTGCAGCATCCATCAAAGGTCTTGTCTGGAATATCCGCAAAGGAAACAATCGATCACCATCATCAAACATCAATCCCCCTTTTTTAATTTTGCGCTTTTTTTGTTGGATTCGTCTTTTGCTTGCGTCGCAAGTGCTTTTTCTGTTTTTGTCGATTCGATTGTAAGATGCAATCGTGCTTCGCTGAATCGCTGTAACGTTTCATCGATGAATTGCCGCAGCTCACCATATTGATCCGGCGTCATTTCCGGGACAACACTCTGCACCTTATCCGGGAATTGACGCATCATGCGAACAAAATCTATAAGGAAATTGTTGAACGCATCAAGCGCAACATCTATGCGGCACAGCTCGCCAGCTTTATCAGCAAGCGAAAGTTCATCTTTTAGCACGGACAGTTCAAGCGCTCGCATCTTTGCGAATTGCGTTCGTCTCTCCACTTCATCCGGTGAGATATCTGCATATCCGTCAAGCGTGAAGCGCTCGCACTTGTCTTTACTTTTTGCCATTTCAAAAAAGTATGCAAAATTTTGATCGCGGGTGCTCGCGTGACCCAGTACCCGCGCTCAACCCGTCGTGGGTAGAACCTACGCTTCACCAACGATTTCGTAACTAAACACAATATCGCAACCGTCGATATTGCACGATTGACAAGACGGCATGTTTACCGTGTAGATCTCACCGCTGCATTTAATCCGTGAATCATTGACATCAACAAAACGCACAAAACCATCACTGACGGATTCAACGCGCATCGTCCGATCGTATTGTCCATGTCGAATCTTGTACAACTGCCCTTCTTTGAATTCGCGATTGCTGCAACCGTACAGTTTATCATGATATTTTTTCAAGTATTCACGCCTTGATCCGTCCATGTCATCACCATGATTGAGCTGTTCGGAAATTCCGAACATCTGATTTTATCTCACGCCGTGCTTGTAAAATTCATCCCATTCATGTGTTCTTGCGCACAATGAACCGGTTTTCAACCTGAATTCATCCCATTTCTGATTCCCTGTAATTCCATAATATTCATTGATATCATCACCAACAAGCGGACGTGGACAACACTTATGAGTAACATCGTAATGTCTCACAACATGATTGATATCAACGCCATACAGCCGCATCAAATAGGCAATCAACCAGGATGCACGATCAAGCGTTCTGTCATCAATGAACCAGTCACGGTCTTTAGCCGACATCGACCTTTTATTGATCTTGTTGTCCATCAAATCGATGCCGATCGAATTGTAGTTTGTTGCAGCGCAATAAACCTGTTTATCCTTAATCGAACAATGCCACGCCGCCATTGAACAGGGAACAATCGACACTGTGTCGTTGGTTGATACTGCATAGTGTGCGGATTTGGCTTCGTTTGTCCGGTTGTAATAATCGTAGCACCACCACGCATTGCATCCAGGCGCAACCGGATAATGACAAACGATCCACTCTATTTTGCAGCCATTTCGGTTTCCATAGTGTAATGACATCATTCAACCCCGCAGAACAGTTTCAGAAATCTTGTGTATTGTGTTGCAATTGCTTTCGCAATGCCTGGAAAAGTCTTTGAACGTGCACGCGCTCGATCTTTTGCTGGCAAGCATGACGTTTCGTAATACCAACCGCCCATTGAGTTTGAGGACGGAAACACATGAACAGGGGGGGGCTGACTTGTTTTGTTGGTTGCAGTTTTGGCAAGCCAAACAGCCACAAACACGTTGCTTTCGTCGCTGCATCGCCGAATTGATAAGGCTGTATGGTCTGATTCGCCTTCCTGTACAGCGTTGTCAACATTCCAGGTGGATTCTCAATCACGGTTGGAACTCCCAATTTTGTGAACTCCAAAAAGAATTTGAGCGCTTCGCTTTGTCTCGCAAGACGGCGATCAACATACTCATCACCCATTCTTTTTCGATTATATAACGGCATTTGCGCCAGTGAAAAATAGGTGCAAGGCGGGTGAGCGACCACCAGATCCCATTTGTCTATATAATGTCGCTTGCCGTCGTTTGTCTTGAATTTGCAATTCCCATGCAACACATTGAGCACGTCGCCTTGAATATGCCACTCCGGATGATCTCCATATTCCTTTTCAATGTCGCACGAATAGCACTCAACGCCAAGCTTGCGAAACTCTGTGCAAACCGTCTGCGAACACTCGCAAGCGATCAAAACTTTCATTTCCGTTCCCTCCAAAGAAAAACGGCGGCAATGATTAAACATCCGCTCACTGGATGATCGCATAATCTTTGGTTTTGTACGAACGCCGCCGCCAACAAATAAATAGCACATCAAGATTGGCTGTTCAATCGTTTTAATCTCTGAACCTTCCGATACAGATCAACGGCTTGCGTTGTTGGTTTCCCGATCCGCTTGTAGTTGTGTCCACCCATGTTCCATGCAATCACAACGTCTCTGAATGAATCAAACTCGCTTTCCAATCGCTTCAAATAAGCGACGGCTGCAACTGTTGCGCACTGTAAATCAACCGGATTAGTGCAACCATATTTACGGCTTGTTCGTGGCATAAGCTGCCAAAACCCAAGCGCGCCAGCGTTTGATCTCGCTTTTGGTGTGCATCTTGATTCAGCAACCATTAAGTAATAATAATCGGCAGACAAACCCCCATCTGAAAGCGCTTTTTCAACTTGCATTCTATACGGTTCACAGCGTGCAAGCCACGCTTCAAAAGCAAACCCGCTGTTGCATATAAGCAACGACAAAATGAAGCACACAAGCCCATATAGAGCGATTATCAAGACATGTTTCGCTTTCATTCTGATCACCGCCTGGCCAAGCCATCGATCACCGCCGTCACCTGATTGATCGCCGCTGTGCTGTCTTTTAACGCCGCTGTGGATGCCTGCAATGCCGCCGTGCTGTCTGCAAGAAGCTGTGCATGCGCTGCCTTTGTTTCGGCTGTCTCACGCTGCATATAGCTTCTAAATTCAAGTTCGATCGCTGATTGTCTTGTGTATAGCTTATATGATACAAACGCCAACACAGCAACGATAAAATACAAACCATACGTCGATAAAGCCGCCGCACCCGTTGTTATGCCGTCCATGTTACTCGCTCCCGTAAAATGCGCGCAATGCGTCTATTTGAGCCGCACACACATCAAATTTGTATTCCAGTTCCGAAAGATAATAAATCAAATCC
>Ga0256406_1007583_pt1 | contig 10230 bp, 10 predicted proteins | sample RumenRJG_03DNA_FD_185986 | JGI IMG/M metagenome (GOLD analysis project Ga0256406, IMG submission 185986) | Bovine rumen microbial communities from Lethbridge, Alberta, Canada - RJG_03 | ecosystem: Host-associated > Mammals > Digestive system > Stomach > Rumen | place: Canada: Alberta | collected...
TCGACCCCATTGACCTCATCTCCTTCGACCACACACTTCGATTGTAAATGCTGCTATGCTGAAACGATTGCAAAGAAAGACCCTCATCCCGGCTCAGATTGCCGGCTATGCCGCCACGTTGCTTGTCGGTGCCGCCATCGTCATGCTGGCCTGTCAGCTCTATGCCGACCTACGGCCACTGCTCACCCAGCAGACCGACGTCTTCCGTGGCCACGCAATCACCCTCTCGAAAAACGTCAGCGTCCTGCAGTCGCTCAACAAGCGAGGCATCTACTTTACCGACAAGGAAATAGCCGAACTTGAGGCTCAGCCTTTCGTGGCACAGGTGGCACGTTTCACCTCCTCAGCATTCCACACTAAGGCATCCATTAATTTTGGTGGACAGGGACTCTACACCGATCTCTTCTTCGAAAGTGTGCCCGACCGCTATATCGACGTACGCAGCGAAGACTGGCGTTGGGACTCCACCTCCAACTTCATCCCAGTCATCATCCCCGAAGACTATCTAAGCCTCTACAACTTCGGCTTTGCCGAGAGTCAGGCACTCCCAGTGCTCTCCAAGGGCACCATTGAACAGGTGGCGTTCACCATCGAGCTCGACGGCCATGGCCGTCACCGTTCGTTCCGTAGCCGCATCGTGGGTTTCTCGGGAAAAATTAACACCATCCTCGCCCCCGAAGAGTTCCTCAAGTGGGCCAACAGCGAATTTGGCAGTGCCGAGACCAATGCTTCGTCGCGTCTACTGATGGAGCTTGCCGATGCCTCCGACGAGCGCATTCCACGTTTTATGAAGGAACACAACTACAACATCAAGCAGGACGAACTGGAGAGCAGCAAGATGGTCTTCTTTTTCCGCGCGGCAATGGCGTTCCTACTGACAGTGGCGCTTATCATCATCGCCCTTTCAGTAGCCTTCATCATCATGAGTATCAACGTGATAATACAGAAAAACCACGACCTCTTTTGCAACCTCCACGACATCGGCTACTCGCCGCGGCAAATTGCACGCTACTATCGCCGTACTGTGGGCATCATCACAGGCGTCGACATGGCATTGGCCACCTTAGTAGCACTGGTTTTAAGAAACCTGTATGTAGGGGAACTGTCGACGATGTTTACCATTGAGGGTTCCGTATGGCCCAGCGCCATCGCCGCAGCTGCGCTCACCGCAGCACTTATCGTTATCTATAATTATACTATCCTGAAGACCATCCGCACCACCGTTGAGCCCTAAGAGACGTATTTGCTAATGGGGCCGAAGTCGAAGCCGTCGACAACAATGCGGTTTTTCGTCGTACGCCCCAGGAAACAGCAGTTCAAACGCGCCTCGTCCATCTTCAACAAGAATGCATCGTCATGATTTTCGGGCACCGCCACTAGGTAGCGCCCCGGTTCCTCACCGAAAAGAAAGGCATCTAGACGCACCTCACGCGGTACCAAGATATCATAGCCCAAAGGATTGGTGAAGCGGAGTAGTGAACAGAAGACACCTCCCCGTCCTACCGGCATTTGCGCAAGCACCATTTCAGTGGACATCAAAGCAGAAAGAATCATCTCTATATAATCGCAATCTTCCTCGTGTCCGCCAGCAGACATGGGCTCGCTGACCAAATGCAGGCAACGTCGCGCATACTCCGAGTCAGCAAACTCACTGCTCACATTGCCTACCATGTAAAGCAACAGTCCAGTACTAAATATACTAGTATTAATAGAAATACTAGACATTCTTGAAGAAACCGTCCTAGCGATTTCCAGACATTCCTTCACTTTGGGCTCACGTATCGCGCGGTGGTCGGCATCGCCGGAATAGAGGTAGTCATTGCGTTCCACCACATGGTGCTGCCCCCGCAGCCAACCATAAAGACTCTGCTGCTTGCCGTTGCTCTCCCACATGGCCAAAAGGGTCGACAGCTCGTCGATGGTTGGTTGTCGACCAATGATATCGAGCACCTCGTCGAACGCTTGCCGCGAAATGCCCATCGCTTCCACCTGTTCAAAATCAATCGTCTGTTCGCTCATCCTTCAGTTTCTCGAAGAGGGCAGTGCAACCGGTGTAGATGTCGTCCCATGCAATATTAAATTTACGCGTGTACCAGGGATCCGACACGTCGCGGCCATGGTGCTTGGTATCGCTTGCGGGCGTATGATCAAGCAACACGGAGAGCTTCCCTTCAGGGTCGCCGCCAAAGACCTCCTGCATGCTGCGCAGATTGGCGGCATCCATGCCGATGATGAGGTCGAAATGGTCATAATCTTCCGGGATTATCTGGCGGGCCGTCTTCCCCGGACAACCAATACCATGCTTCGCCAACTCCTGGCGGGCCATGGGATAGACCGGATTGCCAATTTCTTCGGTACTCGTAGCCGCAGAAGCTATTTCAAAAGATTCCTCAAGTCCCGCCGTACGAGCCATCTTCTTCATTATGAACTCTGCCATCGGGCTACGACAGATATTACCGTGACAAACAAAAAGTATACGTTTCATGGTGCAAAAATACGAATTATTTTTGAAATCTCAAGCAACTTTTGTACCTTTGCATTATTGACAACCATCGGAATCAAACCATTAATCATTGATAATCAACCAATCAAAGCATCATTCACCATGAAGAAAACTTATTCCATTTTTTGCACCTTGATGCTTGGCCTCCTCGCAGCGTCGTGCAGTCAGAAGTCCCCCGACACTGCCGCCATACCCGAGATGCAGTCATCCGACTTCGTCAACATCACCGACGTAGTGCCCGACGTCATCCTTGAGATACGCTACTTCGGCACCTATAACTTTGTCGGTACCCGCATCGATGGCTACGAGCAGCCCACCGCCCTCCTCACCCGCGAGGCAGCCGACAGCCTCCGTGCCGTCAGCGACGACCTCAAGGCACAAGGCTACCGTCTGAAAATCTACGATGCTTACCGCCCTCAGAAAGGCGTCGACCACTTCGTGCGCTGGGGCAAGGATCTTGGTGACACGCTGATGAAGCGCTATTTCTACCCAAATGAGGTAAAAGACAGCCTCTTCATTAAGGAATACATCGCTACACGCAGCGGCCACTCGCGCGGCTCCACTCTCGATCTCACCCTTTTCGACATGGACACCGAGAAGGAACTCGACATGGGCGGCACCTTCGACTGGTTTGGCCGCGAGAGCCATCCCGACTATTGCGGTAACCCCGAAACAGGAGAATACACCGGCCAGGGAGGTACCCTTACCGCCCAACAGTTTGCCAACCGTATAATTCTCCGCCGCGCCATGCTGGCTCACGGATTCAAGCCCTACGACTGCGAATGGTGGCACTTCACCCTCAAGAAAGAGCCCTATCCTGACACCTATTTCCAATTCCCTGTCCGCGAACTGTAAAACAGAAAGAAAGAGACACCCGATTGGATGTCTCTCTCTTTTTCCAAGTATATCTCAGGGGGAAGCCGGTCGGCGATTATTCTTTGACGCGGATTTTCTTCTCCTTGATACGGGCCTTCTTACCGGTGAGGTCACGCAGATAGAAGATGCGGGCGCGGCGCACAGCACCGTGCTTGTTGACGTCGATCTGCTCGATGAAAGGACTGGCGAAGGGGAAGATACGCTCCACTCCGACGCCATTGGTAACCTTGCGGACAGTAAAGGTTTCAGTAGCTCCGCTTCCACTGCGCTGCAGCACAACGCCCTGGAAGTTCTGGATTCTCTCTTTGTTTCCTTCCTTAATCTTGTAATGGACAGTGATGGTATCGCCAGCCTTGAACTCGGGGAACTCCTTGCGCTCCACCAGGTTCTCTACAAATTGCATAATTTCAGTTTTTCCCATGACAAATAGACTTTTTATAGGTTAATAAACTACTTTACCATCTTCACAACGGCGGCGAAAGCCTCGGGATTGTTCATAGCGAGGTCGGCCAGCACTTTGCGGTTAAGCTCGATGTTGCTCTTGTGAAGATTGCCCATAAAGACGGAGTACGAGATACCATTGATGCGGCAACCGGCATTGATACGGTTGATCCACAACGAACGGAATTCGCGCTTCTTGTTCTTTCTGTCGCGGTAGGCGTAGGTCTGGCCTTTCTCCCACTTGTTCTTGGCGACGGTCCATACGTTTTTACCTCTGCCCCAATAACCTTTGGTGCGGTTGAGGATTTTTTTTCTGCGTGCTCTCGAAGCAACGGCATTGACTGATCTTGGCATAGATTTTTAATTGTTTTTTCATTTAGGCGGCAGCCCGGTGACAATCTGTACTAACCTGCTGCGCTTGTCTGCTCTAAATAATGGTTAATAACTCCTGAAAATTAAGCAAGCAACATACGTTTGACGCGCTTCTCGTCGTCGCGGCTCACGAGGGCCGTATGGTCGAGGTTACGCTTCTGGGTCGTCTCCTTTTTGGTCAGGATATGACTGTGATAAGCATGCTTGCGTTTGATTTTACCGGTGCCGGTGAAGGTGAAACGCTTCTTGGCAGCGGCCTTGGTCTTCATTGTAGGCATTACTTTACTGTTTTTTTAAGTTAGACTATATTTTGATATACTTGGTTTACTTCTTCGGAGCGATAATCATCAGCATCCTCTTACCCTCGAGGCGTGGCATCTGCTCAGGCTTGCCGTATTCCAGCAAGGCCTCGGCGAACTTCAGCAACTGCTGCTCACCCTGTTCTTTGTAGACAATGGAGCGACCGCGGAAGAAAACGTCGACCTTCACCTTGTTACCTTCCTTGAGGAAACGGATGGCGTGGTTGAGCTTGAACTCGAAGTCGTGGTCGTCAGTCTGCGGACTCAGGCGAATCTCCTTAATGACAATTTTCGTCGAGTTTGCCTTGCGTTCCTTCTCGCGCTTCTTCTGCTCGTAGAGGAACTTCTGGTACTCGATGATTTTGCACACTGGCGGGTTAGCCTGAGGCGAAATCATCACCAGGTCCAATCCCTGGTCATAGGCACGGCGCAAAGCCTCCTTGGTGTTCATGATGGTGGGCTCCATGCCGTCGCCAACCACACGCACCATGGGCACGTCTATGCGCTCGTTGATGAGGTGGTCGGGCTCTTTGCGGACCGGGCCGCGGTTCCTATTGCCACCGGCAACAGGGAAGTTGGGTTTGAAAGGTGCTGCTATAACTTTGTTCTCCTATTTTAAATTAGCAACTATTTAATTATCTTATCTTTATATTATTTCTCATCTATACAATCGAACTGCAAAAATACAATTTTTTTTATATATAGACGAAAATATTTTTTTATTCCTTCGGCGAAAGGGCCTTGGTATCGATGTCCTCACGAATCTCGGCGATGAAGTCGGCGAGCTTGGCGGCACCCTTGTCGCCAGCCTTGCGGTTCCACACCGAAACGAGGCCTTCTTCCGTCTCTTTCTGACCCACAATGATGGCGTAGGGAATGCGCTGCAGGCGCAGGTCGCGCAGCTTGTAGCCAATCTTCTCGGCACGCTCATCGACCGACGAACGGACACCGGCCTTCACCAACTCTTTGTTGACGGCGTTGGCATAGTCCATGAACTTCTCCGAGATGGGCAACACGCGCACCTGCTCGGGGCTGAGCCAGGTGGGGAAGGCACCCTCGTATTTCTCTATCAGCCAGGCCAGCGTGCGCTCATAGCAGCCAAGGCTGGTGCGGTGGATGACGTTGGGGCGCACCTTGTTGCCGTTTTGGTCGATGTAGAACATGTCGTAACGCGGTGCCAGCAGGGCATCCCACTGCACGGTAATCATGGTATCCTCTTTGCCATAGACGTTCTGGGCGTTGATATCGACCTTGGGACCGTAGAAGGCAGCCTCATCGTCGTCCTCGACGAAAGGTATCTCAAGTTCGTTGAGAATGTCGCGGATATGCTGCTGACTCTGTTCCCATTCCTCGGCGGTGCCTATGTACTTCTTGGTGTTGTTGGGATCCCATTTCGACAGGTGGTAGGTCACATCGTCCTGCAGACCGAGGGTCGTCAGGCAGTGTTTGGCCAAGGCGAGGCATTTCTTGAACTCCTCGACCATCTGGTCGGGGCGCACGATGAGGTGGCCTTCAGAGATGGTGAACTGGCGCACACGCGTCAAGCCGTGCATCTCGCCACTATCCTCGTTGCGGAAGAGCGTCGAGGTCTCGCTGTAGCGCTTGGGCAGGTCGCGGTACGACTTGGGGCTGGACTTGTAGACGAAATACTGGAACGGGCAGGTCATGGGGCGCAGGGCCATCACTTCGGGATCCTCAACGTCACCGATGACGAACATACCGTCACGGTAATGCTGCCAGTGGCCGGAAATCTCGTAGAGATCCTTCTTGGCCATGAGCGGCGTCTTGGTGCGGATGTAGCCCCACTCATTGTCCTCGAGATCCTCAATCCAGCGCTGCAATGTCTGCACAATCTTGGCGCCCTTGGGAAGCAGCAGCGGCAGACCCTGTCCGATGACGTCGACGGTGGTGAAGAGTTCCAGTTCGCGGCCCAGCTTGTTGTGGTCGCGGTTCTTGATGTTCTCCAGATACTCCATGTGAGCCTCAAGGTCCTCTTTGCTGAAGAAGGCCACACCGAAAATACGGGTCAGCGACTTGCCGTTGCGGTCGCCGCGCCAGTAGGTGTTCGAGTTGGCGATGAGCTTGAAGCCCTTGATAAGGCGGGTATTGAGCAAGTGCGGCCCCGAACAGAGGTCGACAAAGTCGTCCTGGCTGTAGATGGTGATGCGAGCGTCGGGGGCGATGGCGTCGAGAAGTTCAAGCTTGTAGGGTTCCTGCTTCTCTTCGAAAATCTTGCGGGCCTCGTCGCGCGACACAATCTTGCGCTCCAGGCGGGTGGCTTTCTTAATGATGGACTTCATCTCCTTCTCGATGGCGTCGAGGTCCTCGCGGTTGAAGGGGCGGAAGTCGAAGTCGTAGAAGAAGCCCTTGTCGGTGGCGGGGCCGATGGTAATCTTTGCCTCGGGGAAGAGGTGCTTCACGGCCTCGGCCATGATATGGGCGGTGGTATGACGGAGGACTGCCAACGATTCGGGAGCGGTCTTGTCAAGGAGCTCGATTTCACAATCCTCAGACACAATGTCTCTTAAATCAACAACCTTGCCGTCAATCTTGGCAGCACAGAAATTGTTCAGTTCTTCGGGCTTCACCTGCAGAATCAAATCGATTATCGAGCAGGGCTCAGCCGCCTGAACATCGCCTAACTGTTTAATGTTCACGTTCATATATCCAAACTTTTTTATTTATTCATACTTTTCGAATCTGCAAAAATACAATTTTTTTTATAAATAGAAGGGATTTAATTATTTTTAACAATAATATTAAAGTCTAATATATAAAAAAAAGATATCTTTGCATCCGAAATTAAACACTGTACACATTATGTTTTTACATCGAGCAATGTTGGTTGCCCTACTGCTGGCGCCAACGAGTGCATTCGCACAGACATGGCAGTGGCCCATGGCGGGCCACAAGGCAGGCGATAACATCATCAGCCCGCCCAATTCCCATATCGGGAAAGAATTCAACTGCTGCGACCTCCTTATCGGAGGCCGGGAAGGTGACGCGGTGCTCAGTCCTGTCGACGGCACCATCATCAATGTCGGCCTCGACTATCGTCCCACCCTGCAGAGCTCCATAGGCTACCACACCGACCCACGGCAAACCTGGGACGAGAACCTCCGGCAGATAAAGCCTTCCGACAGAATCTCCCTCCAGTATTTGTCGGGCTATGTGACCCTCCGCATCGCCGACGGGCGGCATGTCTCCATCAGCGGATTACGTGGGAACTACCGCATCCGCGAAGGCCAGAAGATAGCGGCAGGCGACACCCTGGGGCGGCTGGCCTGGTCGTACCGGGGCATTCCCAAGCCATCGCTGCTCGTCAGCGTCTCCTTGCCCAGCACCGTGTCCGACGACCCGCTGTCGCCCTTCGGGCTGAAAAGCAGGTTCCACCTCAACATCGTGGAGCGAGAAGACCCCGTCCCCGTGGAGAAAATGCGCGAGGACCTGACGGTGCTGGAGCAGGCAGTGCTGGAGCTCTACCCCTCGCTGAACGACCGGATGAGCGACAAAGCCTTCCACGACACGATGGAAGCCCTGCGCCAGTCGGTAACGAAGCCATTGCCGCGCCTTATGCTCGAACCCCTCTTCCGCTTCCGGAACCTCCTCCACGACAGCCACCTGGACCTGTTGCCCGATAAGTTTGACGTAAAGATGGCCGACCTCTACAGTCCGGTGCTGTTCTACCTGTGGTGCGACGACACGATGCGGGTGCTGATGACCAGCGACGGATACGAAAAATATGAGAAATACCTGGGGCGCGTGGTGAAAAGCATCGACGGCATGCCGGCACGCGACTATGCCCGTCAGGCCCACCAATACATAGGTCTTTATGACCTCGATGTGAAGAGCCACCTGGAAGAGGAAAATGTGATGCTGAGTTTCCGCTCAACGCTCATCAACTCCAATGCCACCGCCAAAAGCAAGAGCCATATCGTTTTTGCCGATGGCGAAGAAATCGACATCCCCTTCGGGAAGATTCCAGTCCTGTTCCATTCCGCCGGCACGCCCGCTGGCAAGATACGCCAATGGTCATGTATCAACTGGATGGAAACCCCCGACAGCACCTACGCCACACGCCAACTCAACGACTCCACGGCCTACCTCTCCATCCGCACCTTCAACATCGGCGACATGCAGCTGGAACAGATCCTCGATTGGATAGGCCAGTGCAAGTCGGCCAACATGATTGTCGACCTGCGCAACAACGCCGGCGGCGAGCCCGAGGTGCTGAACCGCCTGCTGGCATGCTTCGCCCAACAGCCGCTGAACCGCCAGCGCGGCGGCCACCTCTTCGTGAAAAAGCAGGGAACCTTCGAAACCCTGCGCTATAGCGAGAACCACACGAAGGACGAGACGCTGTTCACCGACTATGTACAGCAGGAAGGCAAGCCGGGCTACTACTGCTTCGACTCCACAAAGGCAAGCCTTTGCATCATGCCCGACAGCAACCACCAGTACACCGGACGGGTATATGTGCTCACCAACGGCAACTCGATGTCGTGCGCCACCATCTTCCCCTCCGTGCTGGTACGCAACCGGCGCGGTGTCAGCGTGGGCCGCGAAACCGGCTCGGCCTACCATTACATCACGGCCATGGAAAATGCATTCATCTGCCTGCCCAACACGCTGCGCACCATCGAGATACCCATGGTCAAGGTGGTTTTCGACACCACGGTTTGCGCCCGCACCCCCTGGGGCCGCGGACTGCTGCCCGACTATGAGCTTCCGCTCACCTACAACGAAATCACCATGGGCGCCGACGGCGAGACCGACGTGATGCTCGAATACGCCCTGCAGCTGATAGCCGACAGCAAATACCTCAGCGACGAGGATCCCTTCGCCAAGGTCGATGCCCCGCAGGAGAAGGGAAGCCTGTGGATATGGGTCGTAGTGACCCTCGGCGTCATCGCCAGCGGCGGAATCATTGTACACCGCCGCATAAACGCGTTGCATTCCCGCCTCTCATAGCCGGGAGGCACCCCTCAAAAAAAGCGACATATAGCAGCCGTGGGCCCACCCCCACGGCTGTATTGTTTCGTCCCTCCGCCCATTTTTATAACCACCTATAAACCAGCACCAACCAGTCACCATCTCTTACTCTTCTCTTTCTTTTCGCTTTGTCTTCGCTATGTTAAAGTTTTGTTAAAAAAGAGAAAAGTACCGCGAAAACGGGGGTAGAGGCCTTATATTATATAGGCACAAACTTTTTTCATCAATTAACCTTAAAATTTTTCAATTATGGCAAAACAGGCAAATGGATACCTCGGAGGATTTATCGGGAAACTGGGACCGGCGGTGGGCTACCAGTGGAAGCATGTGTGGTGTCTCCGTTCACGGCCCCGCAGGGTCAACAATCCGCGCACCGAGGCGCAGCAGGAGCACCGTGCCATGTTCAAGGAAGAGGTGCGGCTGGCGGGCCGCATGCGATGGGGCGTCAACGTCGGATTCAAAGCCCTCAGCGACGAGTACGACATGACGGCACAGAACCTCTTCGTCAAGGCCAACCAGCAGTGTTTCAGAACCGTTGAAGGACACTTCACAGTGGATTACACCCATCTCAGCATCAGCGACGGGCCTGTGGCACCGGTGGAGATTACGGCATGGAATGTCGACGGGGACAACGTGCTAAGTGTCAACTTCGAGAAGAACCCGTTGCACCTCTCATGCAGCCAGCACGACAACGTGTATGTCTACGTGTGGTGTCCCGAAGTGGAAAAGGGCTACCTGGCCAACCCC
>Ga0256406_1007584_pt1 | contig 10229 bp, 8 predicted proteins | sample RumenRJG_03DNA_FD_185986 | JGI IMG/M metagenome (GOLD analysis project Ga0256406, IMG submission 185986) | Bovine rumen microbial communities from Lethbridge, Alberta, Canada - RJG_03 | ecosystem: Host-associated > Mammals > Digestive system > Stomach > Rumen | place: Canada: Alberta | collected...
TAATGCTTTGATATAAACCATTCATGCATAGAAATGACTCTGTTGAATAAGCTTTGGTAAAGATAATACAAAAGAAAACAAAAAAGGCCAATAACAGAGCTAATTCATTAGCAACTGTTACAGGCCCGTTTTTTGTGTCTGAAGGCATCAGATTTTGTTTTGGTTATCATACAGGTACAAACGATATGCAATAAGGAGGTCATAATGGACTATCATATCAAATCAAAAGATCCAAGACTGCATTTCTATTCTGGTGACTATGATGCGTTGATTCATACCCGCAAGCCGAAGGGCATTGATGACAAGCGTGCCTATCTGATTGGCACTGGTATTGGTGCACTGGCTTCAGGCTGCTTCCTGGTCCGTGATGCCCACATGGACGGCTCCAAGATCACATTTCTGGAACAGCTTGATCTGCCGGGCGGCTGCCTGGATGGCAAGGTCATCTCTAACATCGGCTACGTCGCCAGAGGCGGCCGTGAAATGGGCCATCACTTCGAAGTTCTGTGGGACCTGTTCCATTCTCTGCCGTCTGTAGAGGATCCGAATGTGTCTGTGCTGGATCATCTCTATTACATCAACAAGGATGACCCGAACTTCTCCAACTGCCGTATTACGACAGACTGCGGCAAGCGCTATGACAATGGCAAGTTCAACCTTGGTCAGAAGAATGCCATGGAACTGGCTAACTTCCTGATGATGAGCGATGAATCGCTGCAGGACAAGTCCATTGAGGAAATCTTCTCGGATGATCTGCTGCATTCTGATTTCTGGTGCTACTGGCGGACGATGTTTGCCTTTGAAAACTGGCACAGTGCCCTTGAGATGAAGCTGTATATGAACCGCTTCATCCATCATGTCGGCGGTCTGGCTGATCTTTCTGCCCTGCAGTTCTGCCGCCGTGACCAGTTCACAGACTTTGTCACTCCGATGATCAATTATCTCAAGGCTGCCGGCTGCAACTTCAGGTATGGCGTGACAGTGACCAATGTGGAGTTTGAGATCACCGATACCAAGAAGGCTGCCCGCAGGATTGTTGCCCATGACAAGGATGGCAATGACTGCAGCATTGATCTGACTGACAATGATCTGTGCTTCATTACAAATGGCTCCATGACGGAGTCTTCTTCCTATGGGTCTACCGACAAGCCGGCACCGTGGGATCCGAAGCTGGGCGGCTGCTGGGAGATGTGGAAGAACATTGCCAAACAGTCTGATGAATTCGGCCATCCTGACAAATTCTGCGGCAATCCCCAGAAGTCCAAGTGGGAGAGCTGCACGATCACCGTTTCTGATCCGCGTATTGTCAAGCTGGTTGAGAATATCACCAAGCGTTCTCCGTATGGCGGACATATCTGCACCGGCGGTATTGTGACGGCCAAGGATTCCGGCTGGCTGATGAGCTGGACGATCAACCGTCAGGAACAGTACTATGGCCAGCCTGAAAAGGATTTTGAGGTCTGGGTATATGGCCTGTTCGTTGATACACCAGGCAACTACATCAAGAAGTCCATGCAGGAGAGTACCGGCCGTGAGATTACCGAAGAGTGGCTGTATCACATTGGTGCACCGGTGGATCAGATTCCAGAGCTTGCCGATACATGCCATGCGATTCCGGTCATGATGCCGTTCATCACCAGTATGTTCATGCCGCGTGCCTTTGGCGACAGACCGTATGTTGTTCCGAAGAATGCTGTGAACTTTGCCTTCCTTGGTCAGTTTGCCGAGACTCTGGATGAGCCGGGCCGTGATACCGTATTTACCATTGAGTATTCCGGACGTACAGCTATGGAAGCTGTCTACATTCTGACTGGTGTGGAAAGAGCTGTGCCGGAAGTCTTTGCCAGCCGCTATGACATCCGCTATCTGCTCAATGCAGCAAGTGAGATGCTGGATGGTGAAAAGCCTGAGATCAAGCTGCCGCTGCTTGTGAGAAAGCAGATTGAGAAGAAGATCAAGGGTACGGATATTGAGCTGATGCTCAAGGAATATCACATTATCTGAGTTATTTGGCGCCGGCTGCTGTATGAGAGCACTTTCATCTGCAGCCGGTGCTTTCTTGTGTTTATGAAGGAGAATGATCATGGAAAAACTGTCAGTGGTGGAACAGAGAAGACGGGCGTGCCTGCGCTCTGGTGATGAGGATCATACTGAGGTTGGCAAAGCCTATGCGGAGTATGTCCGCAGGAGTCAGAAACAGGCCGCCAACCGGCTGGATGAGATTGCGATGGAGCAGGCATATGAGCAGCTGCTGTTACAGATGGAACAGGAAAGCTCGCGCAGTTACAGTGTGAATGGCATCCGCCGTTCGACTGCGGCCAGCCGCCGGCATGCAGGCAGGCTTCTGGGCCTGCGGAAACAGGAAGAAGCGATGGCTGCCATTGATCCTGATGCCTTCTATGTACTGCATGCCCGCCAGATTCTGCAGGATATCAATGATGAACGGGATGGCCGCCTTGTAAAAGTGCCATACCTGCAGCGGGCCATGAAACAGATCTCAGATTCTCTGTCAGCGGGCATTCCGGTCTATCTTGTCGGACATCTTGGCAGCGGCAAGACCCAGCTTGCCCTGGAGGCAAGCCAGGAGCAGATGCAGCACCGTCTGCGGATGTCCTTATTGCAGAAAAGCCTGCTTGCATGGCGTGATGCACATCCCGGTGCATCACGCAGCGATGAACTTGCCTGGTTCTGCCAGGTGTATCCTGACATTGAAAAGCAGGTGCAGAATACACCATGCCATCCATACTTTATTTCCGGTTCTCACAATCTGACGGCCCAGGATATGTTTGCCGAGAAGACATTAAAGCTTGCCCATGCAGGTTCAACAGAATCGTATGGGGAGCAGCTCAATGGCCTGCTGAACGACTTTGAGCAGTTCCTGAAAGCGAACAAGGAACGGCTTGATGCGATGAATCCGCAGCAGCAGATGGAGCTGATGTTAGCAGGATGGAAGACGTATTCCAGCATGTATATCAATGAGAACAGCGGCTTTGGCACGGTTGTAGAGAAAGTTGAAAAAGAAGTACTGAAGGCATTGAAGGAAGGCAGGCCGATCATCATTGATGAGATCAATACGATTGCCATGCCGAATCTGATTGCTTTGAATGATATTCTGCAGCATCATGCCGGTCAGTCTGCCTATATTACCGGTATTGGCACGGTGAAGATTGCGGACGGGTTCTGTCTGATCGGGACGGGCAATCTGTCTACCGGCACCGTGTCCTATGAAGGCACCAATGTGCTCAATCCGGCCTTTCAGTCCCGCTTTACCACGATTGCCTATAACTATGTGCCGCAGAGTACGGAAGGTACATTGGCACAGCAGAAAGATCCAGGCCAGAATGAATTGTTCCGGCTGGTCATGGAACATCTGTGCAATGATGACGGCAGCCTGGATCTGCCGGTTCCTTCTCTCAGTATAGATGCCCTGTGGCGGTTTGCGCAGCTTGCCCGCATGTCACAGCTGATCTTTGAGGGCAGAAGCTCTGTCAGTGAAAACGGGGATGTGCCGGTGCTCAACGAGGCAGTGCTGTCTATCCGCAGTATCATCCATGTTCTGGATACATGGAACTTTGGGGAAGAGATGGATCTGTCCATGGCACTCTGGTATGGCTTCCTTTCTTCGGTGACAAACAATGATGACCGCAATCTGCTGTTGTCTCTGGCGGTGCGCTATGGTTTCTTTGCGGACAATGACGGCTGGCATGTACCAGCCAGATCCAAGGGCGAAGCAGGATTGACGATGGAGGATATCCGTACGGCGGCATACAGCCACGAGATTGCACCGCTGGAACATCTGTCCCGCCAGGATGTCGTGACACTGCTGTTTGGCAAAGGACCGGCGCGAAAATCTCTGCCGGATGAATTTGCCGGAAAGATTGAGATTGATGAAGATGTTGACATGCAGGCAAAGGATCTGATGGCACAGGATGGAAAGATCCGCGATCTGGAACATGGCGCTGCGATTCTGGACAGTCTGGGAATGCAGAAATGACACCGCCGGAGCTGAAAAAACAGATTTCTGCATTGCGCAAGAAGCTGCATGCAGAGATGCATACCGGTATGATGGATTCTTCTTTTGCAGAGCAGTTGGATACGCTGTGGAAAGAAGAGATGAAGATGCTGGAAGAGGCATTGCCGCAGTATCGGCAGAAGGCGTTGATGACAAAGGATCTTTGTGCAGCGAAAGAAGTGGTAGTGAAGGATCTTTCACATCTGAAGGAGTGTGATCTGGATTCATCTGTGTATGCGCTGTGTGAGAAACTGAAGGATACAGAACAGGAGGACATTGTGGATCCGCCGGCTGAGATTCCGGGTCACAATGGCAATGTGATCATGACGCTGCAGAATGGGAAAGTGTGCTTTGTATTCACGGATGAGGGCAGTGTGTATCTGCAGGAAAATAATCTGGGTACATGGACATGCCGCCCGGCGCCATTGTTTACTGACGTACTGTGTGACAATGGCATTCTGGAGAGTGATTCGTCGTGTCTGATCCGTGATCTGGATGGCGGTGTGCAGCGGCTGTCTTATGCAAGAATTGATACGGTTGAAAAGCTGATGAAGGTGAAGCTGTATGTGTGAGATCACGAAGGAAACATGTGAGGCGCTGCTGGCCAAAGAGCAGCAGATGTTAACACTGTTTTCTGGTGATCAGCGGCTGATGTATGAAGTGTCTGATCAGCAGGAAACCTTTGTGCTGCTGCCTGATGCACAGCGGGTCATTGTACCGCTTGCCTTCTTTCAGGACAATGGCCTGGATGAAAGTGAGCTGCTGTATCATCTGTACAGTACGCTGGCACTCTATCCGGATGAGCAGAAGTTTCCTTCCCTGTATCTGCACCGGACAGAGCAGTTTGAAAACGCATGTGAGAAGATCACGTCCTGCTATCTGCAGAAGGTGGCTTCCTTTGGTTTGCAGGATGATCCTGGCTATGCGCCTTCGATTGTGTATGCCAGCGTGCAGAATGCGCTGTCTGCGTTTCTGGATGCCGTGGATATCTGGGTATCGGATCTGCTGGTGCAGATGAAGGCACCGGTATATCGTGAAGCTGCCATGAAGCAGAAGATCGGGAAGATGCTGCTGTGGGAGGGCGGCTTTCCGCAGGAAAATGATGATGTACGCACGCATGAGGATCTTGGCGGTGCATTGTTGCAGGTGGAATACGATGGCCTGGACAGCATTTCCAATCCGCAGCTGAAGGACTTTCTGCAGGAAAGCGTGCTTGGCATGAGCCGCTATGATTTCCTGCGTCATTCTGTGCTGCAGGAAGTGCTGGATCAGCAGGGGATCAAGGAGCGGAATGATCTGTTTCAGACGTTTCTTGTACCGGGCTGGGTGATGCTGTTTGAGAGTGATATCAGCCGCATGAAGCTGGGAAAAACTGCATCACACAGTGAACAGAGTGAGCCGCAGAAAAATGCGAAGAAGTCCCATGGTCCTGCTATGAGCGCAGATCATAAGAAAAACATGCTGCAGCAGCTGGAACAGAGCCAGATGAAGAAGGCAGTGGCAGCGAAAACCCATGGGCAGAAGGAGCTTGAAGCATTTGGCGTACAGTCGGATGATCTTGCCCTGTTTACGCATTATGAGCATCAGGTACAGCCTGCAAGGCAGAAGATGAAGCAGTTCTGGCAGAAGCTGTTTGGTGAGGCTGGCCGTCAGGTCAGCATCAGGCAGACCGGCCAGAGCAAGGGCTATCTGGATGTGGACGAGCTGATTGGGTCATGGTGTGACTTTGTGGAGGCGCAGCAGAAACAGAATTACCGTGATCTGCATATCTTTGCGAATGATCTGCTTGTGTCTGTGCCGAAAGTTCTGCCGCAGTATCTGGATATTTCGTTTGTGATTGACAATTCAGGATCGATGCGTTCTGGGAAGCTGGAAAGTGCCAGGGAAGCACTGGCGATTGTGCTGCTGTCACTGCAGGATTTCCAGCAGTTTCTGGATGCGAATGCGGCTAAGACGCATCAGCAGACAAAGGTGCAGATTGAAACGTGGCTGTTTGGCTCGGGAAGCCATCGGGTGATGTCTTTTGATGATGCCGGGTTCAGGAAAAAAGCGGATACAATGCTTTCTGTTACCCGTCTGCGTGGGGATGGGGGCTCTACGGATGATGGTGCCTGCCTGCAGGAGGTGCTGAAACAGATTACGCCGATCCAGGAGCGTGAAATTGAAAGCGGCAAACGGATCCGGCTGCTGTTTGAAGTGACAGATGGTGCCTCTTCGTTTCCTGGTGCTGCCAGAAGGACCGTGGAGAAGTTAAAGAAGAAAGGTGTGGAGATTCAGGCAATTGAGATCGGTCCGGACGATCCGGAGGCACGCAGAATCTTTGACTTTATCTTCTCTGATCATGGTACGTTCCTTGGCACAAAGACGGATGATCTTCCATCTGTGCTGATGGCAGCAGTGGCCAGACAGATGGTATCCATCTTTCACCATTCAAAATAAAAAACCGTGCGGATGCACGGCTTAGAACTTGCCTGATGAGTGTGAGAAGCCAGAGCTGTTGACACTGGTGCCGCCATGGTCATCATTGCGGGGAATGTGTGTAACAGTCCGGGTAATATGGGTGAAGATATCCTGCCTTCTTGTCAGGTTCAGATGACCTGTGGCATAGGCATCGGCGGAAACGGCGATGCCTTTTGTTTTGTTGCGGGAAGCAATGGCCCACACAATCAATAATGCAAGAAGCGGCGGCACACCAAACAATAGAAACAGGTCAAAGCCGGAAAAGCCTGCAGATCTGCTGCCTGCATTCTGTTCAGACAGGGGTGAATACGTCTGCAGTTGATACTCTGTTTCCGATAACATTGCGTCCAGGCCATCATACCAGTCATCCTGGCGGAAGTAAGCAAGCATCTCATCTTCGATCTGATCCTTTGCATGGTCTGTAAAGATATCATTTGCCCTGCTGCCGTATGCCGCAAGATCATAGTCTCTCTGATCAAAGGACATCACCAGCAGCAGGCCGTCATGATCATTGCCGATACCAAGATCTTCACCTGTATAGATGGTTTCAGCATAGTCTTCAATCGATGCAGAACCTTCCATATCCGGTTTCAGGCGGATATAGATGCCAACCTTACTGGTGTCTGTTATGGTCTGAATCTGGCTGTTCAGGGCATCCATTTCTTCCTGGGTGAGAACACCTGCATCATCTTTTACCCATTCTGTATTGTCCGCATGAACCGGAATGATGCTCAGAACACATAGCATTACTGCAATCAGGATTTTCTGCAGTTTCTTCATGCGGCACCTCCGATGGCACTGATCAGCAGGAACATGACCACCATCAGTGCGGCGGTAATGATCACAAAGGTGAGAATCACCTTTGTCCAGTCCAGGGGAAGATCATCAGAGACCATTCTGCCATTCTGGCCGTTCATGGCAAACAGGTAGGGTCTGCCATGATACCGTGTGGCAAGCAGCCATACTGGCAGAAAGGCGTAATCTGTACCAGTTCTGGCTGCCTGGGTATTTTCGTGGATAGGAATACATGTTTCATAACCGATGCACGATTCCTGACAGGCTCTGCAGGTGGAATGTTCCATGCGGGTTTTGGCCCGTGGAAAGTCCTTGTTTTCATCGACGTCATAGCGGTCCGCAAGATAGCCTGCCATGTAGGACATTTCAAATGGCCTGAGCTGCTGGAAGTCATAAGGTTCCAGGGCATCCATGAATTCATCCGGCATCTTGCTGGAGGCATCGGCTGGGACACGGGAAAACTGCATCGTGCCTTCCCGATCAAGATGGAAGTGGCTTGTTTCTGTGATCTGATCATCCCCTTGTACAAAGACTCTGGTGCGGGTGGCTTCATAGGCTGCCTGGATGGCAACTGTGCCGTTATACAGCCAGAAGGGAACATAGACACCTTTGATGTCTTCTATGTGGTTATCATTGCGGAATGCCTTGGGCAGGAAAGGCTTGCCTTTGTAGAATGAAGCAAGCTTGTATTCTGCATCTTTCTTGTTCAGTTGAAAAGGCAGAACAGAAGAGGGACGCAGACTGCCGGCAAACTGGGATGGTATCAGGGTGGGATTGTCACAATACGGACAGCTTGTGGCGGCTGTGTTTTCATCGCACATGATCTGCGCACCGCAGGAAGGACATGTATATGCTTTTAAGTGCTGGATTTCGTCCTTGCTGAAGGTGTCAGGGGCAGTGACATGAATTTCTGTGTCCGTCTGCGTGGGTGACTCTTTTTCTTTGAATGTATCCGGAGAAAAGGAAGAGCCGCAGTGGTCACAGACAAGTTTCTGTGACTTGCTGTCAAAATGCAGCGGCCCGCCGCAGTTGGGACATTTGTAATTGACAACGGATTCACTCATTGTCTGATTCACGCAGGTTTCTTTGTGCCGCAGTTAGAGCAGAAACCGCCGGTGTTTTCCTGGTGGCAGTTCGGACAGATCCACTTGCCGGATGGCCGCTTTGTTCCGCAGGTGGAACAGAAGTTGCCGGTATTTGTGGTGCCGCAGTTTGGGCAGGTCCATGTATTGGCAGCTGTATTTGCAGTGTTATTTGCGGCTGCCTGCTGGTACAGCTGGCTGGCACTGGTGCCGGAGCCTGCCATATTCATGCTCATGAAGCCCATAGCAGCGCCATTGCTGTTATTGGCTGCATCCTGCATGGCCTGTGCCTGGGCACCGACAAGCGTAGCTGCGGCCAGATTCTGATCGGTATAGGCCGCATTGCGCTGCATCTGCTTGAGCATCTTTTCATCTTCCGGATCTGCAGAGATGCTTGCAATGGCAACAGAATCAATGGCAATGCCGCGCTTTGCACTCCATGAATCCTTCAGTTGCTCTTTAACAGCATTGGTCAGTTCAACGGTCTTGCCAGGCAGCTGAGAATAGCGGATACCTGTTTCAGAAATTTTTGCAAAGGCTGGCTGCAGGACATTCAGCAGCTCAGATTTCAGCTGGCCAGAGATTTCGTCCACTCTGTATTCATCCTTGAAGTTGCCGGCATTGTTAGTATAGAAGCGGATCGGATCTGCAATCCGGATGGAATAGGAGCCAAAGCAGCGTACAGAGATATCGATGTCAATGCCCGCTCTGGCATCAATGACACGGAACGGAACCGGATTGGGTGTGCCGAACTTCTGGCCGGTCATTTCCTTCGTGTTGAAGCAGTAGATGCGCTGGTCAACAGCAGCCTGACCGCCATAGGTAAAGCGTTTGCCAAATTCATTGAAGGCGGCTTTGATGCCTTTGCCAAGATCACCGCACAGAATGGATGGTGCCACCGTATTGTCATAGGTGTAGATACCAGGCTCTGCCACAATATCAACAACCTGTCCCTGTTCCACAATGATCATGCACTGACCATCGGCAACGGCAACGGTAGAACCATTGGTGATGACATTGTCATTGCCATGGTTGAAGCCTCTGCCTTTCTTAGTGCACTTGACGGCAATGACATCATCTCCAAGTGCATCTACACTGAAATATTCCTTCCACTGATCACGCAGTACAGAACCTGCGGACATCGCTGCTGCAAGAATAAATCCCATGATCGTCTCCTTTGCCAGATAACTGGACTTTGTTTACCATTAGACTAGCAAAGCCGTCTTCTGAATTCAATCCCACACGCCATCATAGCGCCGCACGGCTTGCGGTGAACCCGGAGATTCATTAGAATACAGATGGAAAAGGACCGCCGATGACGGGTGACCCCCTCCGATTAACTAGCAGGCCGCTAATCGCTCGGAATGATCATGCGGTCTGTTTTTTGAATCGTTATTTGATCCAAGTGATACAGCCTGTATCACTAACATGGCTGTCTGTAAGACAATCATGATCATCTCATAAGGGCGCATAGGCTCCACCTCCTGATGCCTGGCATCATGATAGAAGGGACATCACGCTTCTAACTTCATGTGTGCATTGGAGGGAACCAACCGCCACCGTACTGGTGATCCACAGCAGACAATAAACTGCCTGCCATTTTTATATGCTCTGGAAAGAACCGAGTTCCTGCCTGAATTTGAAAAGATTTGAGAGGTGCTTGTGAAGTGGAAACGGCAATATGTGTTAGTTTTATGCACAAATCTGCGCATGGGTAGAGAATAATGCGGTTTATTTGAGAAATGAAAAATATTTGTGTCAATAGTTTTCGATAATGTCCTGTAAAGGGTTAAAGATCAGCGGGAGATTTTCCCGCTTTTCATGTTCCAGTTTTACAAGGATCATATTTGGTTCATCATCATGCATAACAGCCGTATTGA
>Ga0256406_1007586_pt1 | contig 10226 bp, 9 predicted proteins | sample RumenRJG_03DNA_FD_185986 | JGI IMG/M metagenome (GOLD analysis project Ga0256406, IMG submission 185986) | Bovine rumen microbial communities from Lethbridge, Alberta, Canada - RJG_03 | ecosystem: Host-associated > Mammals > Digestive system > Stomach > Rumen | place: Canada: Alberta | collected...
CATTTTCAATGAAGCATCTTCCGATACAGAATATATTCACATCGAGTTCCAGCATGGAGTCGTTGCGTATGGCATTGCAATGAAAGATGGTAACATCATCGGAGCAGCTGGAAATGTCATTAGCTATAATGATGCTGAACGCGCACGCTTCACTGAAGAATATGAACAGCGTAAAGCACAAGGAAAAGATACAACAGCTGATAATTTCACTGCAAGCACACGCTACGCCTGGGAACGAGATTATGTCATCAGCACTTTAACTGATATCCTAGTAGGCGGTGAAATCACTGCATACAACATGTACGCAGTAAAAGGCGCAGACCCCATTGTATACACCGACCCAATGACAATCCCACAAGCCCTGCAAGCTGCAACAGATGAAGCAAACAAAAGAATCGATGAATTCACACGCATTGGACTTAAAAGCGTCCCACTAGATTCAGTATTCTTTGAAATCTCAGAAGATGTTGACCTAAGAAAATTCGCAGAAACCAGTGATGTTAACAAGCTAATAATACTAGCCTCACAAGCCGATGCAAACCTCTGGGAAGGCATCATGCGTTCAGGTGGCTTCAAAACATCAGAAGTATATGCACGCATAGCAGATGATGTTCTATCAGGTCAACTCATACTTGTTGACAGGGATGGTAACAGGCTAACATCAGAACATGAGACTGAAGCCGCAGTAGATGAAGAACCAGTAATTGAAGCACCGCAGTATGAAACCACTGAATCTGCTGATAATGATGACAATGTAAGCACTGTTGACAGACTATCAGTACAGGATGGTGAACAGTCAACTTATAATAATGCTGATGCTAACCCTGATGCAATCTCAGCACCAGATGATGAACAAGCACAGGATACAGTAGCTGATGATGAACAGAATGTATCAGAACCAGTTGATGATGATAATGAGATAGAAATGGATGAACCTGCTCAGTCAGATGAAGAAAATACTGATACAGATGATAAACCAGAATCAGAACCAGTAGACAATACAACAACTATAGAAGATACTGATACTACAGCAGAAGAATCAGATGAAACAGAGAACCTAACAGATGAATCAGTTGAATCTGATGATGAGCTACCAAAGCACGGTGATGCTGATAATGATGGCATTGCAAACGGTGTTGACACAGACCCATATCATGCTAATGTTGAACCAACTGAAGATGAAACTGAATCTGAATCAGATAATGCTAACACTGCAAACATAGAAGAACCATCCGAGCCAGTAAATACTGATGACAACATTGTAAACACATCAGATGAAACATCACCTAAGACCACTGAGTTCAGAATCCCTGACATTGAAGCGCCTACATTGTCAACAACTGAGTTCAACACTGTAAGCAAGAATGAATCAGAGACTGAGGTCAAGGATGAGGATGAACTACCAAAGCATGGTGATGCTGACAATGATGGCATTGCTAACGCTGTTGATGCAGACCCATATAATGCTAATGTCGGGTCAACTATTGAAGATGAAACTGAAGTTGAACCTACTGAGAATGAACCAGTAAATCAAGATTCAGATACTGAGAACACCTCTGAATCAGATGATGAAAATGAGCAAGAAGATGATTCAGAGAGTGAAGAAACAACCTCTGATACTGAGACTGAGACTGAATCAGATGAGCAGTCTGATGATTATTCAGAATCTGAACCTGCACCAGTAGTTGAATCAGAATCAGCTAATGCCAACTATAATGCCCCTGCTTATGCAGATGAGAAAGCTGTTGCATTGTTCACAACTGGTTTGGATGATGTTGATTCAGAGTTGGATTCAATCACTGACCGCCGTGCTTCACTTGAAAACACTATTAGTGAGCAGGATGCACGCATTGATAACATTCATGACATTGAACGCCAGATTGGTGATATGAAGGCTAAGACTTCAAGACTTGAAGGTATGCTTGATGGCATGAAGGCAGAAGCTGATTCATATCATGATGATGTTAATGAGGCTAAGGCTGAGCTTGATAGGCTTGATGCCCGTGAAGCTGAACTTGGTAAGCGGTCTGAATGGCTGCATCGTGCTCAAGAAGTACTAAAGCAGGCTGGCTTATTATAATTAAATAATTTCATTCTAATTCACTGTTAATGCTCACACTATTGCTTACATAGTGTGAGCATTATTATATGATATTTGCTTAGTATGGACGGCATTAACATCATAGTTTTCACTGATTTCTTCAAGCGTGAGAAAAAACTGTATTCACTTGGAGACATTGCATTCGCAAGACCTATTTCATTTAAACTAGCTGGTAATATACTGCTGGGTTTATTCGTATGGACTTTTCCATTGGTTAAAATATTCGGAGTTAATGCTCTGCTTTCAGGCCCATTCGCAGCAGCTCTTATGATAGGACCTGGTGTTGGTGCTGGTTTTCTTATTTCAAAACCAAGTGCTATTTTCAATAATAAATCATTCTATTCATTCTTAGCATGTCAAGTAAAATACTTATTATCACCTAGATACTGGACCGATGGTAAAGTATCAACTATAAATAATGGTGATAAAGCTAATTCTGATTTTAGAGTCTGGCTAGGTGATACATGGCTTGATGATTATGGTAATCCACTTAAAAATAAAGAGCGTAATGAACAAGCTAAAGCTGAGAAGAAATCAAGAAAGCGTAAATAATAAGCCAGATAATTATGCTTACAAAAATGCTTACAATACCAGCAGTATTTTTAAATGTTAGAAAGTGTGAATTAAGAGATAATGAGAAAACCAACTAAATGGATGGGACCATATATTGGTGAAACAATACTTGGATATCATACACCTGTGTTCTTTGACTTGCATACATCAATTGCATCATCTAACCCACCTGGTGTTTATATAAGTGGTTCACCAGGTTCTGGTAAATCATTCTTCTCAATGATGATGGCATATCAGTCAACATTATCAGGTAAAACCACTGTTTATCTTGACCCGAAAGCTGATTCAGTGAATATAATGAATCTTCAGAGCGATTTAGGCGACATTAACATTTGGAATTTAGCTGATGATCAAACAATGGAACCTGGTATTTTAGACCCATTCTCATTGGAGAAAGACCCAGCTCAAAAGCAGCTTCTAGTTATGAGCTTGATTGAAACATTTGTTGGCACGCTTACAAGTGAACAGAGAAACTCATTAACACCTATTGTTGAAGATGTTTTAAGAGGTAAAAAACCAAGCCTTAAGATAGTAATGCAGAAACTGCTTGCACGCCGTAATGACCCACAGGCTAATGCCCTTGGTAATCAGTTAAAACTAATTCAACCATTACCATTTGCAAGACTTTGCTTTGACCATTATGAAGGTGAGCAAATGAAAATAGGTAAAGGATTAACTATCATCACATTACTTGGGTTGAAAATGCCAGACCCTAATATGGATCCAAAGGATTATCAAATCAATGATAGGCTAGGAATGGGAATTATGTTCCTGGTAACAAACTATATTAGGAACATAATGATAGGAAACGATGATAGAAATAATGATGGTTCAAAACGAGTACCACCACCTAAAACAATCATCATTGATGAAAGCTGGGCTGTCCTAGCCACTCAAATGGGTCGGCAGGTCATTAGTGAAATATGTAGGCTTGGTCGCTCATTGAACACAGCTTGTGTGCTTATCTCACAGAATGCTGATGACATTGATAAATTCGGTTTACAGAACTCTATCTCAACAAGATTTGCATTCAGAGTCAAAACAATTGAAGAAGGTGAGCGTGTGCGTAAATCATTCGACCTACCAGAAGATGTAAACATCTCGCAGCAGATGATTAACTTTGATAAAGGAGATTGCGTGATGAAAGATTTCTTTGGCAATGTATCATGTGTACACATAGATTCATATGACCAGAGAATCTTCAATGCGTTCAATACTAACCCGTTTGAGCGAGCAAAGAAGGCTCAGGAAGGAAACCAGTAAAAAATGAGCAATCCAATCATAGGCTCGCCAAATAATAATGAGTCTAAAAACAATAGCAAGCAAAATTTCTTAAATGAATTATCAAAAGATATCCGTGTCTGGATAGCAGGCGCATTAGTTATAATTGTTCTCATAGTGGTTGCAATTGTTAACACGCACACAGAACCAGCTAAAGAAAATAGAGCTGCATCAGCTTATGTTCTAAGTGATAATGATTCAGATGAAATAAAAAAGCTTGTTAAGAATGCTATCATTGACTGCGGGACATGGGGATTGAATACTTCAATAATCACTAAGGATAACGCATCTGCTTTTAAAGACATGGCATACAAGTATGCAATGGGTACTGATAAACCCATTGGTGATGATGCTAAAAAAGCAATAAGCAGGCAGGATGAACGCAAGAATTGCTTATATGATTACTTCAGTGACTTATCACCATATCAGAATGATGTTCCTGATGCATCACAGTATGATGCAATGATGGCTTATACAATTGAATCCAATAATGTTGATGTATCCAATCCAAAGGATTCTAAATTATCAATAAATAATAATTCCAGGTCATCATTAACAGTGAAAGCATCATGGTCAAGCCTTGAAGCAGGTTATTACCAGCCTCAAACAGCTACTTTAGTTGCAAAACCAGATGGTGGCTCTGATGTATCATTACAATCAAATGGTACTTGGGAGGATTTATCCAAGGAACATAAATTCAAGGACATGGAAATCATGGTTGAGAAGGATAATGATAATAAATGGAAAATAGTTGAAGTAAATGGTTCTAACTGGAAATCAGATGGTTATGTCATGTCATTCTCACCATATACAACAGCAGAAAAAGGTGCTGACAGACTGATGCCACCAACACCAGAAGCACCAGCTAACATGAATACAGACTCAAATAGTAATAATAGCAGTAATAGTGATAAAAGCACTTACGATGGCTCACAGAATGTTAACGACAGTTGCATTGATCCAGAAACAGGTCAAGCTAAATCCAGCTGCTGAAAAAAAAGAATAACCAACAGAGAAAGATATCATTATCATCATGAAGAACACCACTACTGATAGTAATGCTGACAATAATGAAAACAATGTTGACATGACTAACTTGCTTATAGAATATAGGCATGAACCATTTAAGCCATTCAATGCTAATGAGCTAGTTGAGCAAGCCCGTAAGAAAGCAGCTGATGATGAAGATGTGGATGATTCAGAGAATGCTGACATTGAAAACATTATCAGTAAAGAACGAGAAGCTAAAAATCATTTTAATGATGATAATGAAATAGAACTTGAATCATATGATGAAGATGATTCAAGTTCAGAAGACTCTGATGATGACTCAGATGATAACAATAAGTATGCTTGGAATGATGATGACATGTCAGTTATCCTTGATAAATCAACAATGGGTGCTGTGAAACGCAATGATACATTATTCTTCTGGCAGATAGAAGGATTGCTAAAAGAAAATGGCACTCAGTACTCATGGATGCATCTCAGGGATAACCCACCTAGACTTGTATTCAAACGACCTAATGAAGAACCGTTCATAATTATACTTGGTAAAGCTGAGGTTAACCAATTAGCACCGGCTTTAGAGCGTGTACGCCGTGCATACAATGCAGTCCCAATTGATGATCCTAAGAAAGAACATTGGAATAAAAAGAACTGGAAGAGAAAGCTTAAGGATTCATTTGAGGATAATCCGATTGGTTTCATAACTAAAATAGCTGGAACCATATTGATAGTAATATTAATGATACTTGCAATCGTATTATCAAGATGATTTGATTTAGAGAGGGTTGATTTTAAATTGGCTTACAATAATCGTTTACTTCATACATGCGTATTCCAGCTAATCGGATCACGCATGGAATGCTCGCTTGTTGAAATGAACACAATGCGAACAATAGCGCACACTACAGTGCCTATGCCAGGAGCGTACAATCGTGAAATTGTAACCAAAGAAATCATAAAATTCACTGAAGCAAATGAAATAAAAAAAGGAATCAAGCTACACCTGATAATCGACGCACCAGTTCATAATTCTGAAATATGCGATGATGACATGTATGGTTTTGTAAAATACTTCAACCTCAAAACAGGTAAAATAATAACAGCATCATCAACCGCAGACATGCTCGCATACAGACAATGGAACCTCATAGGAATGAGCTTCGGAACTAAGAAAATGCGTGATGAATGGGCATCACACAGCAGGATGGCATTATTATATATTAGTGATAACAATGCAAACATGTCAATGATTAACAATGGTGTTATAATCGACGGTCTAGGTCTAGGTGAATATAGAAAATACACCAGTGAAATAACAATGAATCATATCACTGGCATGAACATGAATGATACCAGTATCCAAACATGGTCTAAAGCAATGGAACCAATGCTGTGCATGATGTTTGAAACAATGCACGCTGATTACACTTACATTTACCTTGACCCTCATATTGGAACACAACCAGCACTTGATACTGGTATTATTAAAACCAGGTATGTTGACAATGTAAACACTACCACTCAGCAGGATATCATTGAATCTGTTGTAATGATTGACTCATATTATGAGGGTGACCATTATTACATGCGTGCAGCCCGTGGTGATTACCAGGATGTCACACTAGAAATTGAAGACGATGATGGCACTGTGAAATCAATGCCTGTATTCCAGCATTAACACTGATGAATCAGCGTTTTATATAATGTAATGATATTCCAGTAGCATGACGGTTCTGAATATTATAATACTAATTGCATCAGGTATAAGCATGCCTTTGATTGCAACAATATACTCTATCATAAGAAAACCTGAATGGTATCAGGATATGAAACATCCAAATTGGATTACAATGAACATCATATCCATGTTATTTGGTTTTGCATTTGGATTACTCGCAGCAATATATGAAATCATCACATCATCACATGGAGCTGCATCAATACCAATAGGAACACAAGCTTACATTGCACAAGTATTTGGAACAGTTGGATGGTCAACTTATCATTTCACTGTAAGCGATTGGAAAACAACCAAAATAAACAGGCATACACTAAGACTAATGCTTATAATACAATTAATTACAAGCATTATATACTGCTTTACAATACCAGGAACAAGTAGATGGGTGTTTGCATTGATAACAACATTGCTCACATTTGTATCACTCATTGTCCCTATAATCGCATGGCCTAAGAAAGATAAGAAAACACATAAGCCAATTATCAAGAATGGTAAGAAAGTCTATACTAAACTAATCCCAATGGGCATGAGTGATGCCAGGGGGCTTGCTCTCATGATGGCTGCATGTTTCCCACTGTTAACAAGTACCTTTATTTTTCCAATACTAGGATTCTTACTCATTGGATTCATGCTAACAGTTTATTTCTTCACTTATTCTGGTATTACAGGCACTAAAACCAATGATAAGGGTGGTATTGAACTCATTGAAAGCAAGACTGATGGTGCTAAGCGTATACTTGCTAACAAAACTGATTCAATTAGAAAGCAATCAATCCCACTTGGACCTGCTATAGCAATACCATTTGCAATAGCAATAGTAATCTGGTTATTCTTCTAATTTAGATAGAATTATAAATCAATGATAACAACAGTATAATATATAATAATCAAATTCAGATATTCATCAGTCATTATGCGAAGTAGGAATAGAAGTTTAGACGGAAGACCAGATGCAATGCTAACACTTATAGAATCCAATAATGAATCACAATGGATGCCTATAAATGGTATGGAATCAAAAGCCGTTTCATGCGCTGATGGTGTCAGGGCTTTCATGAAAGCACGCCGTAAGGATGCCAAATATATCAGGCAATCAGTCAGGAACGCTGGTTGGCTGCTTGGTATGGAATCAATTGTATTCATGTCAACACATTCTGATGAACCTGAATTAGCAGGTGATATTATACTGGCTATTAATGATTTTGATTCAGAAGGTCGGACTGGTTTGCTTGATGATATATATGATTATTGTAAGCAGAATAATGTCCCTCCTAGTTGGGCTGTTGCAAGCGTAATGAACATACATGATAATCAGCCCGTTGAGCATAAGTTCGTTATCAATCCGAAAGGGATAAAACTATAATGTCATTACCAAACAGAAACAATACTACTAGAACCAGTCTACCACATTCTCGTAAGCAAACTAATCCTAGCACACCAGTTAGGCAATCACAGCAACAGAATTATAATGATGACAATGAAAACATGCATCAACATCAGTATGAGCAGTCGCAGGATAATGAAATAAGACAGAAGGCTCCTATTAGAAGACGTAGAAGACAGAGTAATAATCCTGTAAATAATGCTGAGCCTGAAGTTCCTAATTATGATTTATCAAATGGTTATCCAAAGGGTCTTCCAAATGGTGAAGGTCCTGCTGTAATCAGAACTGTTAATGGTAAAAGAAAAGTCATACATGGTGTACCATATGAGGATCTTAGTGATGGAATACAAGAAGACCTTGATAGGAATCCACTTGATGATGCTGGTCAGCTTCGTATTTTCATAAAAGATTCATTCTATGGTGAAGGAAGTTATATTGAAATGGGGTCAGAAGAACATGCTCGTAAATTCATGAATGATTTAAGGTCAAAAGGTCGTAAACTATTATAATAAAAGATTTACTAAGTGTAAACAAAGCAAGCATTGAATACACTAAATTAGTTAACCATTATGCTAAATATTGGTTAAAGGCTAAACCGCCGTATTAACTGTATGCAGTGTATGCATGCTTGAAATATAAATGTAAACATATGCCTACAGAATGACACAGACTAGCCGCTAGTCTGTGTCATTTTCTTTTATGATTTTAGAAATATGCATTTTTCTTACAATATAACTCTTAATTATGACATGGTATTTTTTGCTCAGAATCGATGCCATCCAGTAAAGCTGATTTATCAAGGCTGCTAGATGACCAATTTCTTGAAAATTGGTAAAAACCGCGTTTATGACCAACTACTCATGAAACACTATAAATCGCTCTCAGAATCGATATCAGCAATTACAACCAAACCATGAAAACTTGCATACAATTTGCAATTGTCTACAACAGTTCACATTAATTTAGTAAGAATAAAAATAAATAAATCATACAACCCTAACTAATTATTGCATACATGTCAACATACATGCTGACATGTAGTTTACCATGCATGTCAACAGTTTACCATACATAAATGTGAACAGTTTACATGTTGACATGCATGTATAAATTTATACCACTAAACATCGTAGTTAAAATGCTTACAATAGCAGTAATATTGTATAACCTGGATATAATAAGTACTTATGAATAAAAATGAACTAATGATACGACCAGATGATATGAATAGTGCATCAATAATGATAAACTACACTGCCAGCACAGGAAGTATCAATGATGTTATCTCAATACCAGTAGATGGCTTAACAACAAAAGACCTAGTCACCATATCAGAACAAGCTAAAAATGGTAATAATAAATCAATGTACACTACATTATTCGCATCAAATGCTAAATTCTATGCTCCAATCAGCATGTCAACAATGCTAACAATGAATTATGATGACATTAACTGGAATACAGAGGATGCTAAACTGGAAACCATAATGAATGACAGCAGAATAACCAGAGTATCACTAAATGTATCATATGGTGCTAACAATGTATACACTATTGACTTTCCAATGCCAACAGAAACTGAACTGAATAAACTATATGGTTTATAAAACCATGAACTGTAATCAACTTGTTTTACCTGCATGTAAGAAGTCATAATTTTAAAATAAAAATGTGAACTTGCTCACATTTTTGCTAGCATGTTTACAATATAAATTTACATGCTTACAATACAAATTTATAAGTCCTGAAACCGTTGAAATCACTGGGTTCGGGACTTATTTTTAGCAGGTTTATAGCATGTAAAAGTATTGTGAAAATTATACCATGAAGCACTACATGTTGTATACAAAATACCTGATAATACAGACATATAGTGTTTCATGAGCTATAATGGTATAATGATATTTGTATCGTCCGCAATTTGATAGCATGAATACATTACCGCAAGTAAAGCACGCGAAAAATCGGATACATTATACATGCAGACGAAAAAACAGTAAGCGGAAAAATTAAGAATAATAACAGAATATAAGAAGGATTAATAGTAATATGGAAGATATGATAGAGATTGCAGACAATAATGCAACCACTGTAATGCCACCAGTTGATTATAGTGGCATTACACGCACTGATAAGGA
>Ga0256406_1007589_pt1 | contig 10219 bp, 9 predicted proteins | sample RumenRJG_03DNA_FD_185986 | JGI IMG/M metagenome (GOLD analysis project Ga0256406, IMG submission 185986) | Bovine rumen microbial communities from Lethbridge, Alberta, Canada - RJG_03 | ecosystem: Host-associated > Mammals > Digestive system > Stomach > Rumen | place: Canada: Alberta | collected...
AGGAGAGAGCTAAGGCTGCTGAGGAGAGGGTGGCTTTGGCTTCCAGTCGCAAGAAGAAGGTACGTCCTATTCAGGGTGTGGCCATGCGGTTTTATCGCACTCCCGATTGGGAAATCCGACTCAAGGCCGGTCAGACCACGGGTACCTACGACCGCTACATTTCCAATCGCAATGCAGGCGATGTGGAGTTCGATTATGTCACCGGCGCCTCGGTGATGTTGTGGGATTTGACCAAGTATTTCAATAAGGACCACACTCTCGGAGGCGACAGCACGACACGCCAGATACGTCGTTTTGACCAGGACTTTGCCTACGACCTCGGTTTCTACGTGGGCTTTGGCGGAAGCAATTTCTTCAAGAATTTCTATGTCGGCCTCAGTTTCCGTTTTGTCGATTTCTTCTATTTCACCGTGGGATGCAACATCGCCGAGTATCAGGTGCTGAAGGACGGATACACTAATGGAGACATCATCGGCAACAGCTTGAGTATCGACGACGTGACGGCACGGGCTTGGCTTATAAAGCCGTTTGTCTCTTTAAGTATTGATTTGGATTTCCTCTCGTATATCAAGAAGTAGGCTCAGCTCCAGATGCTGAGTTTGGAGAGGAACGAGATGTTTTCTTTGACGGTCGCTTCGATGAGATGATCGAAGTCTTTGTCGTTTTCTTTGTGGAAGGCCACTTCGATGGGGAGGATGTGGATGGGCAGCTCCTCGGCGAGGCCATGCAGACGCATGGCGTCTTTCTCAGTGGTGATAATGATTTTTTGTGAACCCGGCATGGCATCGAAGACTTCGTGGATACGAGCGATGTCGTGTGCCGTGAAGTTGTGGTGGTCGGCGAAAGCAATGTGCTGCACCTTGGTGGTACGGCGCAGTTCGGCGATCATGGGCTCAGGGTGAGCAATGCCGGTGACGGCGAGGACGTTGTCCACGCGACGCAGGTCGATTGCGGCAGGCCGTCCGTTGCGGGTCTGCAGGTTGCCGTACCGGAAATAGGAGAAGAATACCTTCTGATAGTTCTGCAGTTTGAGGTCGTGGAGAATATTGTGTTTCTCCACGGGATTGAGCACGGCGGGACACTTGGTGACGATGACGATGTTGGCGCGGAAGCGGGCGTTCTTGAACTCGCGTAGGTTGCCGTAGGGGAGGATATGGTCGTTGTAGTAGGGGTGGCCGTATTCCGTCAGCAGGATGTTGATACTGGGTTTGATGGCGCGGTGCTGGAAGACATCGTCGAGGATGATGAGCTGGGGTCTTTCTGGAATTTCCGGAGATTCCGGATTTTCCGGGACCACCGCTGGCGGAGCCATTAGGCGTCGCACCCCCTCCACGCGCTTCTCGCAAACGGCTACCTGCACTTGGGGGAATTTGCGGGCTATCATGGCGGGCTCGTCGCCGAGGAGGGCAGTGTCGTGACTGCCGTCGTCGAGGACGTAGCCTTTGCTCTTGCGCTTGTAACCGCGGCTGAGCATGGCGGTGGGATATTTATCGGCTAGCAGCCGCAGGAGGTATTCCACATGCGGGGTTTTGCCGGTGCCACCAGTAGAAAGGTTCCCCACACCAATCGTCGTGATGTGGGGAGCCTCCTGTTTCTTGATGCCTAGCGCATAGAACAAGTTGCGGAAACGCACTCCCACCGCGTACCAGCAGGTCAGCGGGAAGAGTGCGTAGGAGATGTTCTTGCGAAAGGACATTTATTTAAAATAGCGATTCAGCAGTCCTTCGAGGGCTTTGCCGTGGCGGGCCTCGTCGCGGGCCATCTCGTGGACAGTGTCGTGGATGGCATCGAGGTTGAGGGCTTTGGCGCGTTTGGCGAGGTCGGTCTTGCCGGCGGTGGCACCGTACTCGGCGTCGACGCGCATCTTGAGGTTCTGTGCGGTGCTGTCGGTCAGCACTTCGCCCAGCAGTTCGGCGAACTTGGCAGCATGCTCAGCCTCTTCAAAGGCGGCTTTCTCCCAGTAGAGACCTACCTCGGGATAGCCCTCGCGGTGAGCCACGCGGGCCATAGCCAGGTACATGCCGACTTCCTTGCACTCGCCTTCGAAGTTGGCACGGAGGTCCATCTTGATATCTTCGGGGGCATCCTTGGCCACGCCGACAATGTGCTCGGCGGCCCAAGCCTTGATGTCTTCCTTCACTTCCTGCATGGGTTTGCCGCAGATGGGGCATTTCTCGGGCATCTCGTCGCCTTCATAGACGTATCCGCACACGGGGCAGATGAATTTTTTGCTCATAATGTTGCTTTGTTTTTAGGATTAATAATTGGTTTAAAATCGGGGCAAAGATACGAATAAAATATGATATGGTAAAAATATTTTTTTGAGTCAGTGTTTTTTGGTGAATTGGAACCAGAAAGACTTGAGTTTGCGCTCGAGGAAGATTACATCGTACAATTCGGAGTCAATGGTGTATCGCGTGCCGTTGTGAAGGATGATGGATATCTTTTTCTCGACTCTTATGGTATTGGTAGTATGTATGTCAATGTTGGAGCTGATGTCTTTAATCTTAACCCATGGGAGGGTGGCTTGGGTGGAGCTGATGTTTTTCCCCTGCTTCGTTTTCGTCTCGACATGAGGGATCGATAGGTGGTCTGGAGTGACGACAATGCGGTCGTTTCGATACTTTAGCAGGTGCCCACATGCCCAGAGTATCATCACCGCCAGAGAACCAAGCAACAATTGTGCCCAAAGTACATCTATCTGGAAGACGATATATCCACAACCTATTGCAGCGGCCAGATACAATATTTCAAAGAGAATGATGCTGATGGTAGTGCGATAGACGGCAACGGGTTTTTCGTGTGGAAGGGTGTGTTTCATGGGGCAAAGAGAGGGGTGCGTGATTGCCACACACCCCGTCGTTTCAGTGTTAGTCGATGCTTATTAGTCGAGCACTAGACTTGGGGCGCTGTAGGTGCGGGCGGCGAGCTCCTGGTTGAGCATGTAGAGGCTCTTGGGGTCGCTGCCGAACAGCTCCATCTTTGTGATCATGTCGCGGGCGTTGGTCTCCTCTTCGCCCTGCTCCTTGACGAACCAGTCGAGGAACTGCATGGTGCGGAAGTCCTTCACCTTGTAGGCGGCGTCATAGATGGTGTGGATGCTGGCAGTGACATACTCCTCGTGCTCCAGACCGGCCTTCAGCACATCCATGTCTTTCTTGTACTTCTTGTCAGGCTTGGCGATGGCGTTCAGGGTGATGGGGCAGTCGTTGTTCTGCATATACTTGTAGATGAGCATGGCATGGTCGCGCTCCTCCTGAGCCTGGATCATGTACCAGTTGGCGAAGCCGGCGAGACCGCGCTTGTCGAAATAGTTGTTCATGTCGAGGTACAGGTAGCCGCTGTACAGCTCTTTATTGATTTGCTCGTTGAGCAGGTCGGAAACTTTTTTGTTCAGCATAATGTTTATGGATTTTAATTGATTATTGTTTTTCAAAATGTGTCTTATCTACCGAGCAGAGGGGGCACACCCAGTCGGCGGGCAGGTCTTCAAACTTCGTGCCGGGAGCGATACCGTGCTCCGGGTCACCCTTCGCGGGATCATACATATACCCGCATACGTTGCAAACATACTTTTCCATATTGTCTTCGATTTTAGGATTACTATTTCGAGTGCAAAGATACAACTATTTTCTTATATGGCAAAAATTATTTGCTAAAAACACATACCGATAAAAAAATTATGCTCACGATTATGGGTGAATCATGAGCATGATTACTAGATATACGTACTTTGAGGTATTCTCTATTTCATCACTACCACTTTATGGGCTGGCAGTGTGCCGACCTTGATTATGTAGACTCCGGTCGGGAGTACTTGCGAGGGTTGTCCATCACGGAGGGTTGAAATATGACGGCCGTCTATAGAATACACGGAGGCTTCCATCCCCTCAGTACCATTCAAAAATATTCGCCCGTCTGTTGAGTAAACATCAATTGTATTAGAAGTAATGTCAGATTCTATCCCTTCACCACCTCCACTACAATCTTCAATTATGTTTTGAAACCACCACCAAGGTTGTGTATTTTCGTAAACGTTTTTACTTCCACAGGGCACCACAATAACAAGAGATTGATAAACAGACTCATCCCCATCCCATAAAAAAAGTGGCCATTCTGCGGGATTCTCTCTTTTAACAACAAGCGTATCAAGATTTGCTAGTTGCTGATAATCTACGTAAAGAACGCCAGCTGCAATGCTAGACATATATCCTAAATCCAGTTTTCTCAAATTAATGCACCCACCGAAAGACAGACCACTTGGCCACGGTCCTTCATAATCACAAAAGATAGATGCACTTACCAAGCTGGTGCAATTCTGGAAACATCCTTGATGGTAAAATTCGGAACTGGTATAATGATCAGAAATTCTACCAACATTTTCTATTGATAAAAGGCTGGAACAGTTGTAAAAACACGCTGGAGCCAGAATAATTCCTTGGGGTAATGTAATGTTTCTTAAACTTGAACACCCAGAAAAACACCCACAACCAAGTTCTCTGCATGAATTAGGAATGACAATAGATGTCAAATTTATACAGTTTTTGAAGAATTTTTCTGGGAGCCCTTCTATTGAATTGGGGAGATTGACGGAGACAAGATTACTGCATCCTGCGAAGGCTGACGTTGCACTAGAAGGCTCTCCTATCTCTTGCGTTGTCAGATTTGTAATTGAGTTAGGCAAATCTATATGTGTCAAACTTTTGCAATTTGCGAAACATGCACCTCCAAATTTTCTGACAGTATTAGGGATTGTTATGCTGGTAATGTATTCTTTGTCTTGAAAACATCCGTCGTAAATCCATATTACAGCATATTTTCGTCCATTTAGATAAAAAGTGACGCTGTCTGGAATGACGACATCACCATACTCGCCCAAGTAGTGCATGGCATATACACCCTCTGCAGTGGGGTGTGTCAAACTGTATTCCATACTGTCCACAACAAACTCGTAAGATGCTTTTGCTGGGCATGAAATCAGTATTCCCACGGTTAATAATAGTATTGCTTTTTTCATAATGCCTATAATTATTTATTGTTTGCTAATATTGCTTGTTCTGTATTGAGAAGAAATTTACTAACCTCTTCAATATTCTTTTCCAAGAAGTCTTGTGACAACTGTTTTGTCAATTCTTCATGGGTGACTTCATTCCTGATATCATGGAAGTCTCTATAACTTGTCCATATACGTTTGATGGCAGGTAGAGAGATTCCGTTCTCGTGCTGTATCATTCTGTAATAAAACGTGAGATTGGATATCTTATCATTCTCCGGATTATTTATGTACGCAAAACGCTCTTTCTCTGCACACTTCTTGTTTTTACATAGCTCCAGTATGCAGATTTCTGCATATGAATAAACCCGTTGCATCATCGACGCATAGAAATCACACAACATATCGTCAAAGATTGCGGTATCCACAGATGGATGCCATGTCCTAATGATTTCTTTTTGGGCATCCTCGTCCCATTCTGTATACTCTTCCGATACTGAGTAGGCCTCATCTTCCACTTCCTTTTTCATTGCTTCAATCTGTTTTGGCACAACAGAAAGCAACAGATGCAACGATGCTGTTTTATCATCAACCATTGCATGAAAATTTGTTCGACCTTTTTCAATCATAATTGTTTGTCATTAATTATACCTACTCTGTAATATGGTTTTCGGCATCCCCATATATATTTGTGAGCGACGCCGTCGACGATTCTCTTAAATGAAGACAAAAGAAAAAGGACGTGGAATTATTCTTTTGTGCTCCTTATTAGTCGTAGAGGCTCTGGACTGCCGTGTGTATTAATAAGGTGCGAATAATTCACGCCCAAGCGTGAACCCCCGCGGAGCTTATTCTCATACACATTGGAATTGTCCAGATTCCTACGACGAGAACAATGGGCGGTTTGCTCAATATAATTGCTTTAACTATTTCTGTCTTTCTACATAATTTTATTCATTTATTTGTCGGTGCAAAGATACAACATTTTTCTTGTATGGCAAAATCATTCTTCCAGTTTGAAGTCTCTGGCGGAATGTTTGCACCAGGGGCAGATGAAGTCGGCGGGGAGTTCGTCGCCTTCGTAGACGTAGCCGCAGACATCGCAGACCCAACGTTTCTTGCCTTTCTCTGCAGGCGGGACGCCTGCGATCCCAGTGGGTTTCGGCTTGATGTGCCGCTGGTAATAGGCGTATGTGATGCTGGGGCTGTCGGTGAGGACTTTGGACGCCATCACGCGGGCGATAAAGAGGGTGTGGGTACCGAGGTCGATGCTCTTGGTGACAACGCAGCTAATCACGCTGTTGATGTACTTGGGCAGATAGAGCAGCCCGTTCTCCGTGCGTAGCTCCTGCTGGCATTCAGCGAACTTGTTCACATCCCGTCCACTCTGGAAGCCAAAGTGCTGGAAGGGCTTCATGGTAGCCTCCTCCGAGAGAGGACAGAGATTGAATTTCAGTGTGCGCAGGACCATTTCGTGCGTGAGGTTGGCTTTGTTGACGCAGATGGCAATCTGCAGCGGGTCGCTGGTGACCTGCTGCGCCACGTTGATGATGCAGGCGTTGTCTTTCTCGCCCTGCCGGGCAACTAAAACAAACAATCCGTAGCTGATATTGAAGATCGCTTTGTTGTCAATCATATCTGGTTTAAGGTTTAAAGGTTAAGGGAGGTAACAATCTCGTCGGCCAGGGCGGCGAGCTGTTCTTCCTGGGCAGGGGTGGCGGCGCTCTTGAGAGAGACCGTTTCGCCGACGATGGTGATGTCCTTCATCTGCTCCAGCTCGGCGCGCATCAGCTTGCCGCTCTGCGGTGCCCAGCTGCCATTCTCGATGAGGGCCACGGTGCGACGCTTCCAGTCGTGAGCCTTGAGGTCGGCCAGCAGATTCTCCATCGGAGTAAATATGCCATTATTATAGGTACTGGAGGCTAAAACCACGTGGCTGGCGCGGAAGCACTCGCTGACCAGCTTGCTGACATGTGTGCGGCTGGCGTCGTAAGCTTTGATGCCCTTCACGCCGCGCTGGCCGAGCAGGGTGCCCAGCCGCAGGGCGGCGCTCTCGGTGTGGCCGTAAATGCTGCCGTAGATGATTATCACACCTTTCTCTTCAGGCTCGTAGCGGCTCCACACATCGTGCTTGCCGATAAACCATTCTAAATTGGAACGCCACACTGGTCCGTGGAGGGGGCATATCATCTTGATATCCAGTGCTGCGGCCTTCTTGAGGACCGTCTGAACGGGCTGACCATATTTCCCTACAATATTAATATAGTACCGTCGGGCGTCGTCGAGCCATTCTGTCTCGAAGTTGACCTCGTCGGCATAAAGGTTGCCGCTCAATGCACCGAAGGTGCCGAAGGCATCGGCGCTGAACAGTATCTTGTCGGTCTGGTCATAGGTCATCATCACCTCGGGCCAGTGCACCATGGGAGCCATGGTGAAGACGAGGTTGTGACGGCCCAGCGAGAGGGTGTCGCCCTCTTTCACCGTTTGCAGGCGAGACGCCTGCGTACCTAGGAACTGCTCCAGCATCAGTGCCGCTTTGGCGGTGCAGACCACTGTGGCCTGCGGGTAGCGCAGCAGGAGTGGCGCTATCAGCGCCGCATGGTCGGGTTCCATGTGGTTTACTATCAAGTAGTCGAGGGGGCGGCCGCCCAAAGCAGCCGACACGTTCTCGAAGAACTGCTCACTGACGGTCACGTCGGCAGTGTCCAGAAGCGCAGTCTTCTTGTCCAGAAGTACATAGCTATTGTACGACACTCCCCGTGGAATGGGGTAGACGTTCTCGAAAAGGGCGGTACGGCGGTCGCTGATGCCGACATAGATAAGGTCTTGGTTAATGGGTTGGATGTTATTCATAATGTTTGGTATTTCAGATTTGTTAAATAACGTGAAAATCCATCTCGTAGTATGTCCTTCAGGAAAAATAAAAACTGCCTGCCATAGGGTAGGGCAGACCTCCCTACGAAGATCCTACCAACACCCTACCAACTCCTACCATGGTAGGAGTTGGTAGGGTGTTGGTAGGTGGTTAATAGGTTGATTGTGCCTACTTTGTACTTATTTTTCGTCAATTGTTAAAAAAGTCGTATTTTTGCAGCATGATTGATGTTGAAATTTGTTGTAATTCGATAGCGTCGGCGGTGGCTGCCAAGGAGGGCTGCGCCGATCGTATAGAACTCTGCTGCGACCTGGAGTGCGGCGGACTCACCCCCTCGGACGAAGATATCGCTTACTGTGTTCACCATCTGGGACTTCGCACCCATGTGCTCATCCGTCCGCGGCCGGGCAATTTCTGCTACACCGAAGCTGAGCAGATGGAGATGATAGCCTCCATCAAGCGTTGCAAGGAGCTGGGTGTCAAGGCTGTGGTGCTGGGTTTTTTGACAGAGGAAGGCAAGATAGGCGTGGAGATTACGCGCCGTATGGTGCAGCTGGCGTCGCCCATGGAGGTGACTTTCCACCGCGCCTTCGACGAGGCGTTGCAAGATCCCATTGAGGCACTGTGGGACGTGGCGGCCTCGCGCTGCCATCGCCTGCTGACTGCCGGTCAACGACCTTCAGCCTTCGAGGGCGCCGAGGTGATTAAGAGCCTGATAGGCGTCACTGGCGTGGAGATTCTCGCCGGTGCAGGGGTGACACCGATGAATGTGTGCGAGTTGGTGCAGAAGACGGGCGTGCGCGAGGTGCATGGCAGCTGCAAAAAGACCCTTGACGACGGCATCCTTGTCACTGACGCCGCTTCCGTCCGCCAGATGATTGACAAAACACTTACTCTATGAAGAAGATATTGTTTGTGGTCGCTGCGGTGCTGATGTTTGTCGCCTGCCAGCGCGACCCTCATTTCATCACCGACAAGGACTACCGTAATGAGGTGCATGCCGACTTCGAGGCCCGCATGGGTGACTTCCCGATGCTGGAGGTGCAACTCGACACGCTCTCCGCTATGGAGCGCGAGGCCATGGAGTTCCTCTATGCCTATATGCCGCTGAGCGACCTGGCGGATTATGAGCCCAGCTTTTATCTCGCCACCGTTCGCATGGCTTTCGCCGCCCGCAATGAGATGTCGTGGGGCAAGGATATCCCAGAGGACGTGTTCCGCCACTTCGTGCTGGTTTACCGTGTGAACAACGAGAACCTCGACACCGCCCGCATGGTGTTTTATCGTGAATTGAAGGACCGCGTGAAGAATATGACCATGGAGGAGGCCGCGTTGGAGGTGAACCATTGGTGCCACGAGCATGTGGCCTATCGCGCCTCCGACAGCCGCACCTCGGCGCCGCTAGCCACCATGCGCACTTCGCTAGGCCGTTGCGGCGAGGAGAGTACCTTCACGGTTACCGCCTTGCGTGCCGTAGGTATCCCTGCCCGCCAGTGCTACACGCCACGCTGGGCGCACTGCGACGATAACCATGCTTGGGTAGAGGTGTATGTCGATGGCGAGTGGAAGTTCCTGGGTGCCTGCGAACCCGACCCGCGGCTGAATATGGGCTGGTTCTCCGTACCCTCGACTCGCTGCATGATGGTGCACACCAAGGCCTTCGGTAAATACAAAGGCGACGAGGAGGTGGTGAAGCGCACGGGTCTCTATAGCGAGTTGAACCTGTTGAGTCATTACGCCCCCACACGCCGTGTCACCGTCACCGTGAAGGATGAGAGCGGAAAGTTTTTGCAGGGTGCTGAAGTGAAGTTCAAGCTCTACAACTATGCAGAATATTACACCTTAGCCACTATGAACACCGACAAGGATGGCAAGGCCAGCCTAACTACCGGTCTCGGCGACCTATTGATATGGGCCACCGACGGTGACCGCTACACCTTCGAGAAACTGGACGTCCGCCAGGACAGCACGATGACGCTGACCATCCCCAATAATTCCACCTCTCACCTTTCACCTCTCACTTTTGAGATGGTTCCTCCTGTAGCTGGCGAGCCCAAAGTAATAGCCACCGAGGAGGAGACCGCCGCCAACGCTAAGCGTTTGGCCTATGAGGACTCGCTCCGCAACGCCCACACCGCCACATTTCCCACCAAGGACAACTACAAGCTGTTTATGAAGCCAAACCCCAACCTCACCGACGAGCAGGCTTGGGAGATAATCCACAAGAGCGAGGGCAACTGCGCCGAGATAATCAAGTTCCTCGACAACCACGCGGAAGAGAACTCGGCGATAGCTGGTGAAACGAAAGCCACCTGTATTAGCTGTTCTGATGATTTTATCATAAGTTGGAA
>Ga0256406_1007592_pt1 | contig 10214 bp, 7 predicted proteins | sample RumenRJG_03DNA_FD_185986 | JGI IMG/M metagenome (GOLD analysis project Ga0256406, IMG submission 185986) | Bovine rumen microbial communities from Lethbridge, Alberta, Canada - RJG_03 | ecosystem: Host-associated > Mammals > Digestive system > Stomach > Rumen | place: Canada: Alberta | collected...
TGGTACTGCACTCTGATGACGAGTCCCGCATTCCGGGCGCTGTATGAGAAGAGCTTCCCGATCGCAGACGCCCGCCGCGAGGCCGTGGCATTCACGATGGAGCAGTACAGGACGGCAGGTGAGCCGGAGGACAAGATAAAGGATATCCCGGCGGAGAACCTCGTGCCGGATGAGACATATTCGTTTAAGGTGCCCTTCGACAAACTTACCGTGCGAGCATGCGCTCTGAACTGTGGCGTTTACGATATGGTCTCTATGATGAGCAGCGGACAGGACGAGGCATTCGGCGCCTTTGTAGGAGACACGGACCGCGATCTTGCCGTGAAGCTGGTGGATTCCTGGAATTATCAGACGAAGGACTTTCCGCCTGCCTTTGTCATGAGCGCCTCCCACGATTTCCTGCTGCCGATGGCGGAACCCATGGAGCAGCATCTCAGGTCGTTCGGCGCGGAGGCAGAGCTGCATATCTACGGAAAGAAGGAGCAGGCCTACATGGTGCATGTGTTCCATGTGAACGTGAAGCTCGATGAGGCGGATCAGTGCAACGACGACGAGTGCGATTTCTTCCGCAGACATCTGAGGAGATAATTTTGCGCCTTTATGGCAGGCAGACCCGCTTCATGGTAAAATAAAGTGCATTGATTCAGAATCTGTTCGGGAGCATGGGATCGTGGCAGCACTGAGAGTTGTTCTGATTCTTGTAATTGTATATTTCATTCTGATCTGTCCGCGCGTGGTACACAGGCCGGACAGATCGGCGTTTCAGACAAAATTGTTTGCGCACCGCGGGCTGTTTGACAATCACTCGGAGGCACCGGAGAATTCCCTGCCGGCCTTTGCCAGAGCGGTGGAGGCCGGATTCGGGATCGAACTGGATGTGCAGATGTCGAAGGACCGGGTGCCGGTGGTGTTTCATGACTTGACGTTAAAGCGCGTGTGCGGCGTGGACGGCAGGGTAAAGGATTACACCTATGAGGAGCTGTCGCGGATGCCGCTCTGCGGATCCGGCCAGCATATACCGAAATTTTCCGAGGTGCTCTCCCTTGTGCGCGGAAGGGTCCCGATGATCGTGGAGTACAAGACAGAGGACACGGACATGTCGCTCTGTCCGCCGATTGATGCCATGCTCACGGCATATCAGAAGGAATATGCGGCGGAGTACTGCATCGAATCGTTCAATCCGCTCGTGCTCGGCTGGTACCGGAGACATCATTCCAGTGTGATGCGCGGACAGCTGTCGGACGGCTTTCTGTATGATCCGAAGATGCGCGGCGTCTTCTACAAGACTATTTTTCTGTTTACATTGCAGTTCCTGCTCTGGAACTGCTATACCGCCCCTGATTTTATCGCCTACAATGTAAAATACCGCCGCAATCCGTCGCGCTGTCTGTGCCACGGGCTGTTCCGGAACCTGGCTGCGGCCTGGACGGTCCGGAGTGAGAAGGAACTGGAGGAGGCAAAGGGGCATTTTGATGTCATGATTTTCGACAGCTTCGTGCCGGAGCGGAAGGACGGCGCGCCGGTCTGATCGGGCAGGACTTATCCGGAGCAGAAAAGGGCGCCGGAAGAGGAAGTGCACCGGTCTGATCGAACAGGATTTATCCGAAGCAGAAAACGGGTGCAGGAAGAAGTGCACCGGTCTGGACAGACAGCACATCTCCGGTCAAAAACGGGCGCCGGAAGAGGCGACACTATTATCATGGAACTATCCGCAGACCTGAAGTGAGGGGCGGTGTTCAATAGATCACGGCACATGACTATGTGCAGAAAGGGTACAAAATGAACAAGAGGGTCTACAAGTTCGAAGAGGGAAACGCGAAGATGCGCAATCTTCTCGGCGGCAAGGGGGCAAATCTGGCTGAAATGACAAATCTGGGCATGCCGGTTCCGCCTGGATTCACCATTTCCACCGAGGCCTGCACGGATTACTACAACGACGGCAAAGAGATCAACGACGACACAAAGAAGCAGATTTTTGACGCGCTGGAATGGCTCGAGGGCGTGCGCGGCAAGAAATTCGGGGATGAGAATGATCCGCTGCTTGTGTCGGTCCGCTCGGGCGCGCCGGTTTCCATGCCGGGCATGATGGATACCATCCTGAACCTCGGACTCAACGACAAGTCCGTCGCGGGTTTTGCCAGAAAGACGGGGAATCCCAGATTCGCTTACGATTCTTACCGCCGTTTCATTCAGATGTTCTCGGATGTGGTCATGGGGCAGCCAAAGACGCTCTTTGACGCAATTCTGGAGGACGAGAAGAAAAAGCACGGGTATGTCTATGACACGGAGCTGCAGGCGGAGGATTTGCAGAATGTGATCGCGGAGTACAAGAAGCTCTACCGCGAGCAGCAGGGTGAGGACTTCCCGCAGGATCCGCGTGTGCAGCTGATGGAAGCCATCAAGGCGGTCTTCCGCTCCTGGGATAACCCGAGAGCAAACACGTACCGCAGAATGTATGACATTCCCTACGAACTCGGCACGGCGGTGAACGTGCAGTCCATGGTCTTCGGCAATATGGGCAATACCTCGGGGACGGGCGTCGCGTTCACCAGAAATCCGGCCACCGGCGCGAAGGGAATTTTCGGAGAGTATCTCATCAATGCACAGGGCGAGGACGTCGTCGCCGGCATCCGCACGCCGCAGCCGATCACGAAACTTGCGGAGGATCTTCCGGCCTGCTACGAGGAATTCATGAAGCTCGCGAAGGGCCTCGAGAATCACTACCGGGATATGCAGGATATGGAGTTCACGATCGAGGACGGACACCTGTTCTTCCTGCAGACAAGAAACGGCAAGCGGACCGCGCAGGCCGCCATTCAGATCGCCTGCGATCTTGTGGATGAGGGCATGATCGACGAGAAGGAGGCGGTGCTTCGCATCGAGCCGCAGTCTCTCGATCAGCTGCTGCATCCCGGCTTCGATCAGACAAAACTGAAGCTTGCGCGAGAGATCGGGCAGGCGCTTCCTGCTTCCCCGGGCGCTGCGGCGGGCCGCGTGTATTTTAACGCAGAGGATGCGGTCGCCGCGCACGCACAGGGACAGCGCGTCATCATGGTGCGCCAGGAGACTTCGCCGGAGGACATCGACGGCATGCATGCGGCGGAGGGCATTCTGACCATGCGCGGAGGCATGACGAGCCACGCGGCGGTGGTAGCGAGAGGCATGGGCACCTGCTGCATCTCCGGCTGCGGCGACATGAAGGTCCATGAGGCGGAGAAGTATTTTGAACTCGGAAATCACGAGATCCACGAGGGTGACTACCTCTCGCTGGACGGCTCCACCGGCAAAATCTATCTCGGCGACATTCCGACTGTGGAGGCGACGATCTCGGGCAATTTCGAGCGCATCATGAACTGGGCGGACAGGTACAGAAGGCTTGAGGTCAGAACCAATGCTGACACGCCGGCGGACGCTGCGAACGCGGTGCGGCTCGGCGCGCAGGGCATCGGCCTGTGCCGCACGGAGCATATGTTCTTCAACCCGGACCGCATTCCGAAGATCCGCAAGATGATTCTCTCGGACACCACGGAGGAGAGAGAGGCCGCGCTGAATGAGCTGATTCCGTTCCAGAAGGGCGACTTCAAGGGACTGTACAAGGCGATGGAGGGAAGGCCTGTCACGATCCGCTTCCTCGATCCGCCGCTGCATGAGTTTGTGCCGAACACGGAGGCGGAGATCCGCCAGATGGCCGAGGAGATGGGCAAGTCGGTCGAAGAGGTGAAGCGCCGCTGCGACGACCTCAAGGAGTTCAATCCGATGATGGGCCACCGCGGCTGCCGTCTGTCTGTCACTTTCCCGGAGATTGCGAGAATGCAGACGAGAGCGGTCATGGAGGCTGCCATCGAGGTGAGCCGCGAGGACGGCTATGCGATCGAACCGGAGATCATGGTGCCGCTGGTGGGCGACGTCAAGGAGCTGAAGTTCGTCAAGAACATCATCGTCGGGACGGCGGAGAAGGTGAAGGAGGAGATGCATTCCGACATCCGCTACCACATCGGCACGATGATCGAGATTCCGCGTGCTGCCCTGATGGCGGATCAGATCGCCGAGGAGGCGGAATTCTTCAGCTTCGGCACGAACGACCTGACGCAGATGACCTTCGGCTTCTCGAGAGACGATGCCGGCAAGTTCCTGACCGACTATTACAAGTCCAAGATTTACGAGCAGGATCCGTTTGCCCATCTTGACCAGAACGGCGTCGGCCAGCTGATTCAGATCGCCGTCGAAAAGGGCAAGAAGACGCGCCCGGATATCCATCTGGGCATCTGCGGAGAGCACGGCGGCGATCCGGCTTCGATTGAGTTTGTGAACCGGGTGGGCCTCACCTACGTCTCCTGCTCGCCGTTCCGCGTACCGATCGCGAGACTGGCGGCCGCACAGGCGCAGATCAAGCTGGAACGCGAGAAGCAGTAAGACAGGGGAGATAGTATGACTTATCAGGAGCTACTTGACAACGCACGGCAGTGCATGGGGCCGTGCAAGGCATGCCCGGAATGCAACGGCCGGGCATGCGGCAATCACATGCCGGGGCCCGGAGCAAAGGGCGTTGGCGATGTGGCAATCCGGAATTACGATGCATGGAAGAAGATCCGTGTGAACATGGATACGCTTCACGAGACGTTCACACCGGACACCTCGTTTGATTTCTTTGGCTGCCACATGAAGTATCCGATTTTTGCCGGTCCGGTCGGTGCGGTGAATCTTCATTATGGCGATAAGCTGAATGATGTCCAGTACAATGACATTCTGGTCAGAGCCTGCGCAGACCTCGGGATTGCGGCGTTCACCGGAGACGGAACGAATCCCGATGTGATGAAGGCGGCGGTGAAGGCCATCGCGGCAGCAGGCGGACGCGGCATTCCGACCGTGAAGCCGTGGGATGTCAATACGCTGAGGGAAAAGTTTGCACTGGTCGGACAGTCCGGCTGCTTTGCCGTGGCGATGGATGTGGACGCCGCAGGCCTTCCGTTCCTGCAGAATCTCAATCCGCCGGCCGGTTCAAAATCCGTGGAGGAGCTCGGGGAGATCATCCGGGCGGCCGGAAAGCCGTTTATTGTGAAGGGCGTCATGACCGTCCGCGGAGCGCGGAAGGCACTAGACGCCGGCGCGGATGCCATCGTGGTATCGAACCATGGCGGCAGAGTGCAGGATCAGTGCCCGGCCACTGCGGAGGTGCTGCCGGAGATTGTGGACGCGGTCGGCAGGGATATGATAATCCTGGTGGACGGCGGCATCCGCAGCGGCGTCGATGTCTTCAAAGCCCTCGCATTGGGCGCTGACGGCGTCCTGATCGCGAGACCGTTCGTCACCGCGGTATACGGCGGTGCGGAGGAAGGCGTCGCCTGCTATCTGAACAAGATCGGCGGGGAGCTTGTGGACACCATGAAGATGTGCGGAGCGAAGGACCTTTCCGCCATCACTCCGGACTGCGTGCGGGTCTGAGCGAAATGATTCTGAACCAGAACCGAAATGCAGGTGAGAACGTATTCTCGGTACTGCGTGCAGAGCTGACGGAACTATGCACAATCCGATGACCTGTGACGGAGACGCCATCTCTGATTTGAAATGGAAACATGGCCGATAAAGGCGCGGAGCAGATTAAACTGCCCCGCGCTTTTCCTTACACCCGATGCTCATGGCACCGGGGTTTGCTATTATCTGGGTAACAGATCTCATATAGGAGGAACGCATGGCTTCAAACCGCGAGCGCGGACTCGGCAGGCCGGATATAGATCTGAGAGACAGGAAGAATCGTCGGGCGATTATTATTGAAGCGAAAAAGGCTGAAAGTAGAGAACGACTTGAATACTGGTGTGACGAAGCGCTGAGGCAGATCAGCAGCAGAGAGTATGCCGAAAAGTTTGACGGTTACCGGCAGGTTCTGCGGTATGGAATTGCCTTCTACCAGAAAACGGCACTGGTAAAGTCAGGAAATAAGTATGAAGTATTCTCAAAGGCCGTCGATTGAATATCAGAAATAAAGTGAGCGGCGTTTATAAAACTTTCATGTAGTTTTAATAACTACATGTTGACATTGCAGAGATATGATGATACTGTACAAGTAGTTTTTAAAACTACATGGCGAGGCACTGAAACCCGCTCAGTGAGTTCTCAATCCCTGCCGCCAGCCTGAAACAAGCAATCGATCCTATGCCCTCCCGAGCGGCATATTCGGGAAGAAAGAGAGTGAGATATGACAAGCAAAGAACTGCACACTTTTCTGAAGGAACACCTTGTCCCGTCGAAGCTTTACAAGCTGAATGGCTCTCACAACGGCCGGATCTGCATGGACAGGGCCGGCGATCAGTGGGAGGTATACTTCAGCGACCACAAGCAGAAGGTCGGCATCCTGCGGTTTGGAGATGAACAGTCCGCGTGCCTCGGCATGAAGGACGAGCTACGCAAACTGATGGAACAGATGTACGGCGTGAGCTGGAAGATGGCGTAAGACATAAGCCGGGCAGAACCAACCGGGCAGAATCGCGCAGAAAGAGAAGCGCCCTGCACTTGATGTGCAGGGCGCTTTCTTTCTGCGAAGGCGGCGAGCCGGAGACAATGATGCAAGCCCGATTGTCCCTGGGAAGTTTAGCTTGTTTGGGACAATTTTTGTCCCAAACAAGCTAAACTTCCCAGGGACAATCTACCGGTGGTTGTATCCGATCGCAGCCGAAGGCACAACATCCACGGTTTATCAAATTATTAACAAATTATGAAACGTGAAATTCATGCTTGCATTGTATCGGGGATGTGTTATGATATGCATCGTAAGTTAGCACTCAAGAATAACGAGTGCTAACAAAAACGGAAAGTTAAGTATCCGGATGCCGATCCAACGGATAGGGGACATGCAGAGCATCTGGAGATGATTAAGGAGGCATGGATCATGAAGTTAGTACCTTTGGCAGACAGAGTTGTTCTCAAGCAGAAGGAAGCGGAGAGCAAGACGGAGACAGGCATTATCCTGACCGACAATGAGAAGGAAAAGCCGCAGGAAGCAACCGTGATTGCGGTAGGCCCCGGTGGAGTAGTTGACGGCAAGGAAGTCAAGATGGAAGTCAAGGTCGGCGATACCGTTGTCTATTCCAAGTACGCAGGAACGACTGTCAAGCTCGACAATGAGGAGTATGTCATTGTCCGGCAGAACGATATCCTGGCTGTTGTGGAATAAACCGGAGACGGCTGAAGGGCTGCGGCAGTGCCGCGGTTTTATCTCGACCTTTTATAGCATATAAAAATTAACTTGATTTTGGAGGCTTTTTATCATGGCAAAGGAATTAAAGCATGGCACAGATGCAAGAGTTGCTCTTGCAAATGGCATGAACAAGCTGGCAGATACCGTCAAAATTACGCTTGGTCCGAAGGGCAGAAATGTCGTTCTTGACAAGAGCTACGGCGCACCGATCATCACAAACGATGGCGTGACCATCGCGAAGGAAATCGAGCTGGAGGACGGCTTCGAAAACATGGGCGCCCAGCTTGTGAAGCAGGTCGCTGAGAAGACGAACGATGTCGCCGGCGATGGCACGACAACTGCTACGGTCCTTGCTCAGGCAATGATCAACGAGGGCATGAAGAACCTGGCTGCAGGCGCAAATCCGATTGTCCTTCGCAAGGGCATGAAGAAGGCTACTGATGCGGCTGTCGAGGCAATCAAGTCGATGGCAACTCCTGTCAACGGCAAGAATCATATCGAGAAGATCGCTACGGTTTCCTCCGGCAGCGAGGAAGTCGGCAAGATGATCGCTGACGCGATGGAGAAGGTTTCCAAGGACGGTGTCATCACCATCGAGGAATCCAAGACCATGCAGAATGAGCTGGAGCTGGTCGAAGGTATGCAGTTCGACCGTGGCTATGTCAGCGCTTACATGGCAAATGATACCGAGAAGATGGAAGCGAACCTCGAGGATCCTTACATCCTGATCACGGATAAGAAGATTTCCAACATTCAGGATCTGCTTCCTCTGCTGAACGAGCTCGTCAAGGCCGGCAAGCCGCTCCTGATCATCGCTGAGGATGTTGACGGCGAGGCTCTGACCACCCTGATCGTGAACAATCTGCGCGGCACCTTCAACGTCGTTGCTGTCAAGGCTCCGGGCTATGGCGACAGACGCAAGGCAATGCTGCAGGATATCGCCATTCTGACTGGCGGCCAGGTGATCAGCTCCGAGATTGGTCTTGAGCTGAAGGATACGACTCTTGAGCAGCTCGGCCATGCGAAGAGCGTAAAGGTCGGCAAGGAGAAGACTGTCATTGTCGACGGCGAAGGCGACAAGAAGGATATTGCAGACCGCGTTGCCCAGATCAAGAAGGAAATTGCGGATACCAAGTCTGACTTCGACAAGGAGAAGCTGCAGGAGCGTCTGGCAAAGCTGGCCGGCGGCGTCGCGGTCATCCGTGTCGGTGCGGCAACTGAGACCGAGATGAAGGAAGAGAAGTACCGCATGGAGGATGCTCTGAATGCAACCCGCGCAGCGGTAGAAGAGGGCGTTATCTTCGGCGGCGGCTCTGCTTACATCCACTCCATCAAGAAGGTGGAAGAGGCAACGAAGGATCTCGAGGGCGATGAGAAGACCGGCGCCAAGATCGTACTTAAGGCACTGGAAGCACCTCTGTATCAGATCGCTGTCAACGCAGGACTGGATGGCTCTGTCATCGTCAACAAGGTGAAGGAATCCAAGGTCGGTGTCGGCTTCGATGCATACAAGGAAGAGTATGTCGATATGATCGCGGATGGCATCCTTGATCCGGCTAAGGTGACGAGAAGCGCACTGCAGAATGCAACTTCTGTTGCGTCGAGCTTCCTGACCACCGAGGCGGCTGTCTCGACAATTAAGGAACCTACCCCGGCGGCACCTGCTCAGCCGCAGGGCGGAATGTATTGATTCCGTAACGAAATCATGAACCTTTGGAGAGGACCGGAAGGCCCTCTCCTTTTTTAATAAGGCCATGCGGAAATTATGTATCTATGTGCCTCATGAACACCATATCGCGGATGCGGATGACGAAACTCTATAGCCGGATTATGGGAAAACGATTTACAGATTTCATACCACGGCGGTGGGGTTTATTGACAATTCAAAATTTTCTAATTAATGTAGTATGCGAATTTGAAGCGATTTTGATGCACAGGATCCGAGATTTGCCGGGCGCGAGGTATTTTGACGTCTGGTTCCTCTTCATCGTTTGAAAGCAGTGGGCAGCATGGCGGCAGACAAGAGAGCAGAGCAGTGGGAAAAGAATAGTGCGGCATCGGAGAAAAAGCAGGGTGGCGCCGAGCCTGCCCGCAGCACTGAGAAAGAATATACTGTTTCGGGAGGTCCCTCTGTTCCGGGAAGCTCTTCGGTACCGGAGGAGGTCGAGATTCTTCCGGAGAAGGAGAAGACGCTGCTCGACATGGATTCCGCCAACGGGGAGGAGCTGCCGCTGGCAGAGCGGCAGGAGAAGATGGATTCCGCGACGCAGAAGGTGATCCGGGACGCGGAGACAGCGAAGCGGGTGATGGAGGCGGGAACGCCGGCACAGCTTCTGAGCGGCCGGGAGGGGGAGAGAACGCACAGTGAGATCGAGGCGCTCGACCGCAGCATTCACAACACGGCATCCGGACGGAAGGGAATCGGATTTGACGACGGACGGATCGAGAGCATCGCGGAGTATGTCTCTCCGGATGTGCTGTATCAGGATCTGATCGAGCGGGTGCGCAAATATCACCCGTCGGACGACATCTCGCTGATTGAAAAGGCATATCACACCGCGGACAAGGCGCACGAGGGGCAGCTGCGCAAGTCCGGCGAACCCTATATCATTCATCCGCTCTATGTCGCAATCATTCTGGCCGATCTGGAAATGGACAAGGAGACGATTGCGGCTGGTCTTCTGCACGATGTGGTGGAGGATACTCTGCTCACCAGGGAACAGATCGAGGCGGATTTTGGCCCGGATGTGGCGCTTCTTGTCGATGGCGTGACAAAGCTCTCCAAGCTTGAATTCGCCAAGAATTATAATCAGGGCGGCGGGGAGAAGGAAAAGACCGCCGAGCAGCTGGAATATCAGGCGCTCAATCTGCGGAAAATGTTTCTCGCCATGGCGAAGGACATCCGCGTCATTCTGATCAAGCTGGCGGACCGGCTGCACAATATGCGGACGCTCGCGCATCAGCCGGTGGAGAAGCAGAAGCGGATTGCGCAGGAGACGCTTGATATTTACTCGCCGATCGC
>Ga0256406_1007593_pt1 | contig 10214 bp, 10 predicted proteins | sample RumenRJG_03DNA_FD_185986 | JGI IMG/M metagenome (GOLD analysis project Ga0256406, IMG submission 185986) | Bovine rumen microbial communities from Lethbridge, Alberta, Canada - RJG_03 | ecosystem: Host-associated > Mammals > Digestive system > Stomach > Rumen | place: Canada: Alberta | collected...
AGCGGAGATGGGCTGATTGACACCGGTCAGGTTGATCATAGCGACCTGACCGTCCTCTGTCTGTCCGAAGATCTTCAGATGCGGTGTGGTTCTCTGATGCTGCTGCAGCTGTGCGGCGACAGCGCGGGCCAGATCCTGCAGGTAGGCATTGGCATCGAAGTCATCGCAGCAGACCTTGCTGTAGTACTGCGCATTGTATTCGCTCAGCTTGCCGAAGGCAGCGTCGAACGCGGGCTGTTCATAGCCGAAATCAGCTTTCTGAAGACGCGCGCCGTGGCTGCTGATGTAATCAATAAGGGCATCCAGGCCAAGCCCCTGCAGAGCAGAAATGGAAAAGACCGGCCGATCAGGATAGGTTCTTTCCAGAAATCCGCGTAGATGCTGTTCCTCTTCCCCATCGATGGTGTCAATTTTGTTGAGGGCGATGATGTCAGCTTCCTTCAGCTGGGCATCCAGCAGTACCTTCATCTCATCAGGCAGCAGTGTATCGGCTTTTTCTCCCATCAGCGTGCGGAGCACTTTAGGTTCGGTGACCACCAGGAAAGGCGCCAGATCAAACTCACCGGGATAAGTTTCTTCCAGCTTTATGTAGACCTGTTCCATCGCACCGACGCCAAAGCCGGGGATATCGGACATGACCAGATCGTTTTCCTCGTCGTTAAAGAGCCGCCGCAGGCGATCCACCAGATCTTCTGTGACGTGACAGATGCATCCGCCGGCGATCTCTGTAGAAGCACAGCCCTGAGAGGCTGAAAAACGATAGTCGACCAGACCTTTGGCGCCAAGATCGTTGGAAATCATAGCGGCTTTGCCGTAGCTGCCGCTGTAGTGCTGCTGCAGTGCCATCATGGTGGTGGTTTTGCCGGATCCCAGAAAGCCGCTGCATACCATGAATTTTTTCATCGCTCTCCCTTTCCCTCTTTAAACCTTTTTTTATTGGTTCTGCCGCATGGCTTTCAGTTCCATCAAACCGCCGCGGACGATGTCATAGACTTTATCGGTCAGCTCTTTGTCTTCTTTTCTCGACAGTCCCTTGGTTTCGATGGCAGGATGCACCATGACATCAATGGGCGCACTGTGAAGGTAGCCGTCCTTTTCCAGTACTTCGTAGGTGCCGTTAATGCTGATGGGTACGATGGGTACGCCAGGTTTGGTGGCCAGCTTCAAAGAGCCTTTTTTAAACTCGTGCATATCACCGCCGCGGGCCCGGGTTCCTTCCGGAAATACCAGGATGGAAAAGCCATGTTCGATGTAATCGATCCCCTTGGCGATGGCCCGCAGGCTGGCGCGGGGATCCTCCCTTTCGATCATGACGCTGCGAATGCGCTGCATCCATGTACCGTAAAGCGGAATTTTCTTCAAAGTATCCTTGGCGATGAAACCGAACTGCACATTGGTCAGTACGGCGCACAATGTGGGAATATCGGCAAATCCCTGATGGTTGCTGACATAGACCAAAGGACCTTCCCCCTTCTTGGGAATATTTTCCCGGCCGTAGACAGACAGGTCAATATGAAAGCTGCGCATCAGGTGATTTCCCCACATGTTTGTAGCCGCCAGGATAGCTTCCTGCTCTCTGGCATCATCACCGGCTGCACGAGCGGCATCAATTTCCTTTTTCAGTTTTCCCAGTTCGGGAAGAGATCCCAGCACCTTAATAATGCCGGGAATGTTTTGTATGATTTTCATTTTCTTCCTTTCTGTTTTTTACATATTGCTCTGTCAGCTGCGCGGCGGTTAAAATCGCCAGTCCGAAAGCGACGCCGGCCAGCCAGCCGCCGAGAACATCGCTGGCATAATGCACACCCAGATAGACTCTGCTGAATCCGATGAGAAAAGGAAGCGCGGCGCACAGCGTCAGCAGTGCATTCTTTCGTGCACCCTGCTCCATTATCTTGTAGAGCAGGATGAAAACCAGCATATAGACCGACATACTGGCAATAGCATGTCCGCTGGGATAGGAAAATCCTCCCTCATCAACAAGATGACTGACGATGGTGGGTCTTGGCCGGGCGATGATTCCCTTGAGCATGATCCGAAAGAGAGTGGTGATGATGGCTGTGATGCTGATGGCCAGTGCATGGCTTTCGCCGGTTTTCCAGTAGACAAGAGAAAGAAGGCAGACGATAACGATGGCTTCCCAGCTGCCGAGATAGGTCACCGCCGTAAAAAGTGTAGTCAGTCCAGGAGTTCTTGCGGAAGCGACGGCAAGGCTGATCTTGTCATCAGCGGTATCGGTCATGCCCCGGCATACCATCCATGTCAGCAGTGTAAAAGCGATGGCTGTCACGATGACAAGTATCCATCGGACAGTATAATTATTTTGTCTTTGGATCATAACGAAAGCTGTTCTCCTGCCGGATTTTTTGTTTAAATGAACCAGTCAGTCTGCCCTTGTACTGCACCGGCGGATCCGGGCAGCTGATTTCAGTATAGCATAAATTTTGTTCTGCTCAAAAAGACTATGCTATAATGGGAAAATACAGATACGACAAAGGACAGGAGGTTCAGAGAATGAAAAAACCGGTATTGCTGGTGATGGCGGCAGGCATGGGCAGCCGCTATGGCGGTCTCAAACAGATGGATCCCATCACGGAGACTGGCGAAATCATTATGGACTTTTCGCTCTACGATGCTATGATGGCCGGCTTTGAGAAAGCGGTCTTCATTATTCGTAAAGAGATAGAAGAAGATATGAAAGAACTGCTGGTGCCGCGGGCGGGCAAATATATGGACATTGAGTTCGTCTGTCAGAGGACGGAGGATATGCCGGGCGTGGATGCGCCGGTGCCTGCTGCGAGAACCAAACCCTGGGGGACGGCGCATGCCATTATGAGTGCCAGGAAGGCTGTGGACAGCAGCTTTGCTGTTATCAATGCAGATGATTATTATGGTCCCAGCGCCTTTAATCTGATCTACGATCAGCTTTCCAAGGCCGAAACCCGGGACGGTGTTTATGATTTTTCCATGGTCAGTTATCTGGTGAAGAACACCCTGACGGAAAATGGTACCGTGGCCCGCGGCCAGTGCTTTGTAGACGACAGCGGTTATCTGACCGATATCGTGGAGCGGCTGCAGATCAAACGGGAGCGCGATGCGATTGTTTATCTGAACGAGGAGGAAAACACCTGGATTCCCATCCCGGAGGATACACCGGTTTCCATGAATCTTTGGGGATATACCAGGGAGATGATGGATGAGCTTGCGGCACGTTTTCCTGTCTTTTATGAGGAAGCGCGCCAGGGTGATCTCAGCAAGGCGGAGTACCAGATTCCCGGCGTAACCGATCAGTTGATCAAAGAAGGCAAAGCATCGGTGAAGGTGCTTTCCTCACCGGACCGCTGGTTCGGCGTCACCTACCGGGAAGATAAAGAGACCGTGACCAATGCGCTGCAGTCGATGAAGGATAAGGGGTTGTATCCGGAAAAACTGTGGAAGTAATAAGAAAAAGCCTTGCAAATTACAGGAAAACAGGTATACTCAAAATGTGCGCACTGCGCACAGGTGTATTTTAATACCCCTTGCGCCGGCAATCAAGCCGTCGCCATCTAGTCCACAGGGAGGTGAAAAAAATGACGAATTATGAGGTAATGTTCATCCTGGATCCTACGCTCGACGAAGAGAAAAAGGAATCTGCTATCGACACAGTCAAAGGCATCATCGAAAGCAACAATGGCACCGTCGGCGAAGCAGACAAATGGGGAAACAGAAAACTGGCGTATCCTATTCAGAAGAAAAACGAAGGCTACTATGTGGTTCTTCCTTTTGAAGCGGAACCTACGCTCCCCAAAGAGCTGGATCGCAGACTTAGAATCTCAGATCTTGTAATGAGACACATTATCGTCAACAAAGACGAGAAATAAGGGGGCCGTTCTTATGAACACTGTACAATTGGTAGGAAGGCTGACAAGAGATCCGGAAGTTCGCTATTCGCAGAATAATATGGCCGTTGCCAGATTTTCCGTTGCCATTGACCGGCCGCCGCGCCAGGATGGTACCAGAGAAGCAGATTTTCCCAATGTTGTCGTTTTCGGACGGCAGGCGGAAAACTGTGAAAGGTATCTGTCCAAGGGACGCATGGTTGCCATCATTGGCCGCCTTCAGACCGGCAGCTATGTCAACAAGAACGGTGACAAGGTCTATACGACGGAAGTGGTTGCCAACCGGGTGGAATTTCTTCCCGGCGGCAGCAATCAGAGCCAGGGCGGCGGCGCTTACGGCGGATCAGGTTACGGCGGCGGACAAGGCGGCGGCTACGGTCAGCAGTCAGGTCAGGCGCCTCACCAGCAGGATGCTCCGCAGGCCGGCCAGTCTTCGCAGCAGCCGTCTCAGACCAGTGATATCCCTCAGGGGTTTGAGGCCATCGAAGACGATGACATCCCCTTTTAACCAGAAAGTCTCTTATTAGAAAGGAGTTCCGACTATGATGAACGGAAGACGCGGCGGATTCAGAAAAAGAAAAGTCTGCCAGTTCTGTGCTGAGAAAACAGCCACGATTGATTATAAAGATGTCGACACGCTGAAAAAGTATGTGACAGAGAGAGGCAAGATTCTCCCCAAGAGAATTACCGGTACCTGCGCCAAGCATCAGAGAGCAGTTACCACTGCCGTCAAGAGAGCAAGAGTGGTCGCCCTGCTGCCCTATGTAGCGGACTAAAAATTACTCAACACAGAGATAAACTGCACAGAGTAAATAGACGCCTTCCCGATTGCGGGAAGGCGTCTTTATTTTAATTCACAAGCCAAAATTGAATGCATCTTCATGATCCAGAAGCTGGCTCCATCTGGCAGATATAAATTGCGCATACAGAATGTCATTCATTCTGCGTTATTGAAATAGCTGCTCGGGAATTGGAGCAGGATGAGAATCAGAGAACCGACCATACATTGATTACAGTCAAAACTTATCATAGTGTTCTATTTTCTAAAAGCTGAAATGAAAAAATATGCCTGTTCGATGCGGGAATTGACTGGAATCCGATGCGGATTCGGGCAGTAATCGATGTGCTGTTCTCAAAATTGTATGTAAATTTTGAGTTACAATTCTGCCACAAGAATTTACAAACAACTGGAGCCGGGTTAATTTCTTTTTTACATCATCACTTTATAATGATGACGTCCTTTGAGAGATGCAGCAAAATTCTATTTCCATTCAGCTTGCGAAATGAGGTGAAGCAACTAGCATGATGAAATTTATTCACAGGCCGGCACGTTCGAGGCGCGGCAGTTACTGTTATTTCAATTGGAATCTGCCCGGCGGATGCGCAAAGGTATGCCACAATCAGTGCCTGAGAGTCTGCATTCAGGACAATATGTCAGATGATGAGATAACAGAGCAGCAGAGTTGAGGCAAGTATTGTGTGAATTACTGTGCAAGTCACTGCAAATCGTACAGAAATGGCGTATTGAGAGAGGTTGACATTCGATCGGATCTATGAAGGAACGGAAATGCTGCTGGAAATTCTCAAGGACAAGAGCCGGACGGCAAAAAGCATCAAATTCAACTATGTAAACAGACGTTTACGAAATAAGGAGAAGAAAAATGAGATTTATCAAGGCGAATAATAAAGTCGTTGGAGCTTATTGCTTTGGCTGCACAGAGCAGTGCAACAATGACTGCGGAAGGCAGCATGCACATGCAGGGATTGCTGCCAATAAGGAAGTGGCAATTAGCAGCAATTCGCTTACGATCAGGAGCACTACGGCTGTGAGAAAGTAATTCTGCTAGAGGAACTATCTGAAAGGCTGAAACGAATGAACTATATCATGCGTCGAGCGCAGTGTATCAGACCGGGTTACTGCTACTGCGGACAGCAGTGCACCAATCACTGTGGAACGCTGACCATCGTCCGCAAAAAGGCGACTGCTGCTGCGAGTACAAGGGCAGTCGATAATGTATCGGCTATGGTTCGCAAGTAATTTGAAACAAGAGGGAGAAATTATGAACATTATTAAAATGAACCAGAAAAATCATGTTGCTGCTTATTGCTATGGCTGTGGATCCCAGTGCCAGAACAGGTGCCGCGATCAGGGTCTTTCCGTCAAAACCGGTGCAGTAGCTGTAGCAGTAAAGAATGTGGAGGCTTCTGCAGTTGCTGCGGTGCGCAAGTAGCTGAACGGAAAAAACTTCTGAATAGATGCCTGAACAGATGCGTGTCCGGTCAGATCCCCTTTTCGATAGAGCGGAGCGTATCTGTTCAGGATAGAAAGCGTCCTGTCGGTGTGGAGCGGTGACTGTCTTCCGCCGGGTCACATCGACGGCTAATTCAGGATGCAGGAAAGTTATTGTTTCTTCGCAATGATTTGCATGCAGCTCGTGCCGGGCAATCGGATTACTAAATACCAATTCTGCAATGAGCGTGAACTTGAAAGCTGTTGCAGATAGTACAGGAAAAATTCAAACAAAGAACAGAGTGAGTGGTTGGGAGTATGAAGGAATCAAGATACAATTATTTTTTTCAATACGATGGCAAAGACCTTGCCTTTAACAGCATGACATGCGCCTTTGCTGAAATTGACAATGACTTCTATCAAGCGATGCAGGCGGTCCGCCAAGGCGAAAGTCTTGCAGAAATGGACAAAGAGCTGCTGAAGAAGATGGAAGAAGGCGGCTATATCATCGATGACTGCGCCGATGAGATGCGCGAGCTGAAGTTCAGAAATATGAATGGGAAATTCCAGAGTCAGAATCTGGGGCTGACGATTGCGCCGACGCTTTCCTGCAATTTCGCCTGCCCATACTGCTACGAAGACAGGCGCGTCGTGTTTATGGACACTGAGGTGCAGGATGGGATTGTAAGGCTTGCACAGCGTACGGCAGATCATCACGGCAACATCAGTGTTACATGGTACGGCGGCGAACCGCTTCTTGCAAAGGATACGATCCAGTCTCTTTCAGAAAGAATCATTCCTTACTGTGATGAACGGGGCGTCAGCTATGATGCATTTATTGTGACAAACGGCTATCTGATCACCGAGGAAACCGGTGCATGGTTCAAAAAGATGAGAATCAACGGGGCGCAGATTACCGTTGACGGTGCGCCGGAGATTCACAACACAAGGAGAAAGCTTAAAGGAAGCAGCGCGCCGACCTTCGATCGCATCATCGAAGGGGTGAAGATTCTGCTGAGGCATGACATCCCTGTTGATATCCGTGTCAATGTTGATAAGACAAATATTGACGGAACGGAGAAGCTGCTGGGCATTCTCAGGGACGAGGGATTGACGGACTGCGATGTCAATTTCGGTCATGTAACAGCTTATACAGAAGCTTGCAATTCAGTAGCGGATACCTGCCTTGACATGGATGAGTATGCGGAGCACGGAGTGCGTCTGCAGAAAGTTCTCCGCGATCTCGGATTCCGCAGTGAGGAATATCCGATGTATCCCGGCATCAAAGGCAATTACTGCTGTGCAGATTCGCTGAACGCCTTCGTTGTGGATCCGGAAGGCTATTTCTACAAATGCTGGAATGATATCGGCCAGAAGGACAGAAGCGTAGGCAAGGTGCAGGATGTCGACGGACATATCAGCGCGCTTCAGCAGAGCGTTTTGGAAAAATATATGCTGTGGTCACCGTTCGATCATGAGGAGTGTGTCGACTGTTTTTTCCTTCCGAACTGCATGGGAGGCTGTCCCTACAACGGAGAATTCCTGAAGGGAAATCCGGAGTGCGAGAAGTGGAAATATTCCATGAACGACATTCTGAAAGAAGTATATGATCACTATCGTGAAACGTCTGCCGGGCAGGCTGTCTGATCAGTTCGGCTTCGGCATAGGAACCGGCGGCGCCGGAAGGAAATTATGAAAGGAAGAACGTATGAAATTTATTAGAAAAAGTCAGAAGGATAACGTGATAGGATACTGTCTCATTGACACCTGCCCCGGAAACAAAGAGGGAAAAGGCGTTAATGTTGTGGCCTGCGGAAAGTACGTGAAGAACGGAAGAACGACCAAGCCGATCGAGATCACGGTTCAGCCGAAATAACCATCGGGTGTATCTGCCTGTGATTGACGGAGAAAATGATATCATGCCGGTGCGGATGGGCGGCAGGCGGCCATTGTTTTGTTCGGCATCGGCGGTATTGGCATTGTCTGAGGACAGAGAATGAATGTAATTTATCAGGGAAAAGATTACGGTATTGGTGAAAAGGAAATTGAGCAGGTGTTCGGAGATGTTGTCGACCTCGGGTGCGTTGGTGATATCACTGTCAGGACGGTTTCGAGCACGGAAGAACTGAGGCATACCAGCAAGCAGGATATCCCGGCCTGGGTAAAGGGAATGGCCGTTGAAGATACCATCTACATGTTAGACCCAGTGTGCTGGGATGAGTCGGATTCGACGGTGCAGCAGATTCTGATACACGAGATCTGCCATGTACTTACATGGATGTTCTGTGCGGCCTGCCCTGCATGGCTGAATGAGGGCATGGCGATGCTTGCGGCAGATCAGCTGCCACAAGGCGTGACGATTGACTGCCCCAGTAATCCATATTGGAAAAAATTTGTTCGCAAACCTGATTATCAAAGTGCTGCCTTGATCATCAGGCGGCTTGCAGAGGAAGAGGGAAAGCGCGAGGTCCTGCGAAGATTTTTCCGCACCGGTATGCATTATCGGGAGGACGACTGGTTCGGAACAAAGCGCGTGTCGGCGATCTGCCGGGCCTACCGGCAGGAACGCAGACAGGGCGTTGTATTTTCGCTGCTTAAGATGTACCGCGGCAGGATCGCGGTTGGATTTATCTTTACCATCGCCTATCTTGTGACGATTTTTCTGATTCCGCTCGTATCGGAATATTTGATCGATGATGTGCTCGGGACATCCTCACTTGCCCTGCTGCGCAAAGGCATCGTGATCTTCTTCGTGATCTGCGTTCTTCAGCCGGTTTTCGGCTATGTCCGTGACAATGTGTTCCTGAAGACCTCAGAGGACATCGTATATGAGCTGCGCGAGCGCATGTATCGCCGTATGCTCCGGTTTGAGTTTTCGGCTTTCGAATCGCGGAGAAAAGGAGAATTCCTGTCCCGGATCACAAATGACATCCGGGAGATCAGCAATCTGATTACCGGTGTGATCATTGCGATTCTGAAAAACAGTATTCTGATTGCTCTGATCATCGCCGGCATGTTCATGCAGTCCGTGATGATCACCTCGATTATTCTGATCTGTTTCGCGCTGTATTACCTGTATAATCATTTTGTCTCGCGAAAGCTTGAGGCGATCTCAAAGGATTCGCTGGAGAATTACGATGATCTGTGCAGTGCAGTAAACCAGTCGCTGGATAATATTCTGATCATTAAAACAAACAACTTCCTGCAGCATATAACGGAGAAATTCAATAACGTCATAGCAAAGACAAAATCGATCAATCTTCTGATGGGCCGCTGGAGCAATCTGCTGAATACCATTTCCGGCGTGATTGTCATTGCGTCGCTGTCTGTTATTTACTCACTAGGTGCTCTTCAAGTCATGCGGCACAGCATGACACTTGGTATGGTCATCGCTCTCGGGCTGTATTTTCAGCAGCTGGCATCGCCGATCCAGGAACTGATGACAGCGGCGATTCAATATCGGGAAATCAGGCCGAGCATCCGCCGCATTGAAGAGTTCATGAACGTACCGGTGGAACAGGATGTGTTCGAAGCGGGCGGAAATCCTGCCAGAAGAGCCATGCCTGGGACGGTGCGCTTCGACAGCGTTACCTTCCATTATGCTTCTGAGCCGAAAGAGAATAAAGTGCTGCGAAATGCTTCCTTCATGTTTTCGCGGGGTGTCAATCTGGTCTATGGTGCATCCGGCGAAGGAAAAAGCACGATACTGAAGCTCATCGCAGGGCTGTATGCGCCGGATGCCGGCTGTGTCGTCTATGGTGTGCCGGCGTCCTCGATCGAGGAGCTGCGCAGTCATATCGCCTATGTTTCACAAGAAGTTCTACTGTTGAATGATACGGTGTACAGATATCTGACGCTCGGCAACGATACGAGCCGTGAAGAAGTCGAACGTGTCTGTCGTTCCGTCGGTATCGATGAACGAATCCGTGAGATGCCGCAGGGATATGACAGTGTGATAAGCGAGCGCATGAATTTGTCGGGTGGTGAAAGGCAGCGTCTTGCAGTTGCACGCGCCCTGCTGAGGAAGGCCGACATCCTGCTGCTTGATGAGGTTACCTCCGGCCTCGACAGCAGAAGAAAACGGGAAGTGTATCGAAGCATCT
>Ga0256406_1007595_pt1 | contig 10213 bp, 16 predicted proteins | sample RumenRJG_03DNA_FD_185986 | JGI IMG/M metagenome (GOLD analysis project Ga0256406, IMG submission 185986) | Bovine rumen microbial communities from Lethbridge, Alberta, Canada - RJG_03 | ecosystem: Host-associated > Mammals > Digestive system > Stomach > Rumen | place: Canada: Alberta | collected...
AGAAATAAACAATATCAATATTCAAATGATAAAATTTTCTCTATTGGGTGAAACAATACTGGAATGGAACGATAAAGATATCGAGCATTACCATGCACGGCGTATGGCAATGGACAGTATGCTCTGTTATGATTACTAAAGAGCACCCTTCGTTTACGCATTTTATCTTGGTTTCCCATTGGAGAATGTAACGGATTGAGTATAATGTCTGTATTATTCAAGAAATCGGTAAAGCGTTTGTTCAGGGCGGTATTCTCATCGAAACGGAATACGGCTTTGTTTTCTTCGGATTGTATATTTCTTAGAATATTGTTTTCACCGCATTGAATAATAGCCACATTTCTATTAGCAGCAGAAAATTTTCGCCTTGTTTCCAGTTCAAGCATAAGATACTCACCTAATATAGGATAGGAATTAATAGTTTTAGAATCACTAAATAGTTGATGTGTAAATAAACTTCTAACAATTCCGTTTTCTAACAAGAACAAGGAATGGCATACAGGATTCATTTTACTTGTTTTATCCTCTTTTACTTCGATAACAGCTATTGTTTTATCATTGTCAACAAGCTTGTTCAACTCATCTGCATCGCTGGGAGAAGCTATAGTGTGACCAGCGAACAGAATTAGATCAGCTTTCGAAGAGTTTATAATCTCTGCCGTATGACGCAATCTGCTGTCTGCTCGCAATGTCGATTTATATGAGACCAACTGGATAACCATAATTCTGTGTTAATTTAGTGTCGCTTTGTATATACTTCTTCCTCTAAAGACCCTGTATTCAACCTCGTTGAGCGTTAGACTGATAGGCGTAAAGTCTATTTCGTCAATGAGGAATCCGATATCATTAATATCTGCCTCTGGCTCGGAAACTCGCCCTAATGTCACATGCAGTTTGAAATCAGACTGTATGTCGGAGTTTGTGCTGACAATCTTACATCTAATGTCATCAACCAGTGTTTTGAATGCTTTTGGAATGTTGCTTGTGCCAAGATGGATAATCTGCATTCCGTTCCCAACAGTAAAAACGTCTAACTTATCAAAGGTGATATTGACAGGCTGAGCATCATCCCAGAATTTATGCATGATGCCTTCTATGTCTGCAAGGTGTTGTGTATCATCAATGAAGGCTAAAGTAATATGGTAATATCCCTTTTGCCATGACACAGGCATATCCTTCAATGCCTTTCTAAGTTCAGAAAACCAAGGAACATTGTAGGAAATGGGAACTTTAATTTCAAGATAGCTTTTCATTGTTAGTATTATTGTTTTATTATTTGTTACAGATAAATCCAATGGCATCTTTGACTGCTCTGTCAAATGCCGTATCCTGCCCGGGAACTGTGATGAAAAGATGTACGGCCCCTTTATATTCTATCCGTTGTATCTTTCCGCACATTCTATCTGCAAGATTCAATCCTTGATCGCGCAGAATATCCCTTTCTGCAGCTATGAGCAAGGTTCTCGGAAGCATATTCAACACTTCATCACTGCACAGGCCTACGCTGATGGCAGAACAGCGATTGTCTGCATTGATGGTGTACGCCCGATTGAAAGCTTCCATGATTTCGGCATCCAGACCAAAGCCTTTACCATATTGCTGCCATGATTCCGAACCATCGTCAAAAGCCTTTGTCACAGGGTAGAACAGAAGCAAGGATTCTATTTTGCCGCGGCATGTTTCTGACAAAGCTGTGGCCAAAGCAAGGTTGCCTCCCGAACTGTCACCGCCAATGGTGATGTGGTTGGCATCAATATGCAGCTCTGCAGCATGGTCGATGATGTAATTGACGGCAGAGACACAATCGTCCAGTCCTTCAGGATAAGGGTGCTCTGGAGCCAAACGATAGTCAAGAGCTATGACTCTCATCTTGCCCGATACAGCCAGGGCATCACAGAATCTTCCACAACTGTTGATGCTGCCAAAAGTCCAGCCTCCTCCATGCAGATACAATAAGACAGGAAGGCGTTGGTCTTGACTTCCCTTGGGCTCATAAAGGCGCATGGATGGGGTAATCATCTTTGTTTCCACATGGTCAGAATACTTGGGTAGAGCATTCCGGGCATTACGGACAGCTGTCAACCCTTTGTTATCTCCATCAATAGCCCTGAGTATAGCCAATGTCTGTTTGTGTTGTAGGTCTGACGGCATGTTACGTAGGAATTCATCCGCCTGGATGCGCATCAGACATTGTTCTGCAATCTCTGCCACCTCTTTCTCCTCCTTTGACTTTTGAAAGAAGATGGCAATAGACAAGTGAGAACCGTCGGGCAAAAGAACGATTCCAACATCGTTTCTGTCTTGTCTTCCGTCAGAAGAAGGAAAGCCGGAACCTGTCTTGTGAATCAGTTTGCTGGCTTTTGGCAAGACTGCTGCTATGCGTTGCTGACCGGTATTACAATCAGCCATTGTATCCCAGATAAAAGAGAGAATCTTGTTGTCATTCCTATGAAGATAGAACCACTCCAAGAGTCTGACCATATCTTTTGGAGTGGCTGAGTTTTCTATGGCTCTATGAGGACTCTTTTTCATCTCCTTCTCCGTCAGTCGCACATGGATGTCTTTGAATCCAAGCGTATAGATATAATTCTCTACTGCATCTGGCTGTCCGCATGATGCAAACAAAAGGTCGCAAGCATTATTGTCGCTCTGTTTCAATGACCATTCTATTAACTCTGCAAACGTGAAATAACGCGCACCTTCAAATATTGACAGCATGGGTGACCATGTCTCAGCGTCCAGACTGTCCTTGTGCACAAGAACAGAGTCGCTCAGTGTCAGTCCTTTCTTGTGTAAGTAGTCTGCTACATATAAAGCCTGTGGGAATTTCATGACGCTGTGCATGGCAAAAGCACTATCCTCCTGATGACCACAATATAAATCCTCATTCATAATGCTTGCCCCATATGAAAAACATGGGGATTGACCTTTTGCCTCTGTAGTCTGGATATAAGCCAGGAAAAAGGTAAGAAGCAGAAAGAGTAGGCTTTCGCTCACTCGCTGTGTCCCTCCTGTGGGACTGAATATGATTTGATGTATCTTCATCTGTTTTGATTTGTTTATTGAGTTATGGCCACTTTTATGACTCCATCTCGCTTCTGCTCAAAAAGTTCATAGGCTTCTGCTATCCTCTCCAATGGGAAACGGTGCGTGATGAGCGGTGTGGTGTCAATCTTGCCCTCCTTGATGAGTTGCAGGATTTCCTCGCAGTCACATCCATCCACACCTCCTGTCTTGAAGGTGAGGTTCTTGCCGTACATCTGAGGCAGAGGCAGCACCTGTGGCTCATCATAGAGAGCCACAATAGTTACGATGGCATTTGGACGAGCACACTGCCATGCCAGTCGGAATGTGTCTTTCCCACCTGCCACCTCCAGCACCCGATCAGCACCTCCATGGTCGCTGTGCTTCATGACAAAGTAAGAGCATTCCTCTGGTGTCGTCAGCAGTACATCGGGATAGTGTTGCTTGACGAAGGCGCGTCTTTCTTCTGATTTTTCGCAGACGATGACACGCATGGGATGTTTCAGCATTACGCAGAGCAGAGCGCAGATGCCTGTAGGTCCTGCTCCGATAATCAGCACGGTGTCGTCCGTAGAGATTTCGCTGATGCGTGTCGCCCAGAAACCTGTAGCGAGGAGGTCACCCACAAACAATGCCTGTTCATCGGTCACGCCTTCAGGAATACGGTTCAATCCCTGGTTTGCCAAAGGAACACGGACGTACTCTGTCTGTCCTCCGTCGATTCGACAACCCAATGCCCATCCACCATGAGGAGAGGTGCAGTTGTTCACATAGCCATGCTTACAGAAAAAACATTCTCCGCAGAAGGTCTCTACGTTGACAGTAACTCGGTCGCCAACCTTTACGGCTGTAACCTCAGAGCCCACTTCCTCAACGATTCCAACCATCTCATGACCAACAGTTATTCCTGGCACAGCACGAGGCACGCTGCCATGCTTAATATGAAGGTCACTTGTACAGATGCTTCCCAATGTCACCTTGACAATAGCATCTGTAGAGTCAATGAGCGTTGGCTTTGGCTTTTCAACCAAGGTGAACTTACCCTTTTCTAAGTATGTGTATGCTTGCATTATTCTTTGTCTCTGTTAAATTTAGGATGAGTTTCTGGAATCTCAATATCCAGTTCTATCAATCCACTCAGTTCTCCTCCTGGCTCTGCGAACCAAGGAGTATGATGAACGAAGTAGTGCTTGCCATGATGGATAACCTCATAGCTGTTGCTCATTCCTGTTTCCATCATCATGCGAATCTTCTCACCCGACTTAGGACTATGGCAGTTGTATAGGTTCTTGCCTATTACTTCTCCATCACGCTGACGTGCAACAGCATTCTGGTAGAGCACAATACCTTCTTTATCGCATACTGTAGCAGCAAAAGCCACATTTTCGAGGTAGTCAAATGTCTGTTTCATATTCAATGTGATTATTTGGTCACTGGCATACCTTTGCTTGTCCATCCATTAAAACCAGAATCCAGTTCTATTACCTCGTAACCATTCTTTACAAGGATTCTTGAATACTGGTTTATCTTCGTGTTCACCACAGTCATGACGGCTGCATTCCAATTCTTACGTGGACTTCCGTTTATTGCTATTACTTTCATTTTTCTAAACGTTCTTTATAATTTTTGCAGGTACACCACCCACAACTGTTCTTGCTTCTACATCCTTTGTTACAACTGCTCCTGCTGCTACAACTGCTCCTTCACCGATGGTGACACCAGGACAGATGGTTACGTTTGCTCCAAGCCACACCTTATTTTCAATGCGAATTGGCTTGAATGTCATGTCGCCACGATGCTCTGGATCGGGATTGTGATTGATAGTACAGAGTGTTGCATTATGACCAATAAGGCAATCATTGCCGATGAAGATGCCTCCTTGATCCTGAAACTTGCAACCGCTATTGATGAATACTCGCTCACCAATGTGGGTATTCTTTCCACAATCGGTATGGAAGGGAGGGAACATGCCGAACGACTCTGGCACTTCAATGTCCCAAAGTTCGGAGAACAGCTTCCTGAGTTCCTCTGGTGTATGATACTTGTTGTTTATTTCCATAGTGATGCGAATAGCCTCTTGCGCCATCTGGTGCATGAAGAGGTGGGCATCGCTACCAGCCACAACAGGATTTCCTGCTGCAATGTAATCTCTGTATTCTTGTACTGTCATATTTATTCAAAAGCAATTACGGCGCATGTTCCGCGCTCGCATTTCAGTTCGATGTAATGCTTGTGCGTATTCTCTTTTATTCATGTTCATTCAAAATTTGTTAGCAGATATACCGCTAAGGCGACCTGCATGATGATTATTACTGGTATGCCATACTTAAATTTCTTGTGCATCGTCTTATGATGCCAAAGCCGCATACCTGCCCATGCTCCGATACTGCCACCTATGGCAGCCATCGTCAGCAGTGTAGCCTCTGATATACGCCATTGGTTCTTCTTTGCCTTGTACTTGTCAATGCCGTACAAGAGGAATGTGGCAATGTTGATGGCAAGGAGGTAACAGATGATTTCTTCCATTTATCCGATGAATTTCTTATTATTTACTCGGTTAACATCCAACCATGATCGCCATGGTAAATCATCTGCCGGGTCATGCCACCGTCGATGCAGATATTCTCGCCTGTGATGAATCCTGCCTTGTCGGAGCAGAGGAACAGCACCATATTGGCGATGTCCATCGGGTTGCCAACACGTCCTGCCGGCTGCTGCACCGCATCTGCGCCATCGTACTCCTTATAATCAGTGTCTATCCATCCTGGCGAAATGGAGTTGACCCTTGCCTTGTTCCGAAGTGTGACGGCAAGGGCGTGGGTGAGGGCAGCAATACCTCCCTTAGCAGCAGTGTAGCTCTCTGTCTGCGGCTGGCTCATGCGGTCGCGCGAGGATGATATATTTACTATTGATGCTCCCTCAGCAAGATACGGAGCAAGCAGCTTGACAAGATAGAAAGGTGCTGTAATCCCGACTGTCAAAGCATACTGAAACTCCTCCCACGTACATACATCCAGCCCCTTCATCAGAGGAAGGGCATTGTTGATGATATAATCCACCTTACCGTATTTACCGATTATTTCATCGGCAAAGGCTTCCAACACCTCCTTCTTGGAGATGTCTCCAACGAAATGGTCTCCCTCTCGCATATCAATGACTGCCACCGAAGCCCCTTTCTTGCGAAACTCCTCAGCGATACATTTGCCAATGCCATGCGCACCGCCTGTCACGATTGCTACCTTATTATTATATTCCATTGCAGTTATCTTAAAAACGGGTCAAGCGTTGCCAACAGCTCTGATTTATGCAACACGCCGCTTGTTCTCCACAGCACTTCGCCGTGTCTGAACAACATGAGTGTGGGCACAGACTGTATGCCATACTGGTTTGCAGTCACCCCATACTTGTCTACATCCACCTTGATGATGCGGATTCTGTCACCCAGCACTGCCTTCACCTGCTCCAAGATGGGGTGCATCATCTTGCATGGCTGACACCATGTGGCGAAGAAATCGACCAAGACAAGTTGGTCGCTTGATATAACGTCGTTGAATGTTTCCATCTTTATCTGTCTATTTCTGTAAATCGGTTAAATGTCCTTCCGTCTCTTGTTATTTGCTCGAAAAACATCTTCTCGGGACGAACCCAGATAGCGAAGAAGCGGATACACATGCGCAGCAGCAAAGTACGCCAGTCCATCGTCTCACGGCTCATCATGCGGTAATAGCAGTTCTTGCCAGTGTCAACCAAAGAGTGGAAGTCCCTGCGGTACATGCCAAATATTTTGTTCGTTTTGCAGCTACAAAGATACAAAATTTTTCTCGATTTCTGTTATTTTTGCAATCTATTTTTTACTCAATTCTTCATTTTATCGCACTCCTTCAAAGGGTGGGAAACTTCAATTAGTATTATTATATTCTTCTTATCCAACGTTTACTGCTTTCCATTCCCCACTGCACATGCCATTTTTTACCACTCGTTTTGTCGATGAGTATAAACTGGTACATGTTTTTGGTTGGGTATAACTCAAAAGAGCCTGAACCATAACCATATCCATAAGTCAAGTCATCAGAGTTGATGGTTACACTTCCTTCCTTGTCAGAATCCAAAGACCATTGAACCTGTTCTATCATGCCTGTCTTTGTGTCCAACTGAAGGAAGGTATAGATGTTCTCAGTCTGATACAATTTGTAGCGTCCCTTCAGCGAAGAGTTTATATCTAAATGATCCAACAACTGATTGTTAATCATCAGAAGAGTGTCGATTTTAGAAAGAAGGGAATCAACTTTCTGCTCATGTTTGTTGAGCTTTACTGTAGGTGTTGTCTTTGCGGTTTGTGCATTGACACCAATCGTCGTAATCAACAAAAGAAATAATACTGCTTTTTTCATACTCGTGACGGTTTTAATCGGCCATTACAATCATTCCAGGAACTTCGTGCAGTTTCTTACCACACTTAGGGCAACGCCCCTCGATAGGATTCCAGTTATGTATTTTTTCATTCTCGGCTCCGCACTTAGGACATTTAGGCAAATATCTCTGGCTTGCAAGGTCGTCAGCAGAAATGGAAATAATCTCTTTGCACTTGGCACAGCGGAAGTTGTAATACTCTCCTGCGAATAGTCCATAATGCCCTGTGGGTTCAGTTTGAACTTCATAACCACATTCACATCTGTAGGTTCTTAATGTTGCCATACTTCATTTGATTTTTGAGTGAATAATCAAGATTTCAGGTGCAAAAATAGATACCTATTGTGCAGCCTATCTTCATCGTTTGAAGAAAACATCTACTATCGCCATCAATTCTGCTTTTAAAGTCCAACAATCAACTTTCAGATGCAAATATACTAAAAATTATAAAAAAATGACTCGAAAATCAATTATTTTGCACGAAAAATGAGAAATTCGTGAAGAAATCAGCGGTTTTTTCAAGAAAAAAATGTATTTTTGCAACGAATAACAATATAAAAATAAGTATATGGACACCAAACCGTTGAATCGAATTAAGGTGGTGATGGCAGAGCGAATGGTATCTAATAAAGACCTGAGCTTGATGCTTAACAAGGACACTGCCACTATCTCCAGATGGGTGACAAATAAGTCCCAACCCACCTTAGAGAGCTTAATTGAGATTGCTAAAGCACTGAAGTGCGACATTAACGACCTTGTACGAATGGACGATTCTACGATTCTGAAAAATCAAGATTAACCCTTTAATTCATCTTCGATTATGCCAATCAACAAGAATGCGCTATTGCGTTACCAGATACTTGACCGCTGTTTTAGTAGCCGTCATCGCCGTTACGAGATTGAAGACCTCGTTGACAAGGTGAATGAAGCATTGCTTGATATGTATGGTACAACAGTTAGTCTTCGACAAATACGTGCAGACATTACTTATATGCGCGATAGAGTATCTTATAATGCTCCAATTGTTGCCCGTCCTATTGAGGGTAGAAGATGCTATTATACTTATGAGGATCCTAATTTCTCTATCTTCAATAATGAACTAACAACTGAAGAGGTTACCAAACTCCGTTCTACTATTGAAATGCTTAGTCGTTATCGTGGTATACCTGCAAATGCTTGGTTGGAGGAAGTTATATCAAACCTTGAATATAGGTTTGGTGTAAAGTCTAACTCTGAAAATGTGGTGGCCTTCGAACAAAACGAACAGCTCAAAGGTTTGGAATTCCTATCAGATTTGATTGATGCAGCAATGGCTCACCAGCCTCTTATGGTTCATTATCGAACTTATGCAGGCAAGGAAAAAGAATCTGTTCTTCATCCATATCATGTTAAACAATACAATAATCGTTGGTTTCTCTTTGGATTAGAAGAAACATCGCATGGCTCGCGCATTGCCAATAGACCTCTCGATAGAATTGTAAAGTTCACTCATGCAGATGTGAAATTTATACCAAATACTGAGGTTGACTTTAAGAAACATTTCCAAGATGTTGTTGGCGTTACCATTCCAGATGATAGTATAAAGGTAGAGAAAGTACTGTTACGGTTCGATAAGGAACGTTTCCCCTATGTTGTTTCTAAACCGATTCATCATACACAAACGACTATCGACGAAGATAATTGTCTCATACAAGTTGAGGTTCGTCCAAATAAAGAATTAGAGGCGATGCTTTTATCATTTGGGCCACAAGTAGAAATACTCCAACCTCAGTGGTATAGGGAGCAATTTGCGAAAAAAATTCAAGAATATTTTAAAATTTATTCTACTGTGAAGAATGGCTGCACAATAGACTCATAACTTTGCACCCGATATTTGATTTGTTTCACTAATTTGCAGTTTAGATGATGAAAGATTTGACAAAAGACGAGATGCTTTGGCGTTATGTAAATCTCACGGAGTATATTACAAATGAGATTGAAGAAAATAACATTGAAGTACAATCGGAAGATAAGGATGTTGACTATATTAACGACCTTATCTGTGGATCTCTTGTCTATCTACTGAAAGCTGGTGCCATTAATATCGTTCTTCATAATGACGAGGATGTTGATGGTGCAATATTTACAGCAAGTCGTGAAGAATGCGTAAATACATCATGGATAGAACCTGATGAGGACGAATATAAATATGGTGACCGTCCAAGTAAAAGGGAAATTCCTGTTCCTGTACTTTTCAAAGAGAAGGGAAATGAGAAATATTCCAAGATTTCTCTTGCTTTTGACTTTCCCAATTCTAATATAGGGAGAATGTGCAAAAGGATGATAGAGTATCTTCGCAATAGTTGTAAGAAAGATGTGAATGTAATAAACTCTGTTGTGTTTTTGAAATACTGTGTGACAGAGGATTTATATATTCAATGTCTTCGCCGAGTAATGACCTTTGCTTTCATCGATGATTTCTGGACTTCATCGTTGCAAACCCCTTCTGAAGTAGATGATATTTTGGGAATGGTAGTGGAAGATGCAGCACAAAATGTATATGATCCCTTTATGCGTACAGGAATAAACTTGTTCTATGCAAATGGCAAATATCATGCACAAGCCACTAACAAGTTTTATATGTACGCAACTATGTTGTGGGCAGGAGTAAGTGGATTGGACACAGAGCATATAGAATATGTGTAAATAATAACGCAAAAGTATACCAGATAATAATTTAAAAGTATACCACTTTGGTTGAGTTCTGCAAAGGTACAAAAAGTTTGTTATACATTACTTG
>Ga0256406_1007597_pt1 | contig 10209 bp, 8 predicted proteins | sample RumenRJG_03DNA_FD_185986 | JGI IMG/M metagenome (GOLD analysis project Ga0256406, IMG submission 185986) | Bovine rumen microbial communities from Lethbridge, Alberta, Canada - RJG_03 | ecosystem: Host-associated > Mammals > Digestive system > Stomach > Rumen | place: Canada: Alberta | collected...
AATACACTCCTTAAAGTAGTCGGGGCTACAGGAAAAAATTAAAAGTCCCACAGTATCTGAAATGTATTGAACCACAGTACAAAAGGAAAGGAAAATGTTGATTTCGCTTCTGTAATCATCATACAAGTGAAAGCAATGGCTGACAGATTAAGCATTGACCGTAAATATGCAGGTCTTGCAAAAGGAACATACAAAAATGAGGATATTCTTCTGGTCTACGAAGAAAAGTCCGCACAGACAAGTTTGTTTCTAATTGCGCTGGCTCTGGGCGTGCACGAAGGAAAACGCACCCAGTCAAATGTCAAGGAAGGATTGATTCTGGAACAGGCGTTTAACAATTATGACATGGCAAAAGCCTTTGTTTATTCCGTTGCCATTCAGGAGCTTCACAAACAGAAACGTGATAATGAAATCAGTAACACCGACGTCGTATACCAGATTGCGGAGGAATATGCAAACACCGGGTTTGAAAAGCTGGAAGAAATGATTTCCGAAAACGGCAAATTTGATGAAGAAAGCCTTGAACTGGATTTAATTGAGATGATGGATGAAGTATATGAGGATATAAAAAATTCTTCTCCATCTCCTGCATCTATCTGATAATGGCATTTTCGAGACCGGGGTAGAATATTTAGCCCCGGTTTTAATTTGTCCTTGTCCTGAAGCTCTGTCGCTCTGGTTCTTCCAGCGTCAGCTTCAGCGTCTCATAGCATATTTTCAAACACCGTACAAATTCTATGATTCCATGCGAGCTCTCTCCTTACGGGTTCATACGCCGATGTAGCGGATCAGATGCGCCTCAAAGTTAAAGTCCTCCGGAAGGTAAGGCGCGTACTTCCCGCGAAATTCATCCGCCATCTCTCCGACATCGGCGTAGCACGCCTCACTGCTGTCCGCGCGAAACACGCTTCCCTGCCGGTCAGCAAAGAAGAAAAGACCTTCATGGAACTTGTCCTTATCTTCGGGATGCTCTTTTCCGTCCAGATGGTGAATCTCACAGATATCGTACACGTCATCGCCCAGGAAATCCCGCAGGCCGAGCGTTTCCGGAACAAGATATCCCTGAATTTCCGGGTTCTGGTGGGCTTTCGCGTAAGCGTCGCAGAACCGGTATGACTCCTCCTCGTCAAGAAACATCCCGTAGCCGCTTTCCCCGTATGTGTGTCTTCCCATAAGCCTTCCTCCCCTCCGGCATCCGTCCGCTGCTCGTATACTTCCCTTTATTGTACCCTTCCGGAGCAGACCTTGCCACAGTCTGACCGGCATCCGAAGTGATTCCGGGTACAGAGATATACCGCCAGATGGTATGGTCTGGCGGAAAACCTGCCGGGTTTTGCACAAAATTCTGTACGATCTCAAAGAATCCAGTCGAAAACCACATCTTGTTTCCATGCAAAACGATATTCAGTACTTTTTCTTGCATATACCTTATGACCGGTAAAAACAAGACCGGAAAATTAACGAAGGAGGCATTTTTATGCACAGAAAAACAGAAGTTTCCAAGGCAACCGCGGCTGCCATGCCGCGCGCCGAAAAGATCCGTATCCCGGAGATCGAGCTCACACGGTTCTCGTTTGAGTCCGTGATGTCCGATGTGGCAGAAAGGGAGTCAAAGATTTTCGACTGCCAGACACGTCCGGAGTCGGAAGGAAAACCGGAGTGGCTGATGACCATGACCGACGACATGTTCCACGCGGTCTGGCTGCCCATGGAACCGTATCTGCGGCGCATTGAGGCCGGACAGGATCTGTTTGTCACTGCCTTTTCCGCGAAAGATGCGCTTAAGAAGGCGCAGCAGACCCCGTCTCTCGGCTGCCGGATCATGGAGATGGCGGAAGACTTCCGCGAGGCTCTGCCGCGTCTCCGCTGCCGGATCGCCCGGTATGAGGAAGGATGCGAGGGCTGGATGCTGAGAAAGGCTCTGCATATGCGGAAGCTCGATTTTGTCCTGATCCCCTACTACGAGGGCAGAGGCTGGCTGACAGATACACTTCCGGAGTCCGCGCCCCGCGTCTGGCAGAAGTCAGAAGAGGAAATCATTCGCGCGGCGCTCGAAGAGACAAAGAAGGCCTGCCAGCCCAGACTGTGGGCGCTTCACAGCTCCGTGACCGCTGCCATTCTTCCTCTGGAAAGGCAGCCGATGTACGTCCTGACCGCGGGGGAGCCGTACGCGGAAGCGTGGCCGGTTTCCATGATGATGCCCGGTGTACTGGAAGATGTAGCCGATCGCCTGAAGTCTGATTTCTACCTGCTCCCCTGGGTCAGGGACGGATTTCTTGTGGTTCCTATGAGGAAAGGTGAGGTCTGCGACCCGGCCCGTCTGCGCCAGATTCTGGCCTCCGCGGGCGCCGAAATGGCTTCCGGAGACGTTCTGTCTGGCAGTGTGTATATCTTCCGTCGCGGCAGAGGACTTACGCTTGCGTAAGAAAAAGGGAGGACCGCAGGCTCCTCCGGCACAGTGACGTACGCGTCTGATTCCGGCATCATGCCGGGCGCGCGCAAAAAAAAGAGGCTGGTCCATTCCGGACCGGCCTCTTTCCGCGCGCTGCCTTAAAAATCAGACAGCTTCTTTTTATGCGCACACGGAGAACGTAAAACAGGGACGCGGAAAGCCTCTGCCTCCCGCGTCCCTGATAGCTTTGTCACAGCAGTCCATATTTCTCCAGAGATTCCAGCGCCCGTTCCGACAGGGCGTCTCTCCGGTATGCCAGATCCGTCCAGAGCGTCACCGTCTCCCGGAATCCGTGCCGGCATGTCCGGTAGCGGATGTACTCGATCAGGCCGGCCGGAAAGCGGGACTCCCCGACGCAGAGCAGGTCGTTTTTAATCCGGATCAGGTCGTCGCACGGCTGGTATGCCGCCGGCCGGCACCCGATGCACTTGACCTGTACCGAAACTGCATGGTCATCCTCGTTGATTGTGTCTGCCATTTCCTTCGGCGTGAGGCCTGGATATTCATCAATCCACATATCATTGTCCTCCTGTTAGATATCATCCCCGGGGAGCAGGCTGTCCATCCCGTCCAGCAGACTGCTCCGCATATCCAGATGTACCGCGTCCATGACCGGCTTTTTCGCCGGAGTCCGGCGCTTGTCCGATTTGTTCTTCTTCAGCCAGTCATAGGCCTTGGCCGTGACCGCTTCCTCGTCCAAATCGAAGTTCCGTTTCAATCCCATCACATGATCGACGGCCTTCTCGATCCGGGATTCGTTGTAGACTTCCTTGGTCACGCGGATCGTGTTCCGGATGTTCTGAATCGCGTTGTCCCGGATGGCTTCCCGGTCTGCTTCGGACCGGCTGCCCGCGGCCTCCATGATGTCCCGCTTGGCCGCCTCCTGCCGCTCCTTATCCAGAACCGCCGTCATGCCGGCCTTGGCCTCGCTGATCAGCTTTGTCAGTGAGGCGTCCGCGTCCGGCTCCTCCAGGTTCTGCAGAAGGCCCTGAATGCCGGGGAAGTAGGTGTCCGCGATTTTCTGCACGTAGGCGGCGTTGATGTCCGGCTTGTCGTCTTCATCGGCCCGGATGTAGTCGATCTGCATGTACATGTAGATGCTGATCAACTGATCGATAATGCCCCTTGTGGCGTCGTAGAGCGCCCGGATCAGGGCCGCGTCCGGCTTTATAAACGTATCCGTCCACTGATACCGGAACAGTTCCGTGACCATGGACGCGAAGTACCGCTTGTCCGCGCAGTAGCTGTTCGCGTTGATCAGCACGCCGGTCCGGCGGCTTGTCCGGAGGTTCGGGAACATTTTGCTGTAGGCGTCCCTCGTACCGACGGAGATGAGAGCGACCTTCGTCTGGTTCACGATCGTCAGCAGGCTTTCAAAGGTGCTTTCCTTCTGCCCGGCAAAGTCGAGGAGCTGGATTTCATCAAAAATGATGGCTCCAATCCCGAAGACCTCAATCAGACGGCAGACGGCGGCCGCCTTGTCACCGAGCGTCCGTGCCCGCCGGATCATTTTTTCATACGTCGGCCGGATGTTGCCGAGCGCCCGGTCGATTTCCGCCCCGATGCTGATGTACAGGGCGGAGAAGTTGCTGTTGGCGGGGCAGACGACGACCAGATAGACGATCTGCGTGAACTGTATTGTTCCGTCCCCGATGGTATGCGCGATGACCTGCGGGTAGTGGGACAGCAGGATTTCCAGCGACGCGGACTTGCCGCACCCGGAATACCCGAGCAGCGTAAATCCGGCGTTGGACGCGGCCCCGCTTTCCCCGTACAACAGGCCGTTTACGCCTGTTTCGATGTCCCGGCTGGTGATCGCGACATCGTTTCCGGGAGTGAGCAGCATCCGCCGGCTCCGGTAGGAAACCAGCAGCGCCATGTAGAAATCCTCTTCCAGGACGCGGTGGAACGGCAGCTCGAACCGGATCTTCCGCAGGGCCGCGATGGCGGACAGCTTGTCGTACCGGGAGAGGGCTTTCTGCTCCTCGTACCGGTATCCGGTCAGCGGTTTCTGGTAAGCCCGGTGGATTTCCTCCGCGTCCCTCGGGACAGGCAGGGCTTCGATGTACGGATTCCCGTTGTCGAGGTCCGTCTTTGACCGGACGTATTCCGCCGGAACGATGCCGGGTTCCGTCAGGTCATAGCTTTCGTACTGCGTCCCGCTTTCCGTATAGGTGTATGTCCATTCCATCATCCGTTCCTCCTGTGTTTCCGGTGCTCGCGCATGGCTTCTTCCATGCTGCATGGCTCAAACGGATCCGGTTCGTCCGGTTTTGTCCCGGCATCCGTGTTTTCCCGCGGAACCGGCCCGTTTCCGCTTTCCAGCGCGTTGACGTCCGCCGAACTGATCCGCTCCGCAAGGGCATTGTCCCGGTTTCTGTCCTGCTTTTCCAGTGCCCTCGCGTTCCGGATGCCTTCCGTGTCGGACAGGTGTTCTGTGGCGGCGCTGTCCATGATCACCTTATTCATCTGGTACTGGGCGAATTCGGTCTGCTCGTTCGCCCTGACGCCTTCCGAGCGCATGCGTTTCCGTTCCTTCTGGAACTCCTCGTATTCCGCCCAGGTCTGTCCCGCGAAATCCGCGTTTCCCGGGATCAGCGGATTGAGATGCGCCGGCCGGATTTCCGTTCCCGTATCGTAATAAACACGCGCCACGTCCCGCGGATCATAGCGGATGGCGATATGTCCCTGTTTTTTCCCGAGGCTGTAGATTTTCCGGACAAGCCATTCGTCGTTGTCGAAGTAATAAAGGTTCCTGAACCGGATGCCCTTCCGCCCGAGCGACGCGGATGCCGAGATCATAAGGCTGTAGGCATAGGCCGGGCGCATGGCCTCTGTGATCGGTTTCGGGGTGCCGTATTTCCGGCATCCGTATTCCCACAGCATGACCGGCATCGGCAGGAATCCCTTTGTTTTCAGCATGTCCGGTGTCACCGGATAGTCTTTGATCACGAGCTGGTTGTGATGGACGACAAAGTTGATAAGCAGTCGGACAAACGTGTCCATCGTGATCATTGCCTCCCTGTGATGATTCGAGTCAAACCGCTTCGTAATCAGGCCCTTGTGCTCCCATTCCGGGCGCGCCTGCTCCTGGAACTGATGGAAGGTCTGCTCGATGATGCCTTTCATCGATCCCATGGCTCCCGTTTCCAGCGTCCGGTTAATACCGAGCCTCCGGCAGACTTCCCGGAACTTGTCGCTCTTGAAGTCCGAGCCGCGGTCGCAGCGGATCTCGTGCGGAATGAAGTTCGACGGCCACATTCGCTTGTCAATGGTGATGCCGTACCGCTTCGCGTATTCCACCTTGTCGTCGGCCAGGTTCATCATAAGGTTTGTCAGACCGATGTAGGAGTTGTTTTCAAAGGACACAGACACGGCCACGATGACGCTGGAGTAGACGTCCGTCATCATGTAGACGATCGGCCGTCCGACTGCCTGCTCCGGATGGACGTCTGAGACAATCGAGATATCGGCCTCCAGGGCATCCGCCTCTACGATCCAGCCGGGGTGGATGGCGTCTGTCCGCGAGCTTCCGATAAGGATCCGTCTGGCATTCCGGACCTCTGCCGCGCTTGCCTTGATGGCGTCCTTTTCTTCCTTCGTCAGGTGCGTCCGGCAATAGTAGTAGAACTGGGCAAATGTCGGGCGTTCTGAGGCCGGCAGGAGACGCGGCATGCCGGTTTCCGCCGGGTATGTGTAGTATTTCGCCATAAGGCCCTGATAGGCGTTCTTGAACGTTTTCTCGCGGCCCTTCCTGTACTCCTGCAGGCCCTCCTCAAACCGTCCGCGCAGCTCGTCCGTCAGGGGAAGACCGGACGCAAACGAGCCCGGAGCGCCTGTTTTCTGCCTGAACTGACGGGTTTCTTTCGGAGGATTTCCATTTTTTGAAACAAGCAGCCGCCTGTCGGCAACACCCGCCGGATTCATACCTGCCTGCAGATATCGGATCAGGATTCTGTAAGCAGTCGATCTCGGAAGGCCATAGGTTTCCTCAGCCCTGCCGACCGTTTCCTTTCTGGACCGGCCCATCAGTCCGGCATACGTCGGGCCGTATGTATCATCAACCCACTTCAGGAAGGCCGTTTTTTTATTAAAACGATCCCGTTCCTGCTTTGTCATGGCTTTTTCGTTAAAATAGACGGCCTCTTCCTTTTCCATCTGAACGACTCCGTTCCGTATGGCGCATGTCAGATCGTCGGTCTTATACATGACAATATTCAGTTTCTCCGTGTCCATTTCGCAGGCCGTCGTGACGCCGTCCTGCGTCCCCAGAACCCGGTATCTCGTTTCATTCTGCCGGATGATCTTCCCCGACAGGTCCATCCATTCTTCCATGCAGATGTTCCTCCCTGATCAGCATTTCGATGTCAAGCGGCCCCCGCGACAGGTCGGCTTTCAGTTCCTTCCGCGCGATCCGGTGCCGGATCAGGCTCGCCCTGTCATGCACGTCCGCCTCGTCGTAGCAGGCCGTGACATCCATGATGTTCCGGATCAGTACGCGGCTCACGTCCTCCTTGAAAACCAGATGGAACGGAACGCCGCGCGCCTGCCAGTACAGTTTTTCCAGATACAATTTTTCTACCGTCCGCGGGTTATTCAGGCTTTTCCGGCCCGCCTTGACGCTGTACGCCTCGTGCGAGGCGTCGGTCAGCGTCACGTAAAGGTCCGTGGTCATCGGCCTCCGTCCGTCATCGGGATGCCGGATGCCGAGTTCCCGCGCGAGCCTTAGCGTGTCCGTGAGCCTTAGCGGATACTGCTCGCGGATGTCGGCCACGTCATCCCGCCAGCGCAGGAGATACCAGTACCAGACCTCGCCCTGGGAGAGCAGTTCGACCACCCGCCCCGTCTTGTAGTCGCGCAGGGATTCCGCCGTTCCCGTGCTGTTCAGCTCCCGCGCCTTGATGTACGGACGGTAGCCCCCTTCCGTACCGGTCCCGCGCTTTTCCCGGCGTTTCCCGGCCTCCGTGATTTTAGGCATGTTCCTCCTTTCAAAAGATATCCATAAAGTCGTTTTTGGCGGTTTTCGTCATATCGTCCGTAAGTCCCTGAAAGGATTCCGGGCGGAGGCCGTGGTCCCTGACATATGCCTTCAGGGCCGGAACCACGCGCCATGTGTTCAGGGCATGCAGGTACCGGTACCGTTTCAGGAAATCGGTAACGGCAAGCACACGGAAGTTCTCGTCCGTAATCACAGTTTCCGTTCCCCGAAGGCGGACCCTGAGTCCGAGATACGAAACGCGCCGCCCGTGCTGGTTCGTGGCTGCCTCTTTGTTGGTCACAAGGTTAATCCGGTCCGGCTTTTCTTCCAGAAGACCGAGCGTGTACGCAAACGAGGCGTCCGAAAGGAACCCGATCCGCTGTCCGTTCCGCAGAAGGAACCGGCTCTCCATGATCTCTTCCGGCGTAAAGGAGTCCTCCGGATACCGGTAGATGCCGGGCGCGGCGCCGATCAGGGCGCCGGCCTTCGTCTGCCGGTTCATTTCCGCCTTGATGTTCTGATAGGCAAGCCCCGGAACTTTCAGGTCGTCCAGATGGATGAGCTCTCCGTGCTGATAATGTTCCCTGATCCAGCCGGACACCCTGTCGCTCCTTGTCAGCGGCAGGCGCGGTACGTCCTGCTTTTCATCCATCGGAAGAACCGGGGACGGTGTCGGGCGTTTCAGTTCCTGCATGATCTTGGCTGTGGACAGGCGCTTTTTCTCTCCGGTCTTCGTGTCTTCCACGAGAACAAGGTTCCTCGTTTCCCGTTTCCGGAAAACATACCGCCCGCAGGATGTCTCCTCCAGACAGGACGCAAGCGCCTCATCCGTGACTTCCCGCGTGCAGAACCGGCACCGCTGCCCGTCCAGAAAGGCGTGCGGCCAGTATGCCTGCTCCCGTCCGCAGGTGTTGTGGCGGATCATGACCTTGTGATCCTTGTCCAGATACGGGCCGGCGAGCGTGTATTCATCCCCCGTCAGGTCCCGAATTTCCTGCCGGAACGTCTCTTCCGTCCGGACGCGGGGACGGCAGACCTTGCACCACGGCTCTTTCAGAAACTTGTGGTAATTCCACGCGAACGTCCGTCCGCACGCCTTGTGGCGGATCAGGACGGGCTCGTTCGTGTTCGTAAAAGATACCAGCTCGAATTCGCCCGTCCGCTCAATGGCTTCCCGCGCCTCCTTCTCCGTCACCTTCCGGGACAGCTCGCCCCGCGCTCCCTCATCAATGAACGACCGCGCCTTGACGGAAAACACCGTTCCACTGTCCGTATGCCGGACGGTAACGGGATCCTGCATACCCTTAAAATCAGACAGGAGCTCGTAGTCCCCGCCGGATACCCCGTCGAAAAGCCTCTGAAACATGGCCTTCCGCGTCAGAGCCCGGTCACAGACGGGGCAGCCCCAGCCGATGGCGGCGCGGTGCGGCGTCGTGAGGAACCGCGTCCCGCACGTCAGGCACGCGAGCTCCACGATGTCGTTCCGGTACGGGCTTATCAGCCGGAACCTTCCGTCAATGGCGGTCCCGAAAGCCTTCCGGAGAGCGCCGTCATCCGCGCCTGCCATGCCCCGCAGGTCGCGGAATGTCACGCCGGCTCTCACCAGCGCGCCGACGGTATCCGGAATGCTGATGTAGGGTCCGTTCACCGCGTCATACGGAAGGAACCGCGTCAGGACCTGGCGGATGTCGTCAAGGCAGAAGTCCGGCTCTTCCGTGAGCATGTCGTGAAAGAAGAGCGCGTAGGCCCTGTCCGGATTGCCTGTGCTTTCCCGGAAATATCCGTCCCGGCCGTCCCGTTCCTGTCCGCGGGGCCCCGTAAAGGCAAGCAGCCTTGCGTCATGTTTCCAGCACACACCGACGCCGGGGGCCTGATGCGCCCGGTGATAGTACCAGCCGCTGCCTTCCTCCTTCCGGCATTCGGGACAGACTTTAAGCTCCCGCACGAAGGCGTCCGGCGGGGTGTCGATGGCCCTGAATCTGTTTCTCCGGTCCAGCGCGCCGACATGGTGTCCGGCGGCCGCCCGATTCATGAACGGCGCGCAGGCGTGGAACAGCGACGTTTTCTGGTAGACGTCGGCGGGACTGCCCGCAAGGCCCGCGCTGGTCATGAACGTATACAGCGCGTCATTCACGTCGTAGCTCACCGGGTTCTGCCGCTGCCGGCTGTCTTCCAGATCCGGCCAGACGTACGTTGTCATAAAGAACTTCAGGTCATCGAAACCGTTCGCCTGTGCCGTCCGCAGAAGATAAGAATACAAAAGCTCGTCGTCTTTCAGTTTCAGTACGGTTGGAAGTCTGCGCATCCGTGATCCTCCTCTCTGAATCGATCATATGTTTTCGAACCTGTGTTTTTATTGTAGCACAGCCGGGCCGTTTTGCCAGAGGCAAAATCAGAAAGTCAAATTCACGGACGGACGTTTTTTGTTTATTGGGGTAATCTGGTACACAATTCTGTACGATTCGCGGGAAACGGACCCGATCCGGCGGGAATCAGATGACGCAGGACAGATACCGGGTGACGCCGCGGATTCCCGGATGAGCGGTCTGTTACCGATAGAATTACAACTTTCCGGTCCTGTTTCCGCAAAAAAAAAAAGACCACACGGATTTTTCCGTGCAGTCCTTCCGGTGCTTGTTACCGATACAATTCCTTTATTACCGATACAATTACAACTCGCTGCCAACGCTGTTTGCGATAGTTTTAAACCGCACATCAGGCAGTATGTCGGGATGTTTGCGATAGTTTTAGACCGTTTGCCGTCCGGCAGCGCAGCGGA
>Ga0256406_1007598_pt1 | contig 10208 bp, 7 predicted proteins | sample RumenRJG_03DNA_FD_185986 | JGI IMG/M metagenome (GOLD analysis project Ga0256406, IMG submission 185986) | Bovine rumen microbial communities from Lethbridge, Alberta, Canada - RJG_03 | ecosystem: Host-associated > Mammals > Digestive system > Stomach > Rumen | place: Canada: Alberta | collected...
ACTGAATCTCGGCGTCGAGGCGCTCGTGGGGCAGGCGGTAGTTGGGGATGCCGTAGCGGAGCATTCCACCCAGCTTGTGACGCGCCTCATAGATGGTGACGTCGTGTCCCATGACCGAGAGGTAGTACGCGCACGAGAGGCCCGCGGGACCGCCGCCCACCACGGCAACGCGCTTGCCGGTCTTCTCGGCCATGTTGGGACGGTAGTCCGTCTCCATGTGGTCCACGGCATAGCGCTTGAGTCCGCGAATGTTCATGGGGTCGTCGACCATGCCTCGACGGCAGTTCATCTCGCAGGGATGCTCGCAGACATAGCCACAGACCAGGGGCAGCGGGTTGTCCTTGCGAATGAGGCGGACCGCATCCGTGTAGCGGCGCGCCTCCACCAGGCTGATGTAGCCGGGGATGTCCACGCCCGCCGGGCAGCCGGAGACGCAGGGCACGAGCTGGCTCTGTGTGAAGCCGCAGGCGTGCTTCTGGACGTGGTGCTCGAAGTCATCGCGGAAGCCGCGGATGGCGGTGAGCGCCATGTCGCCGGCCTCGTAGCCAATTGCGCAGTCGGCCGAGAGGTAGATCGTGCGCGCCGTGCGCTCGATGAGGTCGAGCGTGTGCTCGTCCGCGCGGTTCTCCAGGACGTCGTTCAAAAGGTCCGAGAGAGCGCGCAGGCCAACGCGGCAGGGCGTGCACTTGCCGCAGCTCTGCGTGGCGCACATGTTGACGTACGCCGCGGTGAACTCCACCGGGCAGGGAGCGAGCGAGCTAACCGCAAGGCGCCTACCAAGCGCCTCGTGCAGGCTGTCCATGACAGCCTGGGCCTCGCTACGCTGCATCACATGAAGCCTAGCCATAAGGTCCTCTCCTTGTCTTGGTCGCCCGGCCTGGGTCCCCACCCAGGCAGACGCATAACGTTTCAAGTTTCCCAGCTGACGGAGCCACGCCAACCGTCAATCCGCAAACGGTAGAAAGCGAGGGGTGGGCGCTCAGGCCCACCCCTCTGAACGGCGTTTTCTTGTCGCCGTGTGGATGTATTGCAGATACCAGTGGCGAGAGGAATGCGGGCGCCCCTACACGCGGGCCAGCGCCTGCTCCACGTCTGCCACGAGGTCGTCGGTGCCCTCGATGCCACAGCTCATACGCACCATTGCAGGAGAGATGCCGGCCGCTACCAGCTCGTCGTTGGTCATCTGGCGGTGCGTCGAGGACGCCGGATGCAAACAGCAGCTGCGCGCGTCGGCCACGTGCGTCTCGATCGCAAAGACGCGCAGCCCAGCCATGAAGCGCTCCGCCGCCTCGCGACCGCCGGCAACCTCGAAGCTCACCACGCCGCAGCTACCGTTGGGCAGGTACTTCTCGGCAAGCTTGTGGTACGGGTCCCCAGGGAGGTCCGGGTAGCGCACGGACGCCACCTTGTCACTTGTGGAGAGAAACTCGGCTACGGCGCGGGCGTTCTTGCAGTGCTGCGGCACGCGCACGTGCAGGCTCTCGAGGCCAAGGTTCAGATAGAAGGCGTTCTGCGGGCTCTGGATGCTGCCAAAGTCGCGCATGAGCTGCGACGTTGCCTTGGTGATGTAGGCACCTGCCTGCCCGAACTTCTCGACATAGACAATGCCGTGGTAGGACTCGTCAGGAGTCGTGAGGCCAGGGAAGCGCTCCGCGTTGGCCATCCAGTCGAACTTGCCGGAGTCCACAATGGCGCCACCCACGCACGCGCCGTGCCCGTCCATGTACTTGGTGGTGGAGTGGGTCACAATATCCGCACCCCACTCGATGGGACGGCAGTTGATGGGCGTGGGGAAGGTGTTGTCCACGATGAGGGGCACGCCGTGGGCATGGGCCGCCGTAGCGAACTTCTCGATGTCGAGAACCGCCAGCGCCGGGTTGGCGATGGTCTCGCCAAAGACGCACTTGGTGTTGGGGCGGAACGCGGCGTCTAGCTCCTCCGGCGTGCAGTTGGGGTCAACGAAGGTGCACTCGATACCCATCTTGCCCAGCGTGTGGGCAAGGAGGTTGAAGGTGCCCCCGTAGATGGCAGAGCTTGCCACCACGTGGCCGCCTGCCTCGCAGATGTTGAAGACGGCAAAGAAATTAGCCGCCTGGCCAGAGCTGGTGAGCATGGCCGCGGTGCCACCCTCGAGCGAGGCGATCTTGGCCGCCACGTGATCGTTCGTAGGGTTCTGGAGACGCGTGTAGAAGTAGCCCGTGTCCTCCAGGTCGAAGAGGCGCCCCATGGCATCGGAGGTGTCGTACTTGAAGGTGGTGGACTGGACGATGGGCACCTGGCGCGGCTCGCCGTTACCCGGCGTGTAGCCCGCCTGCACACAGCGGGTCTCGATGCTCTGTTCGCTCATGAGAACTCCTTTCTGCCGTGCGCGCGAGGGTCGCCCGCGCTCACACCATCTCTTCTGGGTGAAACACCTCGTCGAAGCGCTCCGGGGTGAGAAAGCCCAGCTCAATGCATGCATCGCGCAGGCTCGTGCCCTCGTCGAAGGCCTTGTGCGCAACCTTGGCCGCGTTCTCATACCCAATGTAGGGGTTGAGGCAGGTCACCAGCATGAGAGAGCGGTGGAGGTTCTCGTCCATGCGCTCCCGGATGGGCTCGATGCCGGTTGCGCAGCGCTCGTCGAAGGAGCGGATGGCATCCGCCAAGAGCCGCGTGGACTGCAGGAAGTTGTAGGCGATGACCGGCATGAACACGTTGAGCTCGAAGTTGCCCTGGCTGGCGGCAAAGCCAATGGTGGCATCGTTGCCCATGACCTGCACCGCTACCATGGTCACGGCCTCGCACTGCGTGGGGTTGACCTTGCCCGGCATGATGGAGCTGCCCGGCTCGTTGGCGGGGATGCGAATCTCGCCCAAGCCGCAGCGCGGGCCAGACGCCAGCCAGCGCACGTCGTTGGCGATCTTCATCATGTTGGCGGCCAGCGTTCGCACCGCGCCGTGCGCAAATGCGACGGCGTCCTTACCCGAGAGCGCCGCAAACTTGTTAGGAGCCGAGACAAACGGCATGCCCGTGAGACGGGCCACCTCGGCGGCGACGGACGTGTCAAAGCCCGCCGGCGCGTTGAGGCCGGTCCCTACGGCGGTGCCGCCAAGCGCCAGGCGGTAGAGCCCCAGTAGCGTTGCCTCGAGCTGCTCGCGCGAGTCCTCCAGCAGGCCGCGCCAGCCAGAGACCTCCTGCGAGAAGGCAATGGGCACGGCGTCCTGCAGGTGCGTGCGCCCGCACTTCACGATGCCGGCGCTTCTCTCCTCAAGCTGTCGCAGCGTTGCCACGAGCTGGTCTATTGCGGGGAGAAGGTCCTGCGTGATGGCCGTGGCGGCCGCGATGTGCAGGGCCGTGGGGAAGGTATCGTTGGAGCTCTGGCTCATGTTCACGGTGTCGTTGGGGTGCAGGCGCCGCTCGCCGGCAAGGGCATTGCCGCGGTTGGCGATGACCTCGTTGACGTTCATGTTGGACTGCGTGCCTGACCCCGTCTGCCACACCACCAGCGGGAACTGCCCGTCAAGCTTGCCGGCAAGGATCTCGTCCGCCACCTGGGCAATGAGCCCGGCGTCCTTCTCGTCCATGCGGCCAAGCGATGCGTTTGCCAGCGCGGCGGCCTTCTTGAGCACCGCAAACGCACGGATGATCTCTTTGGGCATACGCTCGGTGCCTATGGGGAAGTTCTCGTGGCTTCTCTGGGTCTGGGCACCCCAGAGAGCATCCGCGGGGACAAGGACCTCCCCCATCGAGTCGTGCTCGCGGCGATACTCCATGCGCTTGCCCTCCTATTCCGCAGGGGTCTCGGGCGTGGCGTCCTCGGTGGGGGAGGTGGTCTCGACCTCAGCGGTGTCCTCGGCAGGCGCCTCCTGGGACAGCGCACCCTCCTCCGCGGCCTCGTCGCTTGCCTCGCGATGCTTCATGCCCGAGACAATCGCCGAGACAACCTCGCTCTGGTCGCGCCCGGCAACACCAAGGTCTGCACGCACGCCGCGGAAGCGCGGGCTGTGGCGAAACTCGTCTGCCAGCGTCGCGTTGGTGCGCGCGTTGCAGAGGGCGCCCAGGTCGCGCTGAATCTCGTCCATGTACTGGCTCATCTGCGCGCGCTCGTCGCCCAGCACAACGCCCAGGCGGTTAGCCACGTAGTGCAGCTCCTTCGCGTCGCGACGGGCATCGTAGACCGCATTGGCACTAGAGAGGTCAAGGCCAAAGAGCGCCTGGTCAAGGGCATCGAGTTCCTCGTCAAAGCGAGACCTGAGGTCCTCCTCGCTAAGGCCGCGCGCAAGCACGGACTTCTTCCAGCGAAAGCTCGAGAGCTCCTCGACCAGCGCGTCGAGCTTCTTGACGAGGCCCTTCTTGCGCACCAGCTCCATGAACGAGCTCCGCTCGAGCTTGCGCTCGTGGGCGCACGCAACGGGAAGCAGGCTGTTCTCGCCCAGCTCGCCTGCCTCGACAAGGTCGTCGACCGTCTGGGAGAAGATGTCTATCCCACGCAGGCGCGCGGTGGCGTCAAGCAGGTTTCGCAGGATCTTGTCGGCACGCTCGGCCTGCTTCTTGGACTCCCAGGGGGAGAGGAACGAGACAAGCGAGCGGAGCCTGCGGACGGCCATGCGAAAGTCACAGAGGGCGTCAGTGTCATCGGGGTTGTTGAAGAAGCGCTCAGCGCTGGCCGCAAGCTCACCGGCAGATGCGGTGACCTCGCCCTCGATGGAGACGAGCGACCCCCAAACGCTGGGCTTGGGGCCATCCACAAACCAGAGAAGCGACGCGGGTGCCGGGGTGGCCACCTCGCCCTCCGCCGCAGCTTCGGGCTGCGGCAGCTCGAGCGCCAGCGCGGCACCCTTGTTCAGTCTGATGGTCATGCCCAACAGGCGCGACGCGATGGCATCAAGCGAGGGCACATGGCCAACAATGACCACGGTGTCCTCGGACGTGGTGGAAATCTGCGCGAAAATGGCGTCCACGTTCTGGTCGTAGAGGGTCTGGTCAACCTCAATGCCATCCACGCCCAGCACGTTTGCGACCACCTGCGCCGTCTGCATGGCCCGAATTGCCGGGCTTGACCACACGTTCACGTCGTCATAGTCCTCGAGCAGAGAGAACGTGCGCGGATACGCAATCTCTAGGGCGTGCCTGCCATCTGGAGTGAGCTCGCGGTACAGATCCGACGAGTCATCCGGTGCCTTCTCGGCCTTACCATGCCGCACGAGAACAAGGGTCCTGACCATGAGACAACCTCCGCAAACGCAACGCTTACCCCTACCTGAGCCCCAACGCACAGAAGCGAGCTCTGCCCGCATGAAGTTTTAGCATAGCAGGACGCCGTGACGACGACGTTAACTGCGAGGTTCGGTGGTCGACCAGCTTTGGTGGACGAGGTTACGCATTTCTTTGCTCCAGCATACGAATGGATAACATAACGATAGTTCTGCATTCATCAGATTGGAAAACCACCCGAAACGCAGTTTTGCTACCATAAAGCTGCAACCTTGAGCTAGAAATTGAGGGGAGCGGTCAGATGAATCGGGAAACGGTAACCGCGCACAGCAAGAATCTCGGCAAGGACATGAGCATCCGCGTCTATGGTGAGTCCGGATGGCCCATCGTCGCTTTTCCCATCCAGGATGCGATGAGCGACTCCTACGAGCAGTTCGGCATGGTCGACGCCATGAAGGACTACATCGAGGGCGGCAAGGTCCAGCTCTTTGTCCTCGACTCCGTCGACGCCGAGGGTTGGTCTGACCGCGGTGGCGACAACGTCCTGCGCGTCAAGGTGATTGAGGCGTTCTACAACTACGTGTGCGAGGAGGTCGTACCCTTTGTTCACGAGCGTAACGGCTCTGACCTGCGGCCCCTTACGATGGGCTGCTCGCTTGGCGCCACGCACGCCCTTGTCGCCTTCCTGCGTCGCCCAGACCTCTTCCAGGGCGTCATCGCGCTTTCCGGTGGCTACGACGCGCAGTTCTTCTTTGGCGACTGGATGAACACCACCCTGTACTTCAACTCCCCCGTTCACTTCCTGCCCAACACCCCGCACGACCACCCCTACATCAGCCTCTACAACAGGCGCGAGATTGTCCTGTGCTGCGGTCAGGGTGCCTGGGAGGAAGAGGGCCTGCGCACCGAGCACATCGTGGACGACGCATTCCGCGCGCTGGGCGTGAACGCCTGGTGCGACTACTGGGGAACCGACGTGGACCACGACTGGCCCTGGTGGCAGAAGCAGGTCCAGTACTTCCTGCCCTACGTGCTGGACGAGGCCGAGAAGTACCACGCCGAGGAAGTTGCCGAGGCCGCGAAGAACGCGCCGGCCAAGCCCGTGACCGCCAAGAAGCCCGCGGGAACCAAGGCCACGCGCACCTCTCGCGCGAAGGCACCTGCTGCGAAGAAGGCCACGCCTGCCGCGAAGGCCGACCCTGCGGAGAAGACCGAGCCGGCTGTGAAGAAGGCCGCGCCTGCAGCGAAGGTTGCCGCGAAGGCCGAGGTCAAGGCCGCGCCGGCCGCAAAGACCGTCGCTAAGCCGGAGTCCAAGGCCGCGGTCGAGAAGCCCGCACCAAAGTCCGCTCCCAAGAAGACGGCAGCTACGGCGAAGCCCGCGTCCGCCGCTAAGCCCGCGCCCAAGACCGCTGCCGAGAAGCCCGCGCCTGCTGCGAAGGCAGCCCCTGTTGCAAAGGCCGCGCCTACCAAGAAGGCGGCCCCCGCAGCCAAGGCCGAGCCCAAGACCACCGCAGCCAAGGCGGAGCCCGCCAAGAAGCCTGCGGCTGCAGCGAAGCCCGCTGCCAAGTCCGCAGCAACCGCCAAGGCACCCGCAAAGAAGGCCGCGGCCGTAAAGTCTGCAGCCAAGAAGACGACGCGCACCCGCAAGTCGACCCGCTAGTCACCGGCATCGCACGCAACCAAGAGGCGAGGCAGGATGTTCTCCTGCCTCGCCTCTCTCGTACGCTATCGCCGCGATAACGGCTCTCCGGGCGTCACCAGGCGTGCTACGGCGCCCCTACTGCGCCGAGCTCCACACGGAGTAGCGCTCGAAGTCCGCGCTGGACCCCACCTGCCGTGCGTTCACCCGCACCGTAAGGCTCCCGTCCGCCGGAACCGCGCATGTCACCGTTGCGTCGCTGCTCCAGTCGCGCAGCACTCCCGTCACGTTGCCGTCAGCGTCGCATAGGCAGAACTGGTACTCCACCTGCACGTTCGTTCCCGTGTACGGCGTGGCGCAAAGCGTCGCCATCCCGTCCTCGACGCTTCCGTCAAGCGTCACCGCCGAGATGTAGTCGATGGATGCCAGGTACTCGGACCAGTCGTCATACGAGTAGGACAGCCCCGAGACGTCCTCGTCAGCATCAAGGCGCCCCAGGTAATCCGCAAGCTTTGCCGAGAAGCCCTCCGCGCCCGTGGCATTGAGGTGCTCGCCATCGGCAAAGTCCTCAGCCGTCGGCGCGTAATAGCTGGCCTTGAGGAGGTTGGCGTCGAGATACACGCCGCCCCCGGACTCGACCGCGTCGCGCATCCGCGCCATCTGCTCCGGGTACTTCTCGCCGTAGCACAGCACGTTGAAGGCGGGCCGCGGCGTAGCCACCACCACAAGCTGCACGTTGTTCTCGCGGCAGAGGTCGATAATCTTCTGGAGCATCGCCATGTTCGCGTCGGTGAAGTCTGCAATTCCGTGCTTGGTGGGAGACATGGCCTCCCTTGCCTTGCTCGTATCCAGCTGATAGCTGTAGTTGCCGTATCCCTTGCTCACATAAGTCCAGGCGGAATCGCGCACCTCCGCCGCCTCGATAGCCGTCGTCCCGTCAAGGCGCATGCGCACGTTGTCCGCAATCGATCCAAGTCCACCTTTCACGTGAACAAGCGTCCAGGGGAAAAGTACTTCCAGGAACCTCGTGGTGGAGGGAAAACCCCGGCGTCGTGAGCAGCCAGGCGTAGTCCCCAGCCGCCTTGGGCAGCGACTCATGAGCGGCCTTTGCCTGGACATAGGTGACGGTGCCCTCGTCCCAGGGGTCAAGCGACATGGTCTCATAGTCCACGCCCATGATCACCCGGCGAACGTGGTGGCTGGAGATTGCCTCGCTCACGGCAAGGTAGGTGTTCTCTATCGGCTGGGCGGGCGTCGCAAGCGAGAAGGTGCTCGTGCCCAGCGCACCGTCAAGCACGTTGGGGTCGATGCAGCGCTGGCCCGTCGACGACCCAACAATCACGGTGTCGATGTCCTGGTCGGCTGCCGCAGCGTACTCGGACCAGACGACCTCGCTCGTGGAGCCGTAGGGAAAGAGCGCGTAGACGAGAAGCACGTCCAAGCCAACCACAATGCCAACGCTTACCAGGGTCTCGACAATGCGGCGCAGCACGCTCCGCTGCCCCTTTGGGGCGATCTTTCCCGCCCTTCTCGGTGTCACTAGATGCCTCCTCCGGCACGTACAGACAGCACGGGCAACGGTAGCCAACGCAGCTAGTGAGGCAACCCCTGCATGCAGTAGCGCTCGTAGTCCGCCGTAGAGCCCACCTGCCGGGCGCAGACCATAACCGTACCGTGCGACCCACGGGGCACGTCGCAGCTGTCCGAGCTGCTCCAGTCCTGGAGGATCGTCGTGCCGCCATCCTTGTCAACCAACAGGAACCGGTACTCCACCTGGACGTCCGTGCCGGTGTAGGTCTGCGCTGTGACCGTCGCGGAGCCTCCCCCGTCCACTTCGAGGCGCGACACAACGGCCGAGATCTGATGGATCGACGCGAGGTACTGGTCCCAGTTGTCATAGGAGTACGAGAGGGTCCCCACATCCTGCCCCGCGTCAAGAGCCTGGAGCACCCCTGCGAACGCCTGCGAGAAGCGCGTGGCGCCGTCGCGGTTGAGGTGCTCGCCATCGCCAAAGTCGGCGTCCTGGGGGCTGTACGTCTCGGCATGCAGCAGGTTGGCGTCCACAAAGGTGGCGCCTTCCTGCTCCGTCACCTGCTGCAGGAGCGCCATCTGCTCCGGATACTTCTCGCCGTAGACAAGCACGTTGAACGCCGGGCGCGGCGTCACCACCACAACGAGCTGCACGCCGTGCTCGCGGCAGAGCTGGGCGATGGAAGCTACCTGGCCAAGGCAGGTCTCCTTGAAGTCGTCCAGGCCATGGATGGCAACAGAGGTGTCCTCTCTTGCCAGGGAGTAGTCGATGACGTTGTCGTAGTTGCCGTAGCCGTTGCCATAGTAGGTCCAGCCGCCGTTCACGACCGCCGCCGCCTCAAGCGTGCTGTCACCGCTCAGGCGCTCGCGCACGTTTGCCGCAACGCTTCCGGGGTCGAGCTTCACGTGGTTGTAGCCCCACGGGAAGAGTGCGCACAGCGAGTCCGCCCGCCCAAAGAAGGTGGGGCTCACCAGCAGCTTCCAGTAGTCCGCCACGACCTGGGGCAGTGGCTCGCCGTCCATCTTGGCCCGAGCAAAGGCAACATGCGAGCCTGCCCAGTTTTCGTTCGAGAGGGACTCGTAGTCCACGCCCAGAATAACGCGACGCACGTGGTGGTCCTCGATGGCCTGCTTTGCCGCCGTGTAGGAGTCGTCGAGCGGCTGAGCGGGCGTCGCCATCGAGAAGGTACTGGTACCCAGCGTCGCGTCCAGAACGGCAGGGTCAAAGGCGCGCTGCGCCGTGGAGGAGCCCACCACAACGGTGTCGATGTTCTCCCCTGCTGACGCGCGGTACTCACTCCACATGACGCTCGAGAGTGAGCCGTACTGCTCGAGGGCAAACGAGCAGAGCGCGTCCACCGCCACGATGACGGCAAGCACAACGAGCGCCTCCACGACCTTCCTGCGCCAGCTGCGGGGAGCGGCGTCACACGTTTTCCCGCCGGAGCGCCCCTCCCTAGAAGTTGGCATACATGAACCCCCCGGCAGCATTCTGGGTGAGGAAGCACGTCACCACAATGAGCCCGATGACCGCGGAGTAGAACAGGCCCCGCACCACGCAGTTCCATCCCAGGATGTGCCCATCGACGTCCACGTCGTTCTCTTGCAGGAGGCTCACGATAAAGACGAAGGCGCAGGCAACTGCCGTGAAGACCATGAACTTGAGGTCGGTGTCGCGCACGCCCGCCTGCGCGAGCCACAGGAAGAACTGCTGGGGCGCAAAGTTGGTGAACGTGTTGCGCAGGCAGAGCAGGCTGTCGCCGAAGTCGTAGATGCGGTCGAAGTACCAGCCCACGTTGACCACGACGAAGGTGCGCGCGACGCAGAAGACGCGGTGGGCGCGGCC
>Ga0256406_1007599_pt1 | contig 10207 bp, 5 predicted proteins | sample RumenRJG_03DNA_FD_185986 | JGI IMG/M metagenome (GOLD analysis project Ga0256406, IMG submission 185986) | Bovine rumen microbial communities from Lethbridge, Alberta, Canada - RJG_03 | ecosystem: Host-associated > Mammals > Digestive system > Stomach > Rumen | place: Canada: Alberta | collected...
GAGGGTCGCCCACGCGGACATGCACCTCATTGATGTGGCCGAGGGCTCCCTCGCGCACCATCTTGACGGCCTGCTGGAACTCAGGGCTCGAGCGCTGCTGACTGCCCATCTGCATGACGCGATGGTTGTGGCGGACGGCAGTCTGCACGGCGAGACCTTCGGTGATGGTGTAGGCAAGCGGCTTTTGACAGTAGACATCCTTACCCGTGTCAAGTGCTCCGATACAGATGAGAGCATGCCAATGATCGGGGGTGGCCACCTCAATGGCATCGATGTCCTTGCGGTTGAGGAGGTCGTCGTAGAACTCGTAGAGATCGCAACGCTGCGGCATGCCCTGGTTCTTCTGCCAGTCGACAACATAACGCCGCGCACGCTCACGCTTGATGGAGTCGACATCGCAGCAGGCTGCAATCTGCACGCCAGGGCAGCGGCTGAAGCTCTTCATGTCGTTGAAGCCCTGCTGCCCCATGCCGACAAACCCCATAACCACCCGGTCGGAGGGAGGAATGTGTTTGCCGTCGATAATCCAACTGGGAAGAATCGTGAGACTGGCCAGGCCGAGCGCAGAGAGACTGAGGAAATCGCGCCTCGACATAGCGCCCTGCTTTGGGGCTCCTTTGCGCGAGGCCTGCTTCTTGTTTTCTTTAGGTTTTGTTTTCATAGCTAAATACATTAAGTGATGAATATTTAGGTTCTATCCTTTCGGTTCTGAATACGCGGCCAGCAGTCGGCGGGCATATTCGATGAGCGTGTCGATGCCCCGGCGCACGTCGGCCTCGCTGAGTTCCAAGCTATAGTCGGGCCTTATGCCGAACTCGGTACACTGCTTGTTCGCGTCGTACATGGGGCAGGCCGAGAACCTCACGCTCCAGCCGTTGGGCAGTTCTGAGGAGAAGGGTAGTCCGGCTCCGCCTCCGGTCCGGTCGCCTACAACCTTTACTTTGGGCAGGCATTTCATGTATTTCACGAATTCATTGGCAGCACTGAACACTTCGCGGTTTGTGAGCACCACTACCGGCTTCTGCCATCTCACGCCGCTGGCCGGTTTCAGATATTGCTCTTCCATGGGCGAGAAATCGTTGTGTCCCGGTCCGCGTTTATGTTGCATGTAGCCCACGAGTGTCTTTTGGTTGGTGAAGCGTGCAGCTAACTTTTCTGCTGAGGTAAGGTAGCCGCCACCATTGCCACGGACATCGATGATGAGACCGCGGCAGGGTGCGAGCCACGACAGGATGTCGTCAAGACCGGAACTGCTCATTTCCGTATCGAAGGAGGCACACCGCACGTAGCCGATATTGTCGTCGAGCACGCGGCACTTCATGCCCGAGGCGATACGGTAGTCGGTACCGAGGTAACGGCGTAGCAGTGTGTCGGAGACATTGCTGGGGTAGCCTTCGTGCCAGTTCCAGTAGCGGCCCACATCGAACGACGTGTAGAGATTCACGTGCCCGTCGCGCAGTTCAGAGAGCATGGCCGTCATTACTTCGAACTCCTGTTGCTCCGTCATGCCGGCGTTCATCATTGCGCTGTATTTTTCGTGTATGGCGTTCCAGTCCACATCCTTGTAGTCAAAGAAGCAGTAGTTGCGGTCCAGGGCCTGCCAGAGAGCCTCTAAGTTGCCCGAAGGCGTGTCGCTATAGTCGTCGGCTGTCACGCAGGAAACCATCATCATCAGTGTGACGACGACAGCAGCAAAGGTCAGAGCCTTGCGGAAATGGGTGAGGGTAGTACGCGGTATGGTTTGCATGTCAGTGTCAGATAAGGTTCACAGCAGTCTGAGCTGCTTGCTTACGCCAAAGAGGAAGAGGGCGTTGTAGCGATGGTATTTCAAGTGGTTCACCTTGGCCTGCAGGCAGTCACCCTGCAGACCAGCCGTCCAGTAGAGTCGTTTCCACTTCATGCCAAAGAGCAGTCGCATGGAGGCAGAGGGACTATTTACGGGTGTGGTCACCACGAGGTTGTGGTCGTAGTTGCCGCGCGAGAATATCTCGTAGTACGACTGTCCGTATTGTGGAGTGAACATGAGTCCTAACAGTGGTACCGTCAACTCGCAGCGTAGCATACACGGTCGCCGGCCGGCTTTGAAAGTCCATTCCGCCACTCCTGCCGGTGCACAACCTAAAGCGAGCTTAGCCTGTGCCGGATTATTGGAGTTGCGCGTGTTGTAGAGGAAGCCGGCTCTGGTCCAGGCTGCCGGTCCAGCCTTGACGCTGAGCTGTCCGTTGCCGAGTGGTGCGCTGACCCACTGTCTCAGCCAGGTGTAGCTGAAAGTGTAGTCGCCGCTTATCTCCGAGCCATTGCCCGAGCGGTAGCTGCCCCACCAGAAGTTGGCCTGATGGGTAGCCATGCGCGACCATCGGCGGCCTTCCTTGACATATTCCGACTGCGTGAGCAGTGTAACGTCAGCACCGCCATAGTCCTCTGGTGAGATATAAGTGTCGAGCTGTGAGGCATAGCCTGCCCCCGCCATCGTCAGCCGTCTGACCACTTGGGCCGTGTCCTGAGCCATGGCGAGCTTCGGCACCGTGACCAGCCAAACGAGGCAAAGGAGCTGTCGTACGTTCGTTCTCATCCTTAGCTATTTGTATCGTCATCGGGGAAGAGACTCAGCTGTCCCGTAATCTCGTCGATGACTTGTTGCTGTGACTTCCCGTCATCTGGGTCGGCCACAATTTCCGGTTCCTTGTCAGCGGCATTGTTGCTGTTGTCATCGTCCTCCTCAGGGTCGGGGAAGCGGGTGGGCGCCAGTTCCTCCACCTTGTCCACTTGCCAGGTAGCAATGCGCTTACCTTTGGCCTTGAATCCCTTAACACCTACAAAGCTGTCGGCATCTATTTCCATGGGCGGCCTGACGGCATCGGCACCTCCGAAGGTTACTTCAATGCGTGGGTAAGCCTGGCTCGTGAGCAGCAGCTGCTTGTTGTGCGGGTTGTCGCCTAAGTAGCTTTGGTGCCTCTTTGTAGCTTCCATGAGGAATCGTTTCAAGTAAGGATAGCCATTGTTGTCGGCATCGAGCACTACGGCTGTCCATACCTTACCGGGCTTCCATTTCTCGATGAACGCGATGTTATCCTCATAGTGATTATTGGCATCGAAATCGGTGATATAGAATTCACCGTTGTCGAGCACGACGAGGATGGAGTCGGAGTCAAAGAATTCGCCGAGGTAGTTGCCGTGGTTGTCGTAGTTGATGCGGTGTACATCCGGGTCGAACCACACCTTGCGTCCTCCGAGTGTGGAGTGGCCACGGCTGCGCAGGCCTATGCGGTGGACGGGCTCCTTGGTGAGGATGAGTCCTTTGGAATTGCGGCTCCTGATGGACACTTTCGAGAAGTCACGCTCAATGAACAGTTTTTGGTTGCGTTTCCGTGCGTCGGGCTCAAGCGTCACTTTGATGGTCTCAGCTTCTCCGTTGGGATTGGCCGAGAAGTAGAGCACCCTTGAGCCAGGCGTACCCATAGTGAGGTCGTACTCGCGGTCGCGCATGATGCCAGGAACGTTGAAGCGTTTTATGTAGTACTTGCCGTGATAACCGTCGCGGTAGACCACGTTGTAGATGGTGCGGCGGTCGTTGCGCTTGAACACTTGCACCCAGATGATGTTCTTGCCCACGAAGATTTTCTCGGCCACCTTTATGACTTTGTATTTTCCGTCGCGATAGAAGATGATGATGTCGTCGAGGTCGGAGCAGTTGCACACGAACTCGTTCTTCTTCAGGCCCGTTCCTAAGAAGCCGTCCTGACGGTTGATGTAGAGCTTCTCGTTGGCTTCCACCACCTTCGAGGCCTCGATGGTGTCGAAGGAGCGTATTTCGGTGAGGCGTGGATGGCTCTTGCCGTATTTCTCCTTCAGGTGGGTAAACCAGGCTATCGTGACATCGGTCATATGCTCAAGGTCGTTGTTGATCTTGGCAATGTCGGCCTTGTATCCGGCGATGAGCTCGTCGGCCTTGTCCTTGTTGTACTTCAGTATGCGCTGCATCTTTATCTCGAGCAGACGCAGATAGTCGTCGCGTTTCACCTCCCGGATGAAGTTTTTCTTCCAGGGTGTGAACTTTTCGTCGAGGAATGCCACCACGGCATCCTGGTTGGAAGCCTGTTCGAATCGGCGTTCCTTGTACATGCGCTCTTCGATGAAAATGCGTTCGAGTGAGGCGAAGAAGAGGGTCTCTTCGAGTTCACCACGCCTGATGAGGAGCTCCTGTCGGAGCAGGTCGCGCGTGTGGTCGGTGGAATGGCGCAGCAGATCGCTCACGGAGAGGAACTGCGGCTTGTTGTCCATGATGACGCAGCAGTTGGGCGAGATGTTTATCTCGCAGTCGGTGAAGGCATAGAGGGCATCGATGGTCTTGTCGCTGCTCACGCCCGGTGCCAGATGGAGTTGTATCTCTACGTCGCGGGCTGTCAGGTCGTCAACGCGGCGCACCTTTATCTTTCCTTTCGAGATGGCTTTGAGGATGGACTCCTGGAGACTGTCGGCAGTCTTGCTGTAGGGCACTTCCCGGATGACGAGCGTCTTGGCATCAAGTTTCTCAATGCGCGCCCTGACCTTTATTTGTCCGCCTCGCTGTCCGTCGTTGTATCGGCTCACGTCGATGGCGCCCCCCGTTGGGAAGTCGGGATAGAGCCTGAAGTCCTCGCCCTTGAGGTAGCTGACGGCGGCATCGCAGAGTTCATTGAAGTTATGGGGCAGCACCTTGGAGCTCAGACCCACGGCAATGCCCTCGGCGCCCTGAGCCAAGAGTAGTGGAAACTTCACGGGCAGCGTGATGGGCTCCTTGTTGCGGCCGTCATAGGAGAGCTGCCATTCTGTGGTCTTGGGGTTGAAGACGGCTTCGAGGGCAAACTTCGAAAGCCGGGCCTCGATGTAACGGGGAGCAGCAGCGTCGTCGCCCGTGAGGATGTTGCCCCAGTTACCCTGCGTGTCGATGAGCAGGTTCTTTTGGCCTAACTGCACCAAGGCGTCGCCGATGGAGGCATCGCCGTGGGGATGGAATTTCATCGTCTCACCCACGATATTGGCCACCTTGTTATAGCGGCCGTCGTCCATGCGCTTCATGGTGTGGAGGATGCGGCGCTGCACGGGTTTGAGGCCGTCCTCCATATGGGGCACGGCTCGCTCGAGTATCACGTAGGAAGCATAGTCGAGGAACCAGTTCTTGTACATTCCACTGAGGTGGTGTACGGCACTGGCATCGAAGCGGTCGGCGGGAACGTAGTCGGCGTGGTTGTCTTCAGTGAGCTCGTCGTCGATGTCGGCAGGCTGGCTGTCGTCATCGGTCAGTTCGTGCTCAGCGGTTCCCGGCTGGTCGGCGTCGGTGGAATGGCTTTCGAAGTCTGTCAGCTGGTTGCCTTCGGAGTCGGCTTGCGAGCCGTCAGCTCCACTCTGACCTTCGTCGGGAGTTGTCTGTTGGTTGTCACCTTCATTCTTCCCGTCGGAGCTCGTTGTGGAGTTGTTGCCTCCTTCTGACTGTCCGTTACTGCCTGCTTGCGGAGAGTGCTGGTTTTGTGTTTCCTCGTTGTCCTTGGTCTTGTCGTCCATTCTTAGATGTTCTGTTTGATTAGGCAAAGTTAATGTAATAGTGCGGAATATCAAAATCATAGGCCGATTTTTTTCCCCGTGGAGCTTTAGTACTCTTCTTTGCAGAGCCCTGTTGGGGGGATTGGCGGATGTGTCTTGACAGCTTTGCCGTGTGCCGACCCACAAAGCGCAGTCGCGGACGTAGCCGTGGGCGCTGCCCGCTGTGGACAATGGCTCCTTCTAAGCAGCTCGTTATGGACGGTAGCGGGGTGTCCTTTTAATGCTTTATCTGATACTTTCGTGACATTTTATTGTGTTCGCTAAGACAAAAATTTGGCAATTGGCTGCGTAAAGACTTATTACAATTTCCGTTCACAAATATCTTCGAAATAGAGCGGAATAGGGTACTTTGACCCCTCATTCAAGGTGAGCTTTCGTCATCGTAGGACTTCGAGAGTCTCGTCGTAGGACTTTGAGCGCCTCGTCAAAGGACTTCGAGCGCCCCAAAGCATAAGTTTTGTGAGGCTGAAAATAGGCGTTTTTGGGCTTGAAATGATGTTTTCTTAATCTCTATTAGAAATGAATTTAATGTAAATGTCTGTGAATCAAATGTTTGGAAAAAGCGCAAAAATGAGCTTATTTTGAAGCGAAATTAGTCTTGGTGAAAAGGATAGGCTGTTTTTTAGGCCTTTTCTATCGTTTATCTTTACAAATTTAGGCTTCTTCCGTTCACTTTTTTGTTGCTCGATATACAAAAACTTGATGCTGATGGGTGGGGGATTAATCCTGTGTCTATGAGATACATTCCTTCGCGCTCAGTCTGAACTTTCATTATCTTTCTGGACCACAGGAGCGCGCCCCTTATGGTTATCCGCAAACCAGGATTAAAGAAAATTGCAGGTGCAGACGAACATCTTCCCGAACTGTCAATGCGATGCTTGCAACCTCTACCCCCATGTCGCTAAGGATAATTTTTTTTGCTTGAAGAAATATATTAATAAGGTTCGCGAAGGGATTGTTTTTCCTGTTGCGGTGTGCGCACACATTGCCAGTCTCCGAAGAATGTACTCTTCGAGAGTGTTGTGGTGAATACTTTGTGCCTCTTTGTTGATATGCGTCAAATATTGATTATTTTTTTCGCGATTTTAGCTTTATTCTCTTGCTTGTGTGCGCAAACAATATTACCTTTGCATCGTCAAAACAAAGATAGCACCGCGACGGTGCGGCAGTAAGGAAATTTAGAAACAACGAATTTGAGAGATACAAATCTTCAGTAGTGTTAGCTTCAAGGTAAAAGATTCAGGATTTACACGTTAGGAAAGTCAGGTTATACGATAGATCAATAGGTTATAGGTCCAAAGGTAGAAGATTCAGGATTGACATTAAGAAAAAGAGCTTCAATAGGTTTAGGTTCAAAAGGTAGAAGATTCAGGATTTACATTAAGAAAAAGAGCTTCAATAGGATTAGGTTCAAAAGGTAGAAGATTCAGGATTTACATTAAGAAAAGAGCTTCAATAGGATTAGGTTCAAAAGGTAGAAGATTCAGGATTGATACTAAGACAAGAGCTTCAATAGGATTAGGTTCAAAAAGGTAGAAGATTCAGGATTTACGTTTAGAAAGCAGATTAGTTACGTTAGTCATATATAAAGGTAAAAAGATTTAGGGTAAAAGATGTACAAAGCGAATCCGTGAGGACAAGCTTCTGAGGATAAGAAGGTTTAGTAAAGGATAATGAAAGACCAGTCATGGAGACTAAGGTCGTTATGTGAGGTCAGTTCGTGTTCTCAATATGTTTCATTAAAAAGGAGATTGGAATAATGACATTGACAACATTAATGAGCCTTATGGCAGCAACATTTGCCATGGTTCTTTGGATAGAGGACAATGACATGCTTTAGGCACGGAAGTCCCAGTGAAAAAAGAGAGAGAAAGAAAGTGTAGAAAACGATAAAAGAGGGCATTGCGAATTTGTTTCGCAATGCCCTCTTTAGGTGTCTGCGGAGTTGATTGGTAAATGGTGGAATGTGTTTTAGGTGGGTGAAGGAACCTTCTTTCTTTTACGACCATCCCCATGCAGTACCTCAGTGAAGGCAGGGCATGGGGATGGATTTGGGCTTGTGGCTGATGACAGCAGAGAGGCGCACTGGCTACTCGTTGTCAATGAGGTCTTGCAGATACTTTCTCGTATTTTCCAGATAGTCCTTGCTGCGGTCGTTGAGCTCATACTCAATGGTGATGGCTCCCTTATAACCTTCCTCCTTGAGTATCTTGACGATGGCGGGAAAGTCGACATCGCCCTGTGGAATGGGTTTCTCCTGACCGAGCACGTAGGGGTTGTCGCGTGTGGGATAGCAGCCGTCCTTGGCATGGATGTCCTTTACCAAGGGACCGAAGATGCGGATGGCATCGGTGGGGTTGGCCTTGCCGTAGAGCAGCAGATTGGCCACATCGCAGTTGATTCCGAGGTTTCCGGTGCCTATGTCCTTGATAGCGCGGCACAACGTGATAGGTGTTTCCTGACCGGTCTCGAAGAGGATGTCCACCTGTTTCGACTTAGCGTATTCGGCCAGATAGCGCATCACCTGAATGAAGGTCTGGTACTGTTCGCTCGACATATCCTCGGGAATAAAGCCGAAGTGGGAGTGCATGTATTTCACACCTGCCTCCTGGCAGAAGTCTATCATGCGCTTGTACATTTTCACGCGGTCCCAGCGGTCGTAGGCCGGGACGAGGCCTATCGTGGCAGGACCTTTGGTGAAGTTCCACTCAATGCCCTTTCCGGGCACGCCCACGACGGTGGTCACCTTGATGTTCCACTTCGCTTCGGCGGCCTTCACCTTTGCGGCAAACTCCGGTGTCATCTTCGAAGCGTTCCAGTTGAGCTGGCAACTCTTGAAGCCCGCCTCGTGGAGTCCTTGAAACTGAGCATCGATGTCGTCGAGATTGTACACTATCGTGCCAATGGTGATGGGACTTGGAACGGTCTTAACTTTCTTCTTCGAGGCTGCGCTGATATTGAGCGCGCCTGTCATCACAAGAGCCATAATCAATAAAGCTGATAAATATTTCCTCATAGCAATTGGTAATTATTCTGTTGTTGTCTTTTCAGGTTTTCTTTTCAGTCGAGCCTCCAGAGTCCGTCGGTGCAGGTGACGTGGTGCTCGGTGATGCCTTTCTCTTTCATCCATTCGCGGGTCTGGATGGTTTGGAGCGGTCCCGTGTTGTATCCCTTCCCCGTGTCGTTGTTCCAAACCCATAGTGGGGTAGGCCAGAGGCAGGCTCTGAAGCGTATGGAATTGTAGAACTCCTTCGTGCAGCCCTGTTGCCCGTGATGGGCCATCTGAAGGTATTCGCAGTTGAGGTCGTCGGCATAAGGACCTTCCAGGGCTTTGTTGCCACAGTCCACGTGAGCATCGGCCAGGAAGACCATTGTCTTTTTCTTGTCCCACACACGCATAATCATCGAAGCGTTGTTGTAGCACAGGTGTTCGGTGACAGCACTGGCCACGCTGAGGATTTTGAGGTGCATGTCGTCGAAGTCGAAGACCTGGCCCGGCTCCTGGATGTCGGTGACGGGCACTGACGTGTGGTCAAGAGTGTGGTAGAAATCGCGGCAGCGTGCCTCGCACGTTGGCTCAGAGCGGATGAAAGCCTCCGACATGCGCGAGTGGTAGATGTGCTTGATGCGCAGGTCCTGCGGGTTTTTGAGTAGTGAGTCGAGCGCTCCCATGTGGTCATCGTGAGGATGAGAGATGAACCACGCCTCCACCTCGTTACCCAAGGCACCGATGAATCCCCGCAGCGTGTTGGCCTCGACAGGGCGGCCGCCATCCATGACGATGACCTTACCTTTTGTAGTGCGGAAGACATAGGAGTTGCCGATGTCGTTCGTATGTGAAGGTAACTGCCATAGTGTGAAGCCCGACTTCTTCCTTGAGTTCCAGTCCTTGGTGATGTCGCGGGCTGCCTTTGCGGGCGTTGAGGCAAGGGCAAGGCCACCGGCCATAAGCGCCGACTGCCGCAGGAAATCACGGCGCGTACATTTCTCTGTGTCGTTCATATATGTCGTGTTTTTGTTGGGTGGAGCCTCGGCCTTTGCATCGGAGACTGCAGTGGGACGGTCTGCACCCCATGATTGTCTGATGCAAAAATAGTCCATTTCCCCGGAACATCCAAATTTTCAGTTCTATTTCTTTTGATGCAACTTCCAGAAAGGCGTATTTTGGCGGAACACTTGAAAAAGGGCCAAACCAATTCTTGTGGGCCATACTAGCAAATTGCCAACGTAGGCTGTCGCTACTTGCTTGCAGATCATTTTCATACTTCGCCAATCCCAAGGTTGACGATGTGAGCCTTGAGGACCTCGAGTGCAGCTTAGGTAGTGGAAGATACTCCAAGATGGATTCTGTTTTCTTTTTCCCGACTTCGTCGCTTTTTTGTTGAGTGAATACTATTATTAATAATCAGCAACTTATAAGAAACAGCAAGAGATTTAGGGTGACGCATTTGGTAATATCGAGAGAGCCTTTAAATGCAGGACATCAAGTTATGGATAATCAACAGTTAAATCAGCGATTACTGATTCAGACCAAAACCGATAAAACCTCTTTGTGTCAGTGCCAAGGGCTTAGGCCCTTTGCCATTTGAGGATTGACGGCTTTTGAGAGGCGTTGCCTCTCACCGCC
>Ga0256406_1007600_pt1 | contig 10206 bp, 8 predicted proteins | sample RumenRJG_03DNA_FD_185986 | JGI IMG/M metagenome (GOLD analysis project Ga0256406, IMG submission 185986) | Bovine rumen microbial communities from Lethbridge, Alberta, Canada - RJG_03 | ecosystem: Host-associated > Mammals > Digestive system > Stomach > Rumen | place: Canada: Alberta | collected...
GCACTTCCTGAGCTGTGCGGTGAGCGAGCCGTACTTGTCGTCTATGTCCTTCTTGTACTTGAGCTTGTGCACGAGCGTCGCCCAGGTCTGCATGTGGAGCGTAAAGGCTTGTGTATGGGCTCTGAGCCTATGAGGGTGGTATCGAGACGGAATCGAAACGTCGTAAGTCGCACCGTTTGGGGTGTGCCGTGTGGAGTGAACAGACAGTTCTACCAAAAGCTCAACCCGCAAGAACCCACCGGGCTTGCCCGGTGGTCAGTCAGCGTGAGCGACAAGCATGGTGTGCTCCGCACGCTGTCAGCAAGCGAAGTCACACACGAGATTACGCCCGATGCGAATGATGACGATACCACAGGCAATGTCTGCGGGTACTGCCAACATTTCATGGGTTTCGGCGATTTCGAGCTGTGCTGCGCCATCCAAGCACGTCGACTCGCATATGCGGACACGCCAGCATGCAATCGCTTCGAGCCGAAGACACCCAACGAATAAGTACAACATACGCCTGTCATTATCGGAACTTCGTCGGACAGCGTGGAAGCAATGCACGAACCAATTGGACGATAATGCTGAAAAACAGGAGACTTCGCAGCATAGGCATTGGTTCTCATAAGGGAAGAGGTACGTATCATCATGCGAAGCAGCAGGTCACGCACGCGGGGCAACGGTAGCGGCAAGAAGGCGGAAGAGCAGCTGGGAGCACCCGTGCAGGTGCGCATCGGGGACGACGCGGGCAACACGCTACGGGAGATCGGCTTCTCGCTGCCGACGCTGGGCGAGCTGATGGCAGCACCCAAGGATGACCCGTCGGCAGTCGCGTTCTGCGATCACGGGCGCGAGGTGAGCAGGCAGATTGATGATGGTCACTTCATCGTTACAGGCGTCATCTGGACCAGCGACTCATGCGCGGGGAATGCAGGTGGCTGGACGGCAAAGGTCATCGATGCCCAGCTCGATACCATGCCGCATCGCTGGGCACAGGATACCTTCGAGGAGCTGATTGCTGCTGATTTCCCCTGCGAGCCTGATTTCCCCGATGATGACGCGATACGCATCGTCTGGGGCGCGCTTGCTGATGCCGTGAAGCGAGCAACGCGCTGACGTTGTGATTGGCAATGTGCCATGCGTTCAGGCAGCCAATACGCAAGGCAGCAAGAGCGCATGACGCAACGAGATGTTCCACGGCACGCTAGTGCGGCTTTGCGTATGCATGATGTGGAACACACAGCCAGACAGGCAGATGCAAGCACAAATGGCATGTATCGCACAGAGCTGAGCAGCAAAGCCATCTGATTGCCAAGGCAACGCATCTGGCAGGCAGATTGCTGTCGCTATCGTTGGCTAATGTGTCCGTATTGTGCATATCGAAGATTTCCGCACCATGAGCAAGCCAGCAGTGAGACAATCATCATGTCAGCAAAAAGCTGCTCAACGGACAGCAGCGCGACGATCGTGGAGACATCGCGCAATCTTGCAGCCACGACGCCATCGCGCCAGCGCGAGCCATAATGTCCTTGCAACGGATGCGATGGAGGCGGGGCTTGCTCCCCGTCACGGACAGAGAGGGCAGGTACGGGACATGTCGCACTTCACGACGCTGGTGCTCACCAAGGCAAGCGACCTCACGGACGAGTGGGAGGTCTCCGGGCGCGTCGCGCGGGCGCTCGCCCCGTACGACGAGGGCATGGAGGTCGCCCCTCACGTCTGCATGACTGCCGAGGAGGTCAGGGAGGACATAGGCACGAACTATCGCCGGTACTGCAAGCGCGAGGTGGGGAACCTACCGTACGGGGGTGCGTACGCGGTCGGTGGCGTGCCCTGCAGGACGGACGGCGACGTCGACGCCGCCATAGACAAGGCGCTCGCGGACGCGCGGGACGGCGACGACGCGATGGTCCGGGCGATGTGGCACGACTATGACAGCAGCGAGCTTGACGCCGACGGCAACTGCCTCTCCACGTACAACCCGGACAGCAAGTGGGACTGGTACCAGATCGGCGGTCGCTGGGACGGCTGCATCGACAACAACGCATGCCGCGTGAGTGACCTCCCCGACGACATCGACTCGTTCGTGTTCGCGATCGTGACCCCCGACGGCAAGTGGCACGCGCGCGGGGAGATGGGCTGGTTCGGCTGCGTCTCCGACAGTGACGACGGTTGGAAGCCGAGCGACATCCTGAAGGGCTACCAGGACTATGACGCCATCCTCGTCGACTGCCACATCTAGCGACCGACGGGGAGCGACTGGTGGCTCCCCGCCAACGGACTATGCGGCACGGAGGGAGCCGTCGGGCGACCCAAGCGAAGTCCATGGGACGATGATGACGCCGCGACCCAACGGATTGCCCGAGACAACCGAATGCGCACAACCTCCGCTTTATCCACTTTTTGGGCAGAACACTCCCGCCCTCAACGGCACGTAGTGCCGTAGGGTGGAGATGATTCACGCGCCATGGGGAGGCGGCTGGCGCGTGATGGAAGCCAGTCCCAGAGGACGGATGGCGCCACGCCCGTGCGCAGGCATGCCTGACGCCGTATGGGGCGCCATGGCAGCTTCCAGCGCCGTTCGCGACTGGTTTTGCCGACGACCGGCAATGCGACGCGCGAGAGCGCCCCGTGACGCCTCACAGCGCCATGCGGCGCGCTTGCTCCGCGCTTGCGTCATGTCGGCATGACGTCCGCGACGCGATCGCTGCAGTCCAGCAGCCAGCCGACGCGTCGCGAACGAGCTGTCCATGGCTTGCCAGCGACGAGCCTGCGCGCTGCCGACACGGCGTGTGGCAGGTTGCCCGCATCCAGCCGACGACGCGCCTGCGAACTGCAGGCACGACGCGGAGCAGCCCGCGTGCGGACAATCGGCTGCATGCCTGTCTGCGGCTTGCCAGCGATGCGCCTGCTTCGAGCAGACGGGCGGCGTGCTTGGCGCTACGCATCACGGATTGCGCGATGCCGGCGCGGTGCGGGCGGCGTGCTGGCTAGCAGTGGACCTCCACCTTGACCAGCCACTTGACGATGCCCGCGCGGCGCGTGGCGGTGCGTTCCGACTTGACGTGCTCGGCGTCGGCGCGCTCCATCAGACTCTCGAGGTCGGCGTTGTACTTCGCGATGCGGTCTTGCACGGTCTTCGAGCGCAGGTCGGTGCGGCAGAGCGGGCAGACGTAGCCTTGCAGGTAGGCGAGGTTGAGGCGCGAGCGGCACTTCGGGCAGGTGATCGTGTCTGCGGTGCGGTTGTGGATGTCGTTCTTGCGAACGTACTCGATCTCCGCCTTGCGCGTCTTGGTGATGCGCTCGCGGAGCTTGCGCTCCGTGGCGGACTGCCCGACCTCGGTGCCCGGCTCGAGGTACGGGATGGCGAAGTCCTGGTAGTCCTTGCGCTCGGCGCACATCTCGTCTGCCTTCGCTACCGCGTCATCCCAGCAGGGGAGCGGCTTCATGCCGTCCATGATCTCCATGTTGCCGTGATACCAGCCGCTGTCGGAGTTCTCGCGTCCGAACTCCTCGGCGACGTCCATGATGCCCTTGGTTGCCTTAATATCGCTGTTCGTCTATGATGCGTCGTGCTTCTGCATCTGCATGTCTGCGGTTGTACTTCATATCACCATGGACGCCACCACGACAGATGTATCCATCGATGTACGGCATCTTGGCTAGCGTCGCCTCCTCAGCACTCATGTGGAACACCGTGTTGCCAGTGCCCTTGTACCTGTCACGTCTTGCCTTGCTCTTGCTCATCTTCGGCTTTCCCCCTCCTGCGATGCCTCCCATGGCAGCCGCCTGTGACATTGCCACCGCATCTCTGCTTGCATCGCTATTGTCTTCTGTCATGCTTCTTAAGCCATTTTTGTCTATATACATTATGCTCCGTGTAGCTGAGTCTTAGGAACTGCTATCGGACGCACACACAATCATCATGTTTCGCTTGCCTGTTATGCTGACCATTGTGCAATTCGCTTGTTATGGTCGCGTTCCCTGTAACGGACAGAAACCGAATGCCGAACACGGCGTGTCGCATCGTGGTGCGACAAGGGGAAGTCCCATGGCAACTGTTTTTGGAACATACCAAGAACATGCAGTTAACAGGATGTGCCGCCGATCTTAAGTGATCAGCGGCACATTGAGAACGTATGAGGATGCTTGTCGGTAGTGGGCTAGTCCGCCACGAAGACACCAGTGCGTACAATTTCGGGCGCGTACTCGCACCGAATGACATACGTCTGGACACCTTCCTCATTGGAAAGCGCACGACGAACGTCCGGGGCAAGCAGACGGTCGAGCTTGTACAGGACACCGGATACACCGTCGATGACGGTATCCACACTGCTGATAACGTGCTCCTCAAGAATGGTCTCGACGTCCATGATAATCCTTTCTTTTGCGGTGGGCACATCCTGGGCATCATTGCCAATGAGTGGCTACGATACCAATATGAAGTTTCATGTTTACTGGCATTCTGCTTCTGAGACATGGGAAGTTCCAGCGAGGACAGCATGGCAAGTCCCGAAAGCTGTTCGGGCGATACATGCGTGACCGTTTCTAAGCATGAGCGGCACGAACACAGACTTGCCGACAATCCCACCGACAAACTGCCATCCCGCCGATAATCCGCCGACAACTTTTGGCATGACGAAATCCTGGCACAGGGGCTGGCAGCGAAATCGGCGTTGTAATATAATATCTGTTCATGTGGTGGAAAATCAAGAACGTGTGCAATCCTTGCGGTGGTACCTTGCCCCATCGCTATGGCTTGGTGCGCTAATGGCAAACGGACGGGAGTGGATTGGATGGCAATGATAAACAGCGTCATGGGCATGACGCGGCAGACGAGAGAGAGGGAACCGCTTGACGGCGACAAGCCAATCCAGAAGCCGATAGTCCCAGCAGTCCTCATGTGGGCACTCGCCATCGTGCTCCCGCTATGCATATGCATGTACATACAGCCGTCCGCTCTCATGCATGACACCATCATGACAGCCCCGTCATCCGTGTCCGAGATTGCCCTCGACGGAATGCATGAGACAGGAAAGGGCACGTACGTCGCAGATAGCGATGCCCCGAGCATCACAATTGGATTCGATAAGCCGTTCGCTCTCAACACGATGACGATGAGGCTCAAGCCACAGGACGACTCCGAGAAGACGTTCTGGCAGCATGTCGGGTTCGATGCGGGCGACATCCTCACGATTACGGCAAGCACCCGCATCGCCGGGAGCAATGAGTACACGCTACCGAGGACACAGACGCTTCTCTCCGACAACGTTCAGACGGAGACGCTGATGCTCCGTACGACATCCGAGCAGATTGACTCGGTGAGGATAGAGTTCCCCGATACGGTGGCAGGCGACACGATAGAACTTGACGCGCCCATATCGTTCAATGACAGGATGCCGGAGATGCCATACCTGCCATGCTTCCTGCTGCTGCTTGCCATCAGCATCACGGTCGTGCTGCTCCGTCCCAAGTCGGTGCTGTCGTGCTACGCTTATCGCAATCACAGGGCAATCGGACGCATCGCCCTCTCCGTGATGATCGCATTGCTCTGCGTGCTGAGCGTCGCAACGACCTGCGTGTCAGAGACGCACGATGACGCGACGTATAACGAGACGTTCAACGCCACGATGGATCCGAACCAGTACCAGCACGTTACGGATGCTATCATTGACGGGCATGCGTACCTCGATGAGCAGCCGCCAGAGTGGCTTGTGGACGCTGACAACCCATATGACTACGACTATCGTTCGGCGAAGTCGGTGGAGACGGGAGAACCCTACCTGTTCGACTATGCGTTCCACGATGGGAAGCACTACAGCTATGACGGCATCCTCCCCGTACTCGTCCTGTTCCTCCCATACAGGCTTGTTACTGGTGTAAACATGACGAACGGGATGGCGATGGGCATCATGGGGTGCATCGGGACCATCGTCTCCGTGTTCCTTGGCGTTTCCGTCATGAGACGACACAGGTATAACGCGAGCGTATCCGAGTGTGTGATTGCTGGGTTTGCGATGTGGCTGTGCTCATGCATCCCGTGGCTGTGCTTCTACCCTACCGTGTATCATGAGGTAATCATCGTCGGAACGACTGCGGCGGAGGCAGGCATCGGGTTGTGGCTCTTTGCTGACGGTCCGCTTCCGAGACGCAATGGCGATGGACATGCCGATGGTGGGAATGGGAACAGCAAGGACGTCGATGAGCTCGTCACGGAGAAACCGATGCGCCGCGTGCCGCTTGCCATTGGGTCGCTTCTTGTCGGGGCAACGCTGCTCGCCCGCCCTACGCTATTCCTTTGCACACTGCTTGCCTTCCCGATATTCGGGCATCGCTTCTTCAGACGTCATGGGGATGACAGGGAGTTCTTCGGCACGAGTCGGCATGCCGTGCTGAACACGCTGCTCGTCATCATTCCGATACTGCTGTGCGCTGGTGTCGCCCTGTGGTGGAATTACGCCAGGTTCGGGAACGCTCTGGACTTTGGGTACAAGTACAATCTTACTGGCTTCGATATGGTGAACAAGGCATTCTCCAAGCGGCGTGTGGCGTTCGGCTTGCTGATGTATCTGTTCGCCCCATTGCGCCTGACGCGCGCGTTCCCGTTCTTCAGCAACCAGTGGACGTATGGCTGGTATCAGTTCCTGCTGGTACAGACGCCCGGTGTTATCCAAGAGCCGTATTATGGTGGCATCATTGCATTCTTCCCGTTCCTGCTGTGTGTCTTTGCAATATTCGGTAAAGGAACAAGGGAAGCAGTCAGGGGGCGTGGTGTCGTGCCTCTGGTGGTCACTTGTCTTGTGATCGCAGTCGTAATCATGGCGTTCGACTCTTCCACCGCGATTACGCAGAGGTATCTTGCCGATTTCGCATGGCTGATGGGCATAGCGGCAATCGCTGCGATGGCATCATGTGCGGCAGTAAGGGACACAGAGAGAGGACATTACGGCGAGGCGCTGTATTCCCATGCCCCTCATGTCATGCTACTGCTGTGCATTGTCTCGTTCCTGCTCGTCATGATCAACCTGCTCGCATCAGACAGGTATAGCGCGCTCAGCATATGGAATCCGCAAGTATGGTGGTCCTGCTGGTCTTGGTTCCTTGGAATATATTAGGAGTTTGCGGAAATCCGTGGACAAGAGACAACAGGTATGCCAGAATGGAATTGAAGCCCTTCTCTTGACTATCGGGAGGGACTGGCGATAACTGAAAAGGAAGGCATCATGATGAGAGATAAAGGAAACGCTATGGACGTATCTGGGACCGTCCCAGCGGACATGGAAGCAATATCTACCAATGGAATTACGACGCACAGCACGATGTCGGCAAGCGACACCAACAAGCTCGCGTGTGACGACATGAGTACTGACGACGCTTCTTGGGAGTGCGCATGCACGCTCGTCCCTGCGTATAGGTGCGGTACGGATGGCGTGGCAAAGCTCAGCGTATGTGTGAGGCTCGACCTCGATGGAGAGGCAGGTACTGGTGCGGGCAACACGGACGATAATGATGGCAATGATGGCGATGCCTCCGATACGAATGATGGAGTCAATGCAGGCAAGCACGTGAGAGACGGGTATCATATCCGTACCGGGTATGTAAGAGCCCGTCTTCGTGACCCTAGGATTGAACTGACCTCAACAGTCGAGCATCCGCTGCGCGTATCAGAAGCGAATGGAAGGAACGTTACCGCAGAGGGCGTCGTTCATGATGTCATGCAGTCCTTTATTCCCGATGACAGGAATGATGTTATCTCATGGGCTGAGCGCTTCAGCAACGATGCCATGCAGCAGACATTACGCAGGTATGGGGACTGGTGGAGAAGATGCGGTGCAATGGCAGCAATCAGTACCGCCGTCGATAATGACACACGAGTAGAGATAGACCAGTGCGATACGTATCGTTTCCCGATGAAGGCACACGCCATCGCATATCTTTCTGGTGGCATGTCGTTCGAGACATGGGCACAGCTCGACAGGCACGCACACTTCACGGTTACGATAGGCTAGTGATTATTCCAACGTCGGACCTCACTAATACCCACAGGCAAGCCTGTGGGGTTGCTTAGAAACAACCCTGAGTGAGTAGCCTAAGCCTTGAAACAGAGGCTACGTTAGGAGAGAATACATAGTTACCTGCGGATGTAGTACCAAGTCCTCAGCTCTAAGGTCAGTGATTAAACAGCTCTGAGGTATAAGGACAGTGTTGCTGACATATAAAACCTCTCACTAACATTGGCGATGGTACACCTACCGCCCCACGGGGCGAGTTATTAAATCCTTTACAGATTTCAAGGAGGTACCAAAAAACGGTATACGTACTTAACATAAACGGGCAACCACTCATGCCAACAGAAAACCATGCCAAAGTACGCATCCTACTAAAGAACGGCAAAGCCAAAGTGGTCAAAAGATGCCCATTCACAATACAACTAACGTATGAAACCACGAACTACACACAAGAGATCACTCTTGGCGTAGACAGCGGAAGCAAACACATCGGACTCTCAGCAACCACAAAAGACAAAGTACTATTCGAATCCGACGTAGAACTACGCAACGACATCACAAACAAGCTCGCAACCAGACGAGAACTCAGAAGAAGCCGACGACACCGCAAAACACGCTACCGCAAGCCACGCTTCAACAACAGAAGGAAAGGTAAGGATGGATGGCTGGCGCCCTCCGTTCAGAACAAGGTGGACACGCATTTAACGGTAATCCGTCGAGTACACGAGATTCTGCCTGTCAGCAAAATCATCGTTGAGGTAGCATCTTTCGATATCCAGAAGATTAAAAATCCTGCGATAAGCGGTACGGAGTATCAGCAGGGTGAGCAGATGGGTTTCTGGAATGTGAGAGAGTATGTTCTTTTCCGTGATGGTCATGAGTGCCAGTGCTGCCATGGAAAATCAGGGGACAAGATTCTGAACGTTCATCATATTGAAAGTCGCAAAATCGGTGGTGATGCGCCGAATAATCTGATTACGCTATGTGAGACCTGTCATAAAGGCTATCACAGGGGTACTGTCACGCTTCCGAAGACGATTCGTAGGGGTATGTCGTTCAGGGATGCCGCGTTCATGGGTATTATGCGGTGGGCGTTGTATGACAGGCTGAAGGAGATTTATCCGGACGTGAGCCTGACTTATGGTTATATTACAAAGAATACGCGTATTAGGCATGGTTTGCCTAAGGATCATTGTATTGATGCTAGGTGTATTAGTGGTCATCCGGGTGCTGTTTCGGATGGTACGGTGTATTTCCAGAGGAAGGTAAGATGTCATAATAGGCAGATTCATAAGGCGAATTTTGTCAGGGGTGGGTATCATCGTAAGCGTAATCAGGCTCCTTATGAGGTGATGGGTTTCAGGCTTTTTGATAAAGTTCGTTGGAAGGGGCGTGAGTGTTTCATCTTTGGTAGGCGTTCTACGGGTAGGATGGATTTGAGGTTATTGGATGGTACGAGATTGAATCCTTCGGTTGGGTATAAGAATCTCAGTCTGCTGGAAATGCGTAAGAGTATGCTCGTTGAGGAGAGGAGGAGAGCGGTTTCTCCCACAGGCAAGCCTGCGGGTTTCCCCGCTTAACGTTCATGACAAGCGGCGGCCAAGCGGAGAAGATGGAGACATTATGGGGAATTGCTTGAAAGACGGTAGCAAAGAGGGCGGACATGATACCGACCTTAGTCTGAAGGGCGTGCTGCTTGAGCGCCAGGCGCTTGACCGCATGCGTCGGCACGCAAGGCTTGCCGCATACCGCATGTTCGATGCACCGACGGGCCGTGACGGCGGCATCATGCTGCCTTATGCCACCGTTACCGGCGATGCTGACACGCTCGATATGCTTAACGGACAGATTGAAACGCTCCGCCTAATCTATGGGTTTGGTGATATAAATCTCATCATTGGAGACACGCAGGACGACGCATTCTCCGACTACGAGGAGATGCTCATATCGCTTACCCTTGGCGTCTGCGGTGTGGGCGCGCTGGGGCAGACGATGTACGAGATGGACGGCGAGAATGGTAGCAAGTCCGACTACAGCGAATGGGTATGGATTGAGACCGGCACGGATGCCACGCACAGATACGCATCATGCGACGAGATGGTGACAGACATCGAACGCAGGATAGACGAGTGCATGACGCAGCTCGTCCCATGCGAGATAGGGCACGATGTCGGCACTGCCGGGTACGCGGAGCTTGACGGGCAGCGCGTCG
>Ga0256406_1007601_pt1 | contig 10206 bp, 6 predicted proteins | sample RumenRJG_03DNA_FD_185986 | JGI IMG/M metagenome (GOLD analysis project Ga0256406, IMG submission 185986) | Bovine rumen microbial communities from Lethbridge, Alberta, Canada - RJG_03 | ecosystem: Host-associated > Mammals > Digestive system > Stomach > Rumen | place: Canada: Alberta | collected...
CCGGCAAGATCATGAATGACTTCAATCATCCGCATATACTGCGGGGTCATGCCCTCCGGCAGAGCCGGCATCGTATTCAGTATCATCTGTGCCTCATAACAGGCATCAATCATCCTTTTGGCCAGTTCAGTTTTCATTTCTCTCCTTCTATTTAGTTAACATTGTTAGTTATATACAGAGAGAAAAAACATGCAAGAATTCTTTTCCGCATGCTTCAGCCCATAGCGAAAAAAGTCAGCGTATGTCTGTTTGAGAGCATACGCTGACTCACTATGTAACAAAGTCTTATCTGAAGTAATCCACTGCACCCTTGAAGAGAAGTTCCTGGGTGTGCTTGTCCGGGATGTTGGTATAAAGACCGGAGCCGGATCTTTCACTGTGGCCCATCTTGCCAAGGATTCTGCCATCTCTGCTTGTGATTGCCTCAACTGCCTGGTAGGAGTTGTTGGGGTTGTAGCGGATGACATTGGTCGGATTGCCGTCCAGATCACAATACTGAGCCGCAATCTGGCCATTGGCCTTCAGCTCTTCATAGAGTTTGGGTTCAATGACGAATCTGCCTTCACCATGGGAAATGGCAACGGTATCGATCTCACCCGGCTTCATGTAATGCAGCCATGGCGACTTCACGGAAGCGATTCTTGTATCCACTAACATGGACTGATGTCTGCCGATGCTGTTGAAGGTCAGTGTCGGGCAGTGAACATCGGTATCGATGATTCTGCCAAACGGCACAAGACCAAGCTTGATCAGAGCCTGGAAGCCATTGCAGATGCCAAGCATCAGACCTTCTCTGTGATCAAGAAGATCGGTAACAGCTGCTTTGACCTTTGGATTGCGGAAGAAAGCTGTAATGAACTTGGCTGAGCCTTCCGGTTCATCACCGCCGGAGAAGCCGCCTGGAATTGCGATGATCTGGGCTTTCTTTACTTCTTCCGCAAACGCATCCACGCTTGCATTGATTTCCCGGGAAGAACGGTTGCGGATGACAAAGATATGAGCTCTGGCGCCCTGTCTTTCAAAAGCTCTGGCCGTATCGTATTCACAATTGGTACCGGGGAATACCGGAATCAGAACATTCGGTGTTTCACAGGTATAGGAAGCGTGTCTTGTCACTTCGCCTTCATATGTGACCTTCTCATAGATCTTTTCCGGTCTGTCTTCCAGATACGGGAAGACCGGCTGGAACTTGTCTTCATATGCCTTCTGTACTTCACTCAGATCAATGACCTCACCATTGACGCTGAGGGTATAGGCAGAAGCAGTCTTTCCGACAAGAACAGCATCTTCAATTGTGTCTTCTGTTTCAAACAGGAAAGCACCAGGCATCAGATCAAACAGTGTATCTTTATCAAAGTGCTCATCCACCTTGAAGCCAAGCTGATTGCCAAGACCGCACTTGAGCAGTCCTTCCGCAATTCCGTGTTCCACGACCCAGCAGGACTTGACCCTGCCTTCTCTGATCAGAGCTTCCATACGGTCCATGGTATTTCTGACACTGTCCCATACCGGCAGTCCTTCCTCATCAAACTGCGGCTTTAACAGATATACATTATGCCCTGCCGCCTTCCATTCATCCGAAACCACTTTGTCAGCCTTGGCTGTGGATACGGTAAAGGCAATCAGTGTCGGCGGTACATCAATGTCATTGAATGTACCGGAGGAGGAGTCCTTGCCGCCGATGGATGCGACTTCCAGTTCCTTCTGGGCTATTAACGCACCAAGTACAGCCCCGAACGGTCTGCCCCACTTATAAGGATCCTGATTGGTTCTGCCGAAGTATTCCTGGAAGCTCATCCAGGCGTGCTTTCTTGAACCGCCGGCCGCAATCATCTTGGACAGGGATGTAATGACAGACTTCTCTGCACCCTTGAATGGTGAAGCGGATGTCTCTTCCGGATTGAAGCCCCAGCTCATGATGGAAGCCGTATTTGTCTCACCATGCAGAACCGGAATCTTGGCTGCCATGGACTGGGAAGGGGTGAGCTGACGTCTGCCGCCAAACGGCATCGTTACGGTACCGGCACCGATCGTGGAGTCGAATCTTTCACTTAACCCCTTCTGGCTGGCCACATTGAGGTCCTGGGCCATTTCCATGAAGCGATCATGCATGGAACGGATATCCTGCTTCTTTTCCGGCTCGCTTTCAGCCGGCACATAGACATCATTGTGCTTGGGCGCACCATCTGTATTCAGGAAGGCTCTTGTGATATTGACAATCGGCACACCATCCAGTTTCAGTACCATGCGCGGCTCTTTGGTGACAACGGCAACAACCGTGCTTTCCAGGTTTTCACTGTCGGCCAGCGCCTGGAACTTCGGTGCATCCTCTTTCGCTGTGACAACAGCCATTCTTTCCTGTGATTCGGAGATGGCAAGTTCGGTACCGTTAAGACCCTTATACTTGACCGGAACCTTGTTCAGATCAATGACAAGACCGTCGGCCAGTTCACCGATGGCAACAGATACACCGCCGGCCCCGAAGTCATTGCAGCGTTTAATGAGCTTTGTGGCTTCCGGATTGCGGAACAGTCTCTGCAGCTTTCTTTCTTCCGGCGCATTACCTTTCTGCACTTCAGCACCGCATGTTTCAAGTGATTCAGTATTGTGGGCTTTGGAAGAACCGGTTGCACCGCCGCAGCCGTCTCTTCCGGTTCTGCCGCCCAGCAGAATCACAACATCACCCGGTTCAGGTTCTGTACGGATGACATTCTCTTCCGGGGCAGCCGCAATGACTGCACCGACTTCCATACGCTTGGCAACATAGTTGGGATGATAGATTTCCTGTACAAGGCCGGTGGAAAGACCGATCTGGTTGCCATAGGAACTGTAGCCGTTGGCAGCGGTGGTGACAATCTTGGCCTGGGGCAGCTTGCCCGGCAGAGTCTGATCAAGCGGTGTCAGAGGATCAGCTGCACCGGTAATACGCATTGCCTGATAGACATAGGAACGGCCGCTTAACGGGTCGCGGATGGCGCCGCCAAGGCATGTTGCCGCACCGCCGAACGGTTCAATTTCCGTCGGATGGTTATGCGTTTCATTCTTGAACATGAGCAGCCAGTCTTCATCTCTGCCATTCACATCCACTCTGATCCGGACGGAGCAGGCATTGATTTCTTCGGATTCATCAAGATCCTTCAGCTTGCCGGTCTTCTTGAGATACTTGGCACCGATGGTACCAAGATCCATCAGGGTAATCGGCTTGGGTGTACGGCCGGCATAGACTTCCTTACGCATATCCAGGTAGACATCATAGGCTTTCTGCACATAGTCAGGCTCCATTCTGATATTTTCCAGATGCGTATTGAAGGTAGTATGGCGGCAGTGGTCGCTCCAGTAGGTATCGATGACCATGACCTCGGTAATAGTCGGATCACGATGTTCTTCATTCCTGAAATAATTCTGCAGAAAAGCAATATCCGCCAGGTCCATGGCAAGGCCATGTTCTTTACGGAACGCTTCCAGGCCGGCTTCATCCAGTTCATTGAAACCTTCCAGTACTTCCGGCAGCGGCGGCTTCTTATAGTTGTCCTGCAGTGTAGCCGGCTTTTCCAGCTTCGCTTCACGTGCTTCCACCGGGTTGATCAGGGCATTTCTGACCTTATCCTTTTCCGCTTCATCCTTTACGCCCTTGATGTAATAAAGACGTGCTGTTCTGACCAAAGGTCTTTCACCGGTTGTGGAGAGCTGAATGCACTGGGCACAGGAATCTGCTCTCTGATCGAACTGACCCGGCAGATACTCAACGGCAAGCACCCATTCTCCATACTCCGGCTGCGGTGCCTCTTCTTCATAGAGAACATCCAGCTGCGGTTCTGAGAAAACCGTATGCAGCGAGCTTCTGTAGTCTTCTTCACTGATATTTTCCACATCATAGCGGTTGAGTACACGCACACTTTCAACCTCATGACGCAGAACTGTTTCCAGGTTCTTCTTTACCCCATCCGCTTCAACCGCATAGGGTCTCTTCTTTTCCGCAAAGCAGCGATATACAGTCATTTATTCAATACCTTTCTTCCGATATCCGTACGGTAATGCATGTTTTCAAATGTGACTTCCTGTACAGCTTTGTAGCACCTGGCAAGCGCTTCAGGAAGATCTTTTCCTTCTGCCGTCAGACCAAGCACTCTGCCGCCGTTTGTATAGAACTTTCCGTTTTCCTTCTTTGTGCCGGAATGATAGACATAAACACCTTCATGCTGGCCATTTTCATCGAGGCCCCTGATTTCATAGCCCTTGGTATAGCTCAGCGGATAGCCGCCGCTGGCCTCAATGACACAGGCACAGGCACCGTCTTTCCACCTGATATCAAGATCACCCAGGGTCTGGTTTCTGCATGCCTGCATGATTTCAAACAGATCACTGTCCAATAGCGGCAGCACAACCTGTGTTTCCGGATCACCGAAGCGGCAGTTGTATTCCACTACCTTCGGTCCATCTTTGGTTAACATCAGGCCGAAGTACAGAACGCCTTTGAATGTCCGGCCTTCGGCATTCATGGCATGCATGGTAGGCAGGAAGATCTCCTTCATACATCTGTCGGCGATTTCCGGGGTGTAGAACGGAGAAGGGGCAATGGTACCCATACCGCCGGTATTAAGGCCTTCATCATTGTCATTGACCCGTTTATGATCCATCGAAGATACCATCGGGACGATGGTCTTTCCATCCGTAAAGGACAGCACGGAAACTTCCGGTCCTTCCATGAATTCTTCCACAACCACTTCATTGCCGGAAGCACCGAACTTCTTATCCACCATCAGTTCTTTGACAGCATCTTCCGCTTCTTTTTCATCCGTGGCAATCAATACGCCCTTGCCTAAGGCAAGGCCGTCCGCCTTGATGACCGCCGGATACGTATTCTTTTCTCTGATATAATCCAGCACTTCCGACGGATCATCAAACACTTCATAGGAAGCAGTGGGAATACCGTACTTCTTCATCAGATTCTTGGAGAACACCTTGCTGGCTTCAATGACAGCCGCTTTCTTCTCCGGTCCAAAGGAAGGAATGCCGGCTGCTTCCATGGCATCCACCATACCTGATGCCAGCGGATCATCCGGTGTCACGACACAGAAATCAATACCGTTATCTCTGGCATACGCCACCATGCCGTCCACATCGGTTGCCCTGATGTTCACACATTCTGCCAGTGCGGAAATACCGCCATTGCCTGGTGCACATACAATGGCATCAACAGACGGGCTTTTCTTCAATGCCTGGATGACCGCATGTTCACGGCCGCCGGAACCAACTACCAATACTTTCATCCTGATCCTCTTTTCTATTAATGATGGAACAGTCTGACCCCGGTAAAGGCAATGACCATGCCATACCGGTCTGCTGTTTCAATTACATTGTCATCACGGATGGAGCCGCCCGGCTCCGCCACATAGGAAACACCGCTCTTATGTGCTCTTTCAATATTGTCGCCAAACGGGAAGAACGCATCCGAACCGAGGCTGACACCGGTATTCTCAGCCAGCCATTCTTCCTTCTCTTCCTTTGTCAGCGGCTGCGGCTTTACTTTGAATACTCTCTGCCATTCCCCATCCTGCAGCACATCTTCCGGATGGTCGCCGATGTAATTGTCAATGGCATTATCACGGTCTGCTCTTCTGATCCCGTCCACAAACGGCAGGTTCAGCACCTTGTCATACTGTCTCAGCCACCAGTTATCCGCCTTGGAGCCGGCCAGTCTTGTACAGTGGATACGGCTCTGCTGGCCGGCACCGACACCGATCAGCTGACCGTTCTTGGCATAGGCAACACTGTTGGACTGGGTATACTTGAGCCCGATCAGAGCAATGACAAGATCACGCTTGGCCTCTTCCGGCAGTTCCTTATTCTTTGTCACGATATTGGTGAGCAGGGAAGCATCGATCTTCACATCATTCCTTCCCTGTTCAAAGGTCACGCCGAATACCTGTTTTCTTTCAATCGGATCCGGCACATAGGAAGGGTCGATCTGGATGATATTGTAATTGCCCTTCTTCTTGGACTTCAGAATTTCAAGGGCTTCTTCACTGTAGCCCGGGGCAATGACGCCGTCGGACACTTCCGGCTTCAGCAGTAAAGCGGTGTCCTTATCACATACATCTGATAAAGCCGCAAAATCACCATAAGAGCTCATGCGGTCAGCACCTCTTGCCCGGGCATAGGCACAGGCAAGCGGACTCAGTTCTTTCCCGTCCACGAAATAGATTTTCTTTTCCACTTCGCTTAACGGCAGACCTACGGCAGCTCCGGCCGGCGATACATGCTTGAAGCTGGCGGCAGCGCATAAGCCGGTCGCTTCCTTCAGCTGTGATACCAGCTGCCAGCTGTTCAGAGCATCCAGGAAGTTGATAAAACCAGGTCTTCCATTCAGTACTGTTACCGGCAGATCACGGCCATCCGCCATGTAAATGCGGGAAGGCTTCTGGTTGGGATTCATCCCATACTTCAGTGCGAGCTCTTTCATCTTTTCCTCCATTTATTTATTGCGGTTGATGATACGGGATCTGACTTCTCCCGTCTTCACATTGATCTCTCTTGTAAACAGGGAAACCTTGTTGTCCTTATCCAGGGCATCCCATACACGGTCCGTAAACTCATCAAAATCATCATGACCCAGCTGCCACTTCACCGGTTCACCCGGGAAGGAACGCAGCGGCTGATTGGGCTGAGGCGGCAGATAGCCGTACGTATGAATCAGTCTGCCTTCCCATGCCGGCAGATCTGAATAGTTGAAGTAATAGCGCAGCACAGCTTCATCACTGTTGTCATCACTCTTGACAATCGCCATCTTGAGCGAAGTTCCCTGGATCACAGCAGAGATGCGCGGGGTGAAGTTGGGACCATCCGGTTCAAAGGTTCTGGTATTCAAAGCATCCTCAAAGCTCTTTCCACTCTGCAGTGCTTCAGCGATGGTATCGGTCTGATCGCCATTAGTGACAATGGTTGTATCCCCGACTGTTTTCACCGGGGCATAGATAATCAGGGACGGATCCTCCATCTTCGAAGGATCAAACGCCTGGGTTCTGATCCCGTCTCCATCCTCAACAAAGATTCTGTTTCGGGAATTGGCACTTCTGCCCATGATGAAATAGGCAATCCGCATATGTTCATTATCCGGTGTACGGCCCACGGCAATTCCTCTGCCCGGGTATTTGGCACCATAAAGATATTCATAAAGATCAACGATCGGCATTGTTCTTCTCCTTTTCTATTTTTTCCGCCACCATGGCAGCCGCCTTAGGCAGCAGAATCCACTCCGCCTGTTCCATGACTCTTCTCTGCAGGATTTCAGGCGTATCGCCATCCTTTACTTCCACTGCCTTCTGGAAGATGATCTGTCCCCCGTCCGGGATCTCATTGACATAATGCACTGTGGCACCGGTCACCTTGACTCCATAGCGCAGGGCAGCTTCATGAACTTTCAGGCCATAGTATCCCTTCCCGCAGAAGGAAGGGATAAGGGATGGATGGACATTGATGATGCGCTGGGGATAGGCATTGATGATTTCAGAAGAGAGGATATTCAGGAATCCGGCCAGAATAATCTCTTCAATACCATGTTCCTTCAATGCCTTCAGCATGGCTTTATCATAGCCTTCTGTATCCTGGTAATCCTTACGGCAGATGACCATGGTCTCCACCCCGGCATTCTTCGCTCTTTGAAGGGCATAGGCTTTCTTATTGCCTGAAATCACCAGTACAATCTTTCCATACGGGTTTTCCCCGCGCTTTTCACTGTCAAGAAGCGCCTGCAGGTTTGTACCGCCGCCTGATACCAGTACCGCAATCCTGACCATTTCAAGCCTCCCTGAACTGAACGGTATGAGAACCCGGAACCAGCTTTCCGATGACTCTGGCATCCACACCGCTCTTTTTGAGATTATCCAGTGCACGATCCACGTCTTCAGGGCGGACAATCACACTCATGCCGATGCCCATATTGAAGGTATTGTACATATCATGTTCAGAGATCTTTCCAACCTTCTGAATGAGCTGGAAGATCGGCTGTACATCCCAGCTGCCCTTCACGATTTCCGCATCCAGATTTTCACCATAGGATCGCGGCATATTCTCATAGAAGCCGCCGCCGGTAATATGGGCAATGGACTTCACATCAACTTCCTTCAGCAGATTCAGGATCGGTCTGACATAGAGCTTTGTCGGGGTCAGCAGGGTTTCACCAAGGTTCTTCCCGCCAAGTTCATCCCGATAGGACAATAGACTCTTTTCATCCGTAATGTGGAATACCTTTCTGACCAGGGAGAAACCATTGGAATGAACGCCTGAAGAAGGCAGACCGATAATGACATCACCAGCCCTGGCATTGTTTACATCCAGAATCTTCTTCTCATCCACAATGCCCACCGTAAAACCGGCTACATCATATTCATTCTCCGGCATCATCCCGGGGTGTTCTGCCGTTTCCCCGCCGATAAGCGCACAGCCGCTTTCCACACAGCCATCCGCAATGCCTCTGACAATAGAAGCAATCATCTGAGGATGGTTCTTTCCACAGGCAATATAGTCCAGGAAGAACAGCGGCTTTGCCCCGGCACATACAACATCATTGACACACATGGCCACACAGTCGATCCCGATCGTATCATGCTTATCCATCAGCATCGCAATCTTCAGCTTTGTTCCGACGCCGTCCGTTCCGGAAATCAGCACCGGCTTTTCCATTCCCGTCATATCCGGGGCAAACAGTCCGCCGAATCCGCCGATACTGCCAAGTACACCCGGTATTTCCGTTCTCTTTACATCTTTCCTGATCAGTTCCACTGATTCATAGCCGGCGGTTACATCCACACCGGCAGCCTTATAGGCATCACTAAAACTCTTTGGCATCGCCATGCACCCTTTCTCTGTCTTCGTTCTTTTCTTGCCCGATCTTTGTTTCAAATTTATCCTTCTCCGCATCTGCCGGCACCGGTACCGGATACTTCTCCGTAAAGCATCCGACACAGAAATCACAGCCCGGGTTGGCCGCAATCTGCTTCACGCCTTCCACACTGAGATAGCCCAGGGAATCCGCTCCGATAGCCTTTCTGATCCCATCTATATTCATCTGACAGGCAATCAGATGTTTCTTACTGTCGATATCCGTACCGAAGTAGCATGGCGAAATAAACGGCGGTGCCGAAATCCTTACATGTACTTCCTTTGCCCCGGCATCCTTCAGGAGGGAAACAATGCGGGCACTGGTTGTTCCTCTGACAATGGAATCATCCACCATGACAACCCGCTTGCCCTTGACCACCGACGCAATCGCATTCAGCTTCATCCTGACAGCCGTTTCACGCTGGCCCTGGGTCGGCTGAATGAAGGTTCTGGCAATGTATTTGTTCTTGGTAAAACCGAGTTCATAGGGAATGCCGCTCTCTCTTGAGAAACCGATGGCCGCATCCAGACCTGAATCCGGCACGCCGATCACCACATCCGCATCAGCCGGATGTTCCTGGGCCAGAATACGTCCGGCCCTGATCCGGGCATCATGTACACTGACCCCTTCCATGACGGAGTCAGGTCTTGCAAAATACACAAACTCAAACACGCACATGTGCTTGACAGGCTGTACATGCGTGCGGATGCTGTGGATGCCTTCCCGGCCGACCACGACAATTTCACCCGCATCCAGATTGCGGATGAAAGAAGCGCCTAATGCATCCAGAGCACATGTTTCCGAGGCAAAGACAATCTGTCCTTCCTTCATGCGTCCCATGACTAACGGTCTGAAGCCATTGGGATCTCTCACTGCAATCAGCTTTTCCGGCGACATGATGACAAGAGAATAAGCCCCGGCCAGATTGTACATGGCCTGACATACTGCATCCTCAATGGAAGCACACTTCAGTCTTTCCCGGATGATCTCATAGGCAATGATCTCCGAGTCATTGGTTGTATGGAAAATGGCACCCTGCATTTCCAGATTTCTTCTGAGCTCCGGCGCATTGGTCAGATTGCCATTATGGGCAAGAGCCATCTGGCCTTTGACATGTCTGACCACAAGCGGCTGAGCATTGGTATCATTGACCGTACCGAAGGTACTGTATCTGGTATGACCGATCGCAATCTGACCCGGCCCGAGCTTTGTGATTTCTTCTTTGGTAAACACATCACGGACAAGCCCTACCTTCTTATGATAGGAAATCACCCCGCGATCATTCACCGCAATCCCGCATGATTCCTGACCTCTATGCTGCAGGG
>Ga0256406_1007603_pt1 | contig 10202 bp, 14 predicted proteins | sample RumenRJG_03DNA_FD_185986 | JGI IMG/M metagenome (GOLD analysis project Ga0256406, IMG submission 185986) | Bovine rumen microbial communities from Lethbridge, Alberta, Canada - RJG_03 | ecosystem: Host-associated > Mammals > Digestive system > Stomach > Rumen | place: Canada: Alberta | collected...
TCGCCTCCCAAGTGAATCACATTGGTGGTCAGCAAGAGGAACCCGCCGAAGATCTCCCAAGAGATCGGTAGGGATCCCCTCTCTTTAGAGAGGGGAGGATGTCAACCTTCGCCTGCCTGGCGTCCGCAGCCATCGACTGCGCGGCCATGCGCCTTGATGATTTCCTCCTGGCCATTGGCCATTCCTACGTCAGATTGGATAGTCAGTCCTCGTCCTTCATGAAGCAGGAGTCATCCCAGCAATCGTCGTCTGCCAGGTAATCGCGCGAGGCAAGCAGGAAAGGCTTGGCCGCCGCAGTAGTCTTGAAGGCGATCTTGCCTAGCTCCTGCATGCAGGCGATGCTTGCGAAGACGCGGTGCCTGCGCCTGCCCTCGAAAGCCGGATTTGAGCTTTCATCGGCCCAGACCGGGAGGGTGATCTCCATTGCCAGCAGCTTCGGGGCGATGAGCCTCGCGACCTCGCCAAGGAAGGCTGGCCTTTTGTCCAAGTCAATCTTCAGCTTGTAGAGCGGCTGATACATGTCAAGCTTGTATGAGAAATCCAAGTACTCGGCCTCGTCCACCCCCGAGGCGGCAGCCGCGAGCACCATCCTTGCCACGCCGAACTCAAGCGGGGTGAAGCCTGCTGCCTTGAGCGCGTCAAAGACGCACTCGTGGATGAATGGCGTCAGGGGATGGGCAAAAGTGCATCCGATCTGCCTGAAGCCCTTTTGGAGCAGTTCCCTGGGCGGGATCCTGGTGGTGGCCTGAGGCTCTTGAGCAGCCTTGGAGAACATGGATTCGCGGGCGTTTAGCAGGAAGCGCCGCGCCGCAGGGCTGACCTCGAACCTGACAAGGCCCTCGGCAACGGGCTGCGCTCCGCTGCACTGGATGCTGGAGAAAACGGGATGCTCGCGCTTCCCCTCGAACACTGGCTTCTCCTTGATGTCGAAATCGTCCGGCAGGATGAACTTTGCTTCCTGCAGCCTCGGGCAGAGGACGCTGGCGATGCGCTCGATGCACTGGGCCTTCTCGTCAAGCGAATCGCCCGGCACCTCGATCCTCTCATTGTCTTCAAGGCGGAGCGCGATCTCGCAGAAGCCGGCCATCTTTCTGCCGGAAGCGGCCGCGGCCAGGATCTCGATGCAAGCCCCGCGCTCGATCCCTTCAAGCCCCATCTTGTCGACCATGCCGAGGATGTTTTCATGCACGAGGGCAACCGCCCCGTCCCTGTAGCGCGAGGGCATGCGCTGGAACCCAGATGAGAGCAGGATGTCGCCCAGGGCCCGCCTGGATTCCTCCTCGCGGGCATTGAGCCTGTCGCTTGCAAGGCGCAGGAACCTGCCAAGGCTGTCCATTGATTCCATGGTCTTTCTGATTTTGAGCCTTTCCTCATCCGTGATGGAGTTTTCGATCTGCGCCATCTGCTCTGCGGCCATGCGCCTGCTGGATTTCTTTCTGGCCATTCAATTGCTCCTGCTGGGCGCGCATCGCGCGCTGTCAAAAGTCATCGTCATCATATTCGTCATCGTCGTCGGGGTACTCGTCCTCAGGAAAGTAGGGGCTGAGGTAGTACTGCTCGTCCATGTCTTCCAGGAACTGCCTGGCTTCCCATGTCAGCTCGAAATCGATGCCTCCTTCCTGCGGGGGTTCCGCCTCCACGCATGAGATCCTCTCAAAAACCAGGGCTCTCTTCTTGCCGTCAAAGCGGGGATCGTCCTTCTCCACGAGGAGCCCATAGGGGATGGAGAACTTTGCCTTCCCAAGCCTTGGGCACAGGGCCTTGGCGGCATCCGCAAGCATTGCCGGCACTTCGGAGCTTCCAAGGTCGTCCTTGCCAGCTCTTGGGGCCAGGATGGGGCTCGACGCCATTTCCCTGAAGCTCAGAGATTTCCTGCCCACTGTCGCGGCCGAGAGGATCTCCTGGTAGATCGCCATCGGGATCCCATCTTTTGGGTCAAGCCTGCTGCCGACTTTCATCAGGCACTCGTGCACGATGACGCAGCCGCCTTTCTGGGTCGAGCATGTACCCTGCATTTCCTCGAATCCCTGCATGCAGAGCTTGTCGGCAACGGTCATGAGCGCTCTTCTGCGCATGCCTCGCTCCCCCTCATGGCCCAGGGCCTCAAGAGAGACTCGCCGCCTACGTCCTCATGCCGTCTGCTGCAATCGCGCGTGCCGAGCCGCTCCATGAAAGCCTCAGCCCTGATAGGGGCCGTAGTAGTAGCCTGCGTCCAGGCACTTGACTACCTGCGATCCTTCATCGGTAAGCTTGAACTCGATGGCTCCTTCCTCCGGGGATGCCCCCTTCACGTAGGCAATCCTCTCAAAAAGGCGCGCCTTGCCATCCTCGGATGGATCGTCATGATTGATCATCGACTTGGGAAGCTTGAACTTGGCGTTTTCTAGCTTGGCGCAGAGTTCAATCGCCCCGTCCTCAAGCAGGCCGAGCTTTCCATCGGCTTTGAAGTAGTTGATATCCTGACCTATGAGGGAGTCGATGCTGTCGGCCATCTCTCTGAGGCCAATCCTGGTCATGCCGCAGGCGGCGGCGGATAGGAGCTCCATGAAGACCATCCATGGGGTTCCTTCCCTGAAGCCGCACGCGCTGGCAACCTCCAGCACGTAGTTGTGCGCTATGGTGATGCCTCCTCGCGCATAGGTGGTGGCGAGGGGAATGAAGCCTTCTGCCGACAGCCACTCGTTATTGGTCTTGTACCTCGCAGGCCCCCATTTGGCAGCCATCTTGTTGAGCTGCGCCAGCATCTGCTTTAAGGACTGCTGCTCGGACTGCGGCCTGGCTTCGGCCTGCTTCTGCGCGGCCATGGCCTGCGCCGCCGCGCGCCTTGATGATTTCCTTGCCATTCGAATTGCTCTTGTGTGTGATTTGGAATATGACGTCAATTGCTGCCCGGAACCGGCTTGTAGAGGTCGGCAACATCGACGCTGGTCAGAAAAGGCCTTGATTCATGAGTCAGCTTGAACTCGACACGGCCGTCGTGCGGCTGGACTGATCTGACGCACCTGATGCTCTCGAAGATGCGGCCGCGCTCCTTGCTGTCGTCATATGACGAGAACTGCGGGAGATCCTTCGGCATGCCTTTGGGCAGGTCGAACTCCGCCTTCTCAAGCCTCGGGCAGATGCTCAGCGCGGAATCCTCGATCTTCGAGATCAAGCCGGTGGAGTCAAAGCCATCTATTTCGAGATCGACGTAGTATCCGATCTTCGAGGCAAGATCCTCGAAGCTCACCTCATCCTTCATCGAGGCTGCGGCGCCCAGGATCTCGAGAAAGACCAGGCGATCAAGATCCTTGAGGCCAAGATCCACGGCGACATCCTGCAGGCACTTGTGCCCGTAAGCCATGCAGTCATCGTCGTACGCCGAGTAAAGGAGCTTGAAGCCGCAGGCTTCAAGCCTTCCGGAATAAGTCTGGCTTAAATCCATGCTGCCAATTTTCCTGGCAAACTCGGGCGCCCTGAGAGCGCGCCTCCGGCTCTCCTCAGCTTCTTCAAGCTCAAGCTGAGCCGCTACTGCAGCCATCGCCCGCGCCGCCTGCAGCCTCTTCGATTTCCTGGGCATTTCCTGCTCCTTTCAAAAACCAGCCTTCCCTCTGCAGGAAGCACGGATGCCCGGCGCGCCGGGCATCCGTGCTCCTCACGGGAAGAGCACCCTGGCTTCCTTGGTGATCCTGATGTCGAGACTGGCACCGCCCTTTGGCTGCTGCACGAAGCCCAGCGCCTCGAAGAGCCTAGGCTGGATCCTGCTGCCCTCGTCCATTCCGGCCTTCACGCGCAGCTCCCTGGGGATCCTGACCTTGGCTTGGGCGAACGCGTTTATGAACATGTCCACCGCCATGCCGAAGGACATCTCGTCCTCGTCGCCGCGTAGCGCGCGGCCGATGACGGTCCTTGCGATGTCGTTGAGAGTCAGGCTCTCCCTGCCTTTTGCGGCAGCCTCGATGACCGCGCTGAAGATCTCCGAGTCCATCGCCTCGCAGCGCTTGAGCGCGGGGATCGCGAACACGTTGGGGTGAACCCCTTCAACAGTGGGCGCAGGCGATAAGCGGCCGCCGCTCCCCATCCCGAGGTGCTCCTCCATGAGGGCCATGTCAGCCTCCTCTTCTGGAGTGGGCTCGATCCCGGCCATTGCAAACAGGTTCCTCGCAAGATTCAGGATCCCCGCCTCGATGTCCTTGTCCGAGTACGATGCCTTCACCGTCCGCGCCGGGGCCTTCGCCCTGGGCTTCTTGTTCCTTGCCATTGCCGCCTCCTTAAAACACTTCCGCACCTTGCGCGCCGCACGCCATTTTACATGACCGCCCGATGGGGCAGGGTGACGGCATGCGCCAAATTTGACCTTGGGGCGCGCCAAGGCGAGCATGGCAGGTATCTTGAGGTGAGGAGGCCGCGATGCGGCAAGGAGCATTTGATGAAGTACGCTGAAATCGGCAGGACAGGCATAAAAGTCTCGAGGATCTGCGCAGGGTGCATGTCCTTTGGCAAGGCCCCGGAGAAGTTCCACCTCTGGACGCTCGACGAGAAGCGCACCAGGGAGATGGTCGCCTGCGCGCTCGACCTCGGCGTGAACTTCTTCGACACGGCCAATACCTACAGCTTCGGCACCAGCGAGAAGTACCTCGGGCGCGCTTGTGAATCTCAAGGCGCCGCGCGACAAGGTGGTGCTGGCCTCCAAGGTCTACTTCAACGAAGGCAGGCTCTCAGCCAGGGCGATCAGGCGCGAGATAGACGGCACGCTATCGCGCCTTGGGACCGACTACCTCGATCTCTACATCATTCACCGCTTCGACTACGGCCCCCCGATCGATGAGACCATGGAGGCGCTCGACGGCCTCGTGAAGGCTGGCAAGGTGCGCGCCCTCGGCGCCTCGGCGATGTACGGCTACCAGTTCCACAACATGCAGGAGTGCGCCAGGCAGAACGGCTGGACGCTCTTCTCGGCACTCGAGAACCACTACAACCTCCTCTACCGCGAGGACGAGCGCGAGCTCATCCCGGTGGCAAGGCAGTACGGGGCCATGCTGATGCCTTACTCGCCGCTAGCTGGCGGGCACCTGAGCCGCCCCGGCTGGGATGCCGACACCCTGAGGGCCAGGACCGACAAGGTCATCTCCGAGAAGTACGACCGCGCCAAGGAGAACGATCTCGAGATAATCGGCAGGGTGGATGAAGTCGCAAGGAAGCTCGGCGTCACGATGGCGGAGGTCGCGCTTGCCTGGCTTCTAAAGCGCGGAGTCGAGTCGCCCATAGTCGGCGCGACCAGTCCAAAGCACTTTGCTGAGGCGGTCAAGGCCGTGGATCTTAAGCTTTCAGACGAGGACGCCAGGTATCTTGAGGAGCCCTACCGCGCGCACGACGTGGTGGGCGCGCTCGACCGCAATCCCGAGGACAGCGGTCCTTTCGCCAAGGTGAAGTGAGCTGGAGCCATCAATCAGCATGCCCCTGCAGAGGGGCATGCCTCGGGGCGCCCATGGCGCTCCTAGCTCCAGTTGATGGTCTTCCTGTTCCTGCTGGGGCGGCGCTCGACGCGCACCAGCATCATAGCCTCCCTTGAGAACTTGAAGGAGACGCCGCCTTCTGGTGCATCGGGCAGGTGGCAGCGCTCGAGCCTCTCGAAGATGAGCGGCTCAGGATCGGCAGCCTCCGCGCTCATGAGCTCCGGCGGAAACATTAGCCTCTGCCCGCACGCCGCATTGGCAAGCTCCCGCACGGCAGCCTTGGCGCGCTTGGCGTCATAGCCTTCTATGTTGTACCACTCCAGCGTTCCCTCCACTTGGCAAGCTCGCTGAAGATGACCTCTGACCTTCCAAGCGCGCCGAACTTGATGAGCGCCCTGTAGGCGTCATCCGCCGGATCCGAGATCATCGTGTGCAGCCTGAAGGGCGGGATGGAAAGAGCGGAGTGCACGCGGATCTTCTCGCCAAAGCAGGACTGCAGCATGTGGTACTCGTACTCCTCAGGCGGCAGGTCCCAGTCGCCGCCTGCGAGCTCATCATCCGGATCAGCAGGATCCAGGCCATCAAGGCTCATCTCGTCTGCGCTGGCGCCTTCATCTAATGAGAGCTCCTCGTCCATCCGCCGCTTCTCTGCGGCCATCTGCTCGGTGCTTGCCCGCCGCCTCGACTTTCTGCGCGACATCTCCAATCCTCCTAAGCCCGCGGCATGCGGGCAAGATCCCAGGCGCAAGCCCTGGGGCAGGAGGGCGCGTCCTCCTGCCCCAGGGATATCGTGGAATAAAAGCTCCCGTCATGCCACCGCTTTGGATGGAAGGCGGAAACTTGCTCAGGCAGCTTCTGCCCGGCGTTCAGGCACGGGGATGAGCTGGCGCCATTTCAGATCTTCATGACTCCGATGACGAGAGCTTTCCGATGAGCATTGCGACGCGGCGCCTTATCTCGTCGAAGACCTTCACGTACTCCTCGTCGCCAAGGCCTGTCGGATCGGCAAGTCCCCAGTCCTCGTCAAATGGCCTGCCTGCAAAGGGGCAGGCCACGCCGCAGCCCATCGAGACCGCGTAGTCAGGATGCGGGATCTCCGAGATTCCCTTGGGCGCGCATCCCGAGAGGTCAAGCCCGTAGCGCTCGCGCAGCACCCTGCGCGCATCGGAATCGACCTCGGAGGCAGGATGGGAGCCTGCCGAACTGAAGGATAGCCCCTCGGCGCCCGAGGCCCTGGCAAAGGCCTCGGCCGCCTGGCTCCTGCAGGCGTTGTGCGTGCAGATGAACGCGACCTCAGTCTTCCCGGGCATTTCTGAACCACCCCCTGGTTGCATTGGCGATTTTTACGAGCGCGAGCATGATCGGCACCTCGGTTAGCACCCCGACCGTGGTCGCCAGCGCCGCTGGGCTCGAGGCCCCGAAGAGCGCCACCGCGACCGCCACGGCAAGCTCGAAGAAGTTCGACGCCCCGATCATTCCCGCAGGCGCGGCGATGGAGAAGGGGAGCCTGAGCGCGCGGCAGGCGAGATAGGCGAGAAAGAACACCACGAAGGTCTGGATTACCAGCGGCACGGCGATGAGCACGATGTCCAGAGGTTTGTTTGCGATCACGCTCGACTGCATCATGAAGATCATGACGAGCGTGAGCAGCAGCGCGCCGGTCGTGAGGCTGCCCGCCTTCCTGAGAAACACCCCGTCAAGCCATTCCCGTCCCTTGATCCTCACAGCCAGGGCGCGGGTCAGCACGCCGGCTGCAAGCGGGATCGCCACGAAGAGGATCACGCTTGCCGCTAGCACCCCTGAGGGCAACTCGACCTCGGACACTCCCAGCAGAAGCTTCACTATGGGCGCGAAAGCGACGAGGATGATGAGATCGTTGGTCGCCACCTGCATCACGGTGTAGGCTGGATTGCCGCGCACGAGTGCGCTCCACACGAAGACCATCGCCGTGCAGGGCGCAGCCCCCAGAAGCACGGCGCCTGCAAGGTACCCGCGCGCAAGATCCGGGGCGATGAGATCCTTGAAAAGCACGCACAGGAAGAGCCAGGCGATGGCGAACATCGTGAAGGGCTTCACGAGCCAGTTCACCGCCCAGGTCACCAGAAGGCCGCGCGGGTGCCTGCCGGCGTCAAGCACGCTTTTGAAGTCGACCCTGACCATCATCGGGTAGATCATCACCCAGATGAGGACGGCAAGCGGAACTGAGATCCCTAAGGCCTGCATCCGTCCGAAAGCCTCGGGCAGGGCGGGAAAGAGCCTTCCTGCGGCGACGCCCAGGATCATGCACAGCAGCACCCACAGCGTGAGGTGCCTCTGGAAGGGGCTGATGGCCCCGGCCTGCGCGGTCATTTGCCTGCCTCCTTGAGCGCCGAGGCGATTATCCGCGCGGCCTCGTCCCTGCCTGGCACCCTGCCTTCAAGCACCACCTTTCCATCGACGGCGAGGGCGGGCATCGACATGACGCCCAGGGCGGCGGCCTGCCTTATGTCGGTCACGTACTCGATGCTGCTGGAGAGCCCCATGGGTCCAGCCGCCTCCCTGACCACTGCAAGCAGGCTTCTGCACCTTGCGCATCCGCTGCCTATGACCTTGATGCGGGCATTGCGCGGGGCTGACGCGTCCGCCACCTCCTCCCTGCCTGCCATCCCCAGGATCTTCCTGATTGAAAACATGTTGAACTCCTCAGCCAAGCAGCGGCTCGATTAGATTGAACAGATATCCGGTCATGATGATCCCTCCCGTGCAGATCGCGATGAACAGCCACAAAAGCTTCGGCCTCACCGCCTTGCGCAGCATGATGAGCGAGGGCAGGGAGAGCGTGGTCACGGCCATCATGAAGGAGAGGACCACGCCTAGAAGCGCGCCCTTGCCAAGCAGCGCCTCGGCGATCGGCACCGTCCCGAAGATGTCGGCGTACATGGGGATCCCCGCAATCACGGCGATGACGACCCCAAGCGGGTTGTCCCCTCCCAGGGCCGTCTCGACGGCGCCCGAGGGGATCCAGTTGTGGATAAGGGAGCCGATCGCGACTCCTGCGGCAAGGTAGGGCAGCACCCTGCGGTAGGTCCAGCCTGCCTGGCCTGACGCGTAGGAGAGCCTTTCCATGAATGACGGGGCATGGCCTTCTGACGGCTGCGCGGCCCCCTCCCTTGCGAAGGGCTCTATCTGATCCTCCATGTGGAGCATCTCGATGAGCGCGCCGCCTGCCATGGCCACCACGAGCCCTGCCGCCACGTAGAGCAGGGCTATCCTCGTGCCGAAGATCCCCATGAGCAGCACGAGGCTCCCGAGATCGACCATCGGCGAGGAGATGAGGAAGGAGAACGTCACCCCGGCAGGCAGTCCCGCCCTGGTGAAGCCGATGAAGATCGGGATCGACGAGCACGAGCAGAAGGGCGTCACGGTGCCCAGGAGCGCCGCCGCAGCGTTGGCGCGCAGGCCCTTGAACCTGCCGAGCAGGCGGCGCGAGCGCTCGGGCGGGAAGTAGCTCTGCACATAGCTTATTGCGAAGATAAGCACGACAAGCAGGATTGAGATCTTCACGAAGTCGAACATGAGGAAGCGCAGGCTCCCGCCGATGCGCGCGGCAGGATCGATCCCTGCGGCTGAAAGCGCGCTCCCTGCAAGGGAGTCGAGCCAGCGCATGCCGAGGATCTGATCCTCGATGAAGTCAAGGATCACTTGTAGCGCCCCCCGCAGCAGCACGAGCCGCCGCTGTCCTGTCTCTCCTCATCGCCGCCGCAGCCCTCGCATTCAAGCGAGGCGATGAAGCCCTTGAAGGCCGTGAGCGTGGCGCAGTCAAGCGAGTAGCGCATCCACTTCCCGTCCTTCCTCGCCCTGACCAGCGAGCACTCGGCGAGGACCTTCATGTGGTGGGAGAGCGTGGGCTGGGTTATGCCGAGCTTTTCGAGGAGCACGCAGGCGCACTTCTCCGAGCCCGAGAGCATCCTGACGATCCTAAGGCGGTTTGGATCGGATAGCGCCTTGCAGACCGAGGTGATCGTGGCATCATCCATTCGAGCCTCCATATCGATGATTGTCTATGCGTGCAAGGATAAGACAAACATAGATAAGCGTCAATATGTGATGGCGGAAAAAAGCCGCGCTCGGGCGCGGCCCTTGGTCAGTCCTAGTCGAGATCCTCCGGGCGGAACTTGGTTGAGACCCAGTCAAGGTATCCGCTGTCCGTGGCCCTGCCGGTTGCCGAAAGGATCCTGCGGGGCATGCCCATGCTGTAGAGCGGGCATTCGAAAGGCCCGTAGCAGAAGGGCTCGAAGCCGTTCTTCACGACCGCGCTGCCGAAGCTGTTGAAGCCGATGGTGGTGTGGACGTTGGCCATGGTCGCGAAGACGCAGGAGAAGCACTTGCCCTTCCACAGCTCCTCGTCGAGCATCCTCGCCCCGCGCAGGTCAAGCTCCCTCTTGCAGCGCGGCACCCCGGTGAAGGGCGCCGGCTTCTTCACCACGGAAGGTGACTCCTCGCCCGGCTCGAGGATCCTGATGGAGGCGGCGCGGTAGAAGTCGGCGTACTCAAGCTCGGGATCGAGCTTTCTGCGCACCGTGCCCTTGATGCGGTCGCCTGCCTTGGCGCCGGTCTTCAGGAAGCTCTTCTCCCCGGCAGCGATCGAGAAGCGCCCTTCCTTATCAAAAAAGCGCCGTAAAACCCCGGGCTTCATCCCGGGGATATAAGGCGCCTAATCGGGGGTATTCTGGTTTTCAATGTATTGTCTGATGATAGAGATGGGAGCTCCGCCACAGGACGCCGCGA
>Ga0256406_1007604_pt1 | contig 10200 bp, 5 predicted proteins | sample RumenRJG_03DNA_FD_185986 | JGI IMG/M metagenome (GOLD analysis project Ga0256406, IMG submission 185986) | Bovine rumen microbial communities from Lethbridge, Alberta, Canada - RJG_03 | ecosystem: Host-associated > Mammals > Digestive system > Stomach > Rumen | place: Canada: Alberta | collected...
TCAAAAAGTTCTATCTCCACGTTCATCCCTATGTCGCTGCCTACATCAACCAGGGCTTCATGAGCCTCAAGCGCAAGTGGCAGATGAAATACGGATTGGGTGTACACATCATTCCTTCACAGAAGCTTGCCTTCCTGCAGTATGAGTTCTATGATGCTAAGGGGGAGTTTCTCGACATGAAGGAAGAGATAGAAACTAAGTAACGGCCGTCCGCAACACGGAACCAGCCAAGCAACCCTACAAGAGGGAGTGTCAACACAGCGTTGACACTCCCTCTTTTTTTGTTTAAGACCTCGCCCAAGCGCACAATTTCATCCGTACTCTATCTGATCACCGCGGTAGTCATTCCAACAAATGTGCATATATGTTTCATCCCAAAACGCAAGAAATGTAACATTTATGCACACACCGTGTGTTTTCGAAAACAAAGCAACATTTGTGCACCTTTTTGAAACATAATCCAACCTTACATAAAGACAGAAATATTAACTTTGCGGTGAAAATCTGCATATAAACATAATTAACAAAAGACAAAAAGCACAAATGGAACGGTACATATTAACTCTACTTGCCATTGTCATGTGCCTACTGGGAAGCAAAACACAGGCAATGAATCTGAATTATGATGGTTCAACTTCGACCATCACGCTCGACAAGGGTGAATATCTATACCAGCAAGTCGAGAAAAAAGCACTGAAAGACATTGTTACTAACGATAACGATGCTCATAAGTTCAATCCCGATAATGACCACCTCTATATCACTGTAGAAGGTACTATCAACTCCGCAGATGTCGGCATTCTATGTGGAGAAAAGTTGAACTACGCTTCCGTCGACATGAGCCTGCTCAATGCTTCCTATGTAAAGGAGGATGGTAAGAAAGATTATACGCATTTCTCATTAAGCAATGCCAATGGAAAGTTGAAAAGCATCGCTCTGCCCAGCGACATGGACGTCATTGGTGATAACTCTGATTTTTATTAATTTTGCAACCAGCTAACGACTGGGAGGTCTGTCGAGATACTGTTGCAAATCAGTCCGGCAGGTTCAGAAACTTTGCTTCTGACAAGCTGTATTAGACTAGCAGTTCAGATAAACTAAATTATACAACAACATAAGAACAAAATCTAACTCCTGCCGGGGGTCATTGGCTCCGGTCGGAAAAACAAACCCAGGGACATTTTGCCCCAACCGAACTAAGAATGCTTATTAATAAAACAAACATCATGTACACTAAAGAAAAAGTGAAGGCATGCAGTCGATGGCTCACTGTGCTATTGATGCTGCTCTTGTGTCAGGCGACATTGGCACAAGAAAAGGAAACGCCCAAGGTCAAGTTATCGCAAGATAGCTACACTGTGATCGTGGGCGAGAAGGACTTTGTGGAGCCCACCATCATTATTACCGACAAGAATGGTAACAACATCACCAGCGGCTTCTCGCGTACCTATAAGATTAAAAGCGGTAAGCAGTTAACTGACGAACAAGGAAATGTCACGAAGCCTGTCACCTGGAAGGATGCTACGACGGGGACGACTGTGCTCGAACGTTATGGCAACGTGACCATCGGCGGCAAGACGGGCACGGTGACGGTGCAGATTGACTTCACGCCCCTGGATGCCTATGCCGACAAGTACAACAGCACATCGGCGCAGTACACCATTCAGGTTAAAGCCCCTACGAACGTCACAGCAACGCTCACCCACAACGGCGACCCCATTGACGACAAGACCCCGCTGAACATCTCTACAGGCAGAAAAGACGAATGGAACACCCAGAGCGGCTTCACCGCCCTGCCCGAGCTGAAACTGACCTACGAGCAGAACAACGATACCTACGACATCACCAAGTATTACGACATCGACTATACGCTCGGTGACAACGTGGGGCAGGTGTTCTCTCTTGACAAGACCAACAAGAAGCTGATCTCCACAGCAACTACGGACGCAGAGACTAAGCTCACGCTGACAGCCAAGCCAAAGGCCGACTATGCCAGCGTCTATGGCGACAACCCCTATACCTTCACCTTCAAGGTGAAGTCCTCCTTCATCAGTACCGACAAGAAGCTGAAAACCTATATCAGCTTCAAGGAGCACAAGCAGGAAGTGTACAAAGCCCCCGGCACATTCAATTATTACATCCCAGTGATTACTGATGAACACGGGAACGACATCACTTCCCTGTATAAGAGTAATGGCACATGGAATGTGACTACTCAATGGAATTCAGGCGATTTGACGTACACCGTCGATTTCAAGAATATCTATAAGGAAAGTGAGAATCCCTACGACCAAGCGACTCTGTTCGCTGAAGAAACTGTCGATTACAGCTCTTCTGAAAATCCAGGACAGATAGTTTTCTACAATGACGGGCGCGCACAATTGAGTTCCGGTGCAGATTATGTTCGCCCCGACGACTATGTCATAACGGTTACCGCTAAGGCCCCTACTGGCTATGAGAACATCTATGATGACCCCGTGGTCAAGGATGAGACTACTACTCCCGTAACGATGACTCCTTACCAAGGCCAGCCAGAATCACTCAGCCGCAGATATGAGCTCAAAGCCAATCAGTATGTACTCAACGTGATGAAGAATGCCCCGCAGATTGCCTTCTCGCCAGACCCCAGTAAGGTGAAACTGGCTGAGAAAATGGAGATGACCTCCGGCAGCCGCTTCGACGTAAAGGGCTATTTCCCCAACGTGCAAGCCCCCACCGACTCCTGCCTCTACGAGAATAACGACTTCTGGTACACCTACTTTGTGCCCGACGACCTGGCCTGGGATAGTAAAAAAGGCGACAGCCAACTCACAGCCGAGACTCCTGTCAAGGTGGAAGTCATTGGCTCTTTAACCGATGACCAGCGAAAAGAGACCAACGTTAAAGAGAGCATCAAGCAGGACGATGGTACTTATAAGACCATGACGGGTACCCGCTACTGGACACAGAAACAGTGGGGTAACGAGAACTGGAAGATTACATTCCACGGTACGGGCCAGATACCTCTTTATTATACTATCCGTCCATGGAACATTATGAAGTGGGACGTCAGCTCGGCTCAGGCCATCATCTACAACATCGATGAGCAGGAGCCAGTGACACTCGTCATCGACCCGAACTCTTTCGTCATCCACACGGACGAGACGGCTCAGGCTCCCAGCGTGAAGGTCTACGACCAGTTCGGTGCCGACCTCACCGAGCACTACACCTTCACCTACACCGTCGACAACCCGGCCATCGCCACCGTCGACGCTACCGACCATCATGCCACCGGCGTGGCACAAGGCACCGCTACCGTCACCGTCACTGCCACGGAGAAGAACGACTGGGCGCAGAAGGACTACTACGTGGACGCTACCCCTGGTACTTACACCGTCAAGGTGGTGGCTGCCGATGCTTCGCCGGCACAGTATGAGGTCATCTACGACGATGTGGCCACATCGTCTACTCATACCAACCGCATGGGCAAGCTCCACTTCATCAAGGCCGGCAAGTTCGCTGCCGGACAAGTAGCTTATCAGAAAGTGCCAGGCATCAACATCACCTTCGGCAATCCCAATGACCTCCACATGGATGTGGTTCAATCCACAGCGGATGTGTCGACGGGCGGCATTGGCAAAAACAACGACAACGAGGACAAAGATGCCAGTGGCAAGTTTGTCAAGGACGTGCTCGTCAGCAACGGTCACCCGACCAACAAGGAGGGAGTACATCTCATGGGCGGCGAGACTGACCCCATCCCGACGAACGGCTTCTTCGTGAAGATTGAGGCCGTCACCAATGGCTTCCTCACCATCGACGCGCGCTTCGAGGCCGACCACACCGTGTACCTCGTGCGCGAGAGTGACAAGCGCACCGAGCGGTTCTACTACGACAGTGAGTTCATCGGTGAACAGCCCTTCCACTATGCACTCATGGCCGGACAGACCTATTATCTCTATGCCGACGGCGACCAGATGCGCCTGCATGGACTCTCCTTCGAGCCCGCCTTCGTGCTCATGCCCGAGGACACCGACCCCTATGATGCAGCCCAGGCCTTCGTCAACGGCTACACCGGCAAGTTGCCCTACTTGCGAAAGACCAGCTATCCCACGCTGGAGTGGCAGCCTCTCGCTAACGAATACGAGTCTGACCGTACTATCTCCGACATTGCCACTATCGACGACAAGGGCTATGTGAAGGCCATCGGACCTACTGCCGACAAGGACAGCCAGGGCAAGACCCGTGACAACCGTGTCATCGTCTCCGCTAAGGTCTATGGAGAGACTAAGAGCGACGGCAAGCGCGTGGTGAAGACACCGCAGTACAAGCTGCGCATCTCCGACATCCCCATCTACATGCTCACCGACGACGAGGACAAGCCGCAGGTCATCCCGCAGTCTGGACAGCGGGTCAGCACCACCAACATCCTCACGCGCATGTGGATGACCTATGGTGGATGGGAGCACCAGTCTGAGGACTATCCCTACTTCAAGAACAACGACAAGGACGCCTATCCCGACCTGATGTACGACGGATGGAAGCCCGCCAAGATGGACTCCGTGGGCAGCGACAACCGCACCATCGACGGCTTCAAGGTGGCTTCCTTCGGCGAGCAGAACCCGACGGCCGAGAACGTCTTCTCCTGGAACCAGAACGACAAGAACACCTTCGCCCTGCCTGTGCGTGGAGCTTACCTGAAGTTCGAGCCCGAGGAGTCCGGCACACTCATCGTCTACCTCCTCCAGAACGGCATGACCGATGCCCAAGAGAGCAACACGAAGCTCGGCGACAAATATATGCTGCGCCGCCGCGCCATGTACATCCTCGACGAGACGGGCAAGAACGTTGCCCTCAGCAAGGACAGTGAGTGGTCAGAGTTCGCCGAGCTGGCAGGCAAGGCGACGAGCTCTTCCACCGATGACTACGCCAACCAGTACGGATTCTACACCGAGAGCGTCTTCCGCTGCTCGTGGGACAAGCTGCTCAAGGCCGCCGACAACGACGAAGACAAGATGTTCAGCCACAGCACCTGGAAAGCCTTCTCGGCTGAAGACAAGGCAAAAGACATGGCGGCCATCAAGAGTGCCTGGGAGAACGCACACATTGACCTCGGCAAGAACAACCGACTGCTCAACACGACCACCGTGCAGCGCGTCATCAAGCTCTCTGACGGCTCCTACGCCCTGCCTACGAAGGGCTACGTGCGCTACTCGCTGCATGTCAAGTCGGGCAAGACCTATTACTTCTTCATGACGGGCTCCAAGCTCGGTGTCTGCGGCTATGCCTTCGTGCCCGAGGGCTTCACCAAGCACTACGCCGAGTGGATTAAGGACAAGAAGCCGACGACAACCACCGGCGAGACCAATGAGGCCGATGAGGCCAACCGTAAGCTTCTGCCCGAGCCGGGCAATAAGGATGTCTACAAAACAGAGTTAAAGACCACGCCGGGCTACGAAAACATGACGCTGTACGACAACCCGACCTCCACTCAGACCAACCCAGAGATGACAGGCGACAATGCCGAGGTGGAGTTTGTCAACGTCACCGTCAACCGCTCGTTCCAGAGTGGCAAGTGGACGGGCATCTGCCTGCCTTTCTCGGTCAACGAGACGCAGGTGAAGCAGGTGTTCGGCAACAACGCCATGGTCATCTCCTTCGACGGTCTCATCCCCGAGGGTGAGAAGAAGGGCTGGGCCCACTTCTCACAGCACGTCAACCAGCTTATCGAGGCAGGTCGGCCTTACTTCATCAAGCCGGCATGGACCGACGACACATCGAAGTCTTCAGTCACCTTCAACCATGTGTCCATGGAGGGTGTCTCACCGATGACGCTCGACTGCGTCTACAACCCAAACAACCTGACAAAGGACCAACTGAAGGTGTTCCAGTATCAGTTCATCGGCAACTACGCCCCGACGCAGGTGCCAGCCTACAGCTACGTCATGAGTGCCAACGCCAAGGATGCCGACGGCAACATCTATGACGATGGCGGCCTGGTGCGCTATGCGCCGAAGAACGCCACGAAGACGCTCTCCATGGCGGGCTTCCGCAGTTACCTCAAGCCGTATAAGGATGAAGAGGGCAAGCCCATCACCACGCCCGCACAGGCCAAGATGGCCCTCATCCAGGGCTTTGAGTTCGACGGCACCGCCACGGGCATCGACAAGATTGTCGAGGACATGAACGTCGACCTCAGCCGCTACGCCAAGGGGGTATACAACCTCAACGGCCAGCTCGTCAGTGAGAAGAATAGCACCGAGGGCCTCTCCGCAGGTGTGTATATCATGAACGGTAAAAAGATTATAGTGAAATGAAAAAGATATATCAGGCACCTGTGGCAGTGTGCTGCCCCATGACCGTACAAGGATATCTTCTCGCAGGATCCAACCGTATAAAAGGTGCCGTAGTGGAGAATAAGAGTACACAGACGGAATCTGAAATCAATGTCGGTCAGGACGCGGAGGACATTACCGGCCTCTCCAAGAAGACCTTCAATCCCTGGAGCTCATGGGATGAATAATTGAATCACCTCAAGCAAGGTGAGGACAGATTAAAGCCCACCGCTGACAGCCGCTTGGCAAGTCAGTGGTGGGCTTTTTTGTCATGAGCTCTCTTCTCCAAACACAGGGTTGGTCCTGTGCGCCTATATTCGGATATATTCTTGATTCCGCGTAGCGGAACGTTAGTATCAGAACGAACCACTCACACGTATTTCTCTCGCAAAGCCGCAAAGGACGCAAAGTACTGAAGCACACCCAAAGGCTATCTACCAACCAATATCGTTGTTTCCTTTTAACGCACCATCTTCGATGGTATCAAGAATATAAACGAATATCGAGAATATATATTCGTTATATTCGGATATATTCTTGATTCCGCGTAGCGGAACGTTAACTTAAAAAAGTATCATAGTTATGCCGCTGAGGGCAGCGGCCCTCCCGACAGCGGCCCTCCCGACAGCTGCCCTCAGCACTACTTTTCTATTAACTTCTGTAATCGATCAGCGAAGAAGCATCATATCCGAACCTCGGAAAATATCCACTGTGCCGGATTTTCCCCGCCCTAACCCCGCAAAACATCTGAGTGGGCCGATATAGTCAACAATCTTGGAACTTGGATGTCCCAATGACGAAAGCAGCAAATGTACACAAAAGTTTGCGAAATGTATCATATACGCACAAATGACGAGTTTATGACAAAAAAGTAACATGTGTGAACCAAATAGAAACATAATCAAACCTTACATAAAGAATAAAATATTATCTTTGCAGTCGAAAAAGCAAATAAACTAAATAAACTAATGACAAAATGAAAAGACTGAGATTATCTCTACTTATTATTGTCTTGTGCCTACTGGGAAGCAAATCACAGGCAATAAACGTAGAAACAAGTGATGGTGGTAATACTCTTACCATCACGCTCGGCATGAACGAGCACTTAACCGAGGATAAGGTAAAAGATTATTATGGGACTGCTACGAAAGTTATTGTAAAGACGAACACGTCAGACGCGGACCCGGACCTGACGTATCTGCTACCTGCAGACTTTGAGATCCTCAACAATTTCAAGGCAGCCACCACTATGGATCTCCATAGTGTCAACTATCTGTTAAGCGATATCTCGTTGAAGGGTGAAAAACTCCAGTATGTACGTCTGAAAGACGGCATCAAGAACATACAGAAGGAATGGTTCAAAGATGCTCCAGTCTTTGAGGGCGCATACTCCTATAGCAAGGAGGGGGAGTCTACAAACGCTTATTGCGTGTACTGCAACAATCAGTCCAACACAGGTGGTAAGATAAGTGGAATCTTCACCGCATTGAGGGATAACTTCCCTTTAGATAATGGCCCTCATAAGTTCAATCCCACTGAGAATGATCACCTCTATGTCCTTATCAATGGCAAGATCGATAGCACCGATGTCCAAGTGCTCAAAGGCAAAATGGAACTTAAATATGGTGCCATCGACATGAGTCTGCTCAATGCACACTATGTAGATAAAAACGGTAAACCGAATTATGGGCACTTTGTTCTACAAGGTATAAATGGGAGTCTTAAAAGCATCGCTCTCCCCAGTGACATGGATTCCATTGCTAAAGATTGTCTGGGGGAATGCTCATCCCTAACAAAAATAATAATTCCCGATGGAGTTAAGTACATCGGGGACGAAGCATTTAGAGAGTGTACCAATATCACAAGTTTGAATATCCCAGAAGGCTGCACTACTATAGGTTATCACGCGTTCATAAGCACGCGTCTGCAAGCCGTCAAACTTCCTTCCACACTGAAAAGCATTGGACAAGAAGCGTTCGAGAACAACAAAGACTTGACAACGATCACTTTCCCCACACCAGCAGATGGTGAACCACTAACACTCGGGAAAAGTGTATTTAATGGATGTGATAATCTTAGAGATATATACATCACATCTGTCGCACCAACAATCGACGAAGACCCAAATACAGGGACCTTCTCAAACGCGCAGCTAGGAGAAAATGCATCTAGGAGCGATCTTACACCTGGACAAGTAACTTTTGATGATTATAAAGGATCGAATCCTATCTTCCTGCACTATCCAAAAGGCAAAGGCAAGGAATATGGAGATATAAGTGGCGATAATTGTCGAACGGCAAAATATTCTTACGAAGGCAAGGAAGGTTACAAGCAAAAGAATGGATATATGGATAAGTATCCAAAGGACCAAGAAGCACATTTTTGGTACGAGGATCCCTCTCACACTGGTTGGGCAAAGTTTGCCTTTGCTTCAGAGTATGACGAGGATCCCATCCCCGTACCCGAACAGTACGACAAAGCCCGCTGGTACACGATGTGTTTCCCATTCAATCTGACACGCAAGCAGATCGAGGACACCTTCGGCAGCGGCACAGAGGTCTGTGATTTCCAGTATGTAGAAAAGGAGACCATCGGCAATGCACTTGTCTATTCCATCCGCTTCAACCACGACCTGATTGTTGACGGCGTCAAAGACGATAAACCTATCACTCCCGGTTCGCAGATCATCACTAAAGCCCACCAACCATATATGATCCACCCCAGCCAAAAGCCGGGCAATGGCAAATATCAGATCACAGACGGCGACCGTTGGGAATATAAATATAAAGAGGAGAACGGACAAAGCGAGAAAACAGACCAGCTGATCAGCTTCGATGTAACAAACAAGAAACCCGGATCCACCAAAGGCGAAATCAGCGAAGCCACCACATCCGCCCCTGCCCACGTCGAGGCAGTGTTCAAAGGCAACTATAAGAAGCAGCTGATTCCCTACGGAGCTTTCTTCCTTGCCAAAAGCGAATACTATAAGATGGAGGCTTCTAGTGATCAGACTCGTCAGACGGGCTGGCTCAATCCTTACACCGCCTACGTGCAGATCACGGATAAGGATTTCAAAGCCGAGAAATATATCGCAGACCTGCAGAACAACGGCCTGTCCAATCAGGCCAAGATCGTCTATCCATCACAGTGGGGAGAGGACGACATGAGCAGTAGTACGACGACTGCCATCCTGCCTGTTCACGTAGCAAGCAAGCCCGTCGATATGGAGAATGCCCGCATCTACAACCTTCAGGGACAGCTTGTCGGCATCGGCGCGGATACGCTGAAGACGCTCCACAACGGCATCTATGTGATGAATGGCAAAAAATATGTAATACGCTAAATAACAAAAAACTACCTTCGGGCCGAAAGGCCCAACTAACAACGAAAAGAAATGAAAAAGAAATATATCGTACCAAGAACTGAGATCATGGAGATGACCGTGCAACCGCTCATGGCTGGCAGCAAACCAATACTGAGAGTCAGATACTCAATGGGCACCGACGACTACAGCAACTACAAAAAGCCGCTCACCGATGTTGGCTTGAGTGAAGGTGACGAGGATTCCTACGCAAAAGGCTTCAAGCCGGTAGGAGCATGGAACGATAGCTGGGAGGACGAGTAAAAGAAGAACCTCAAGTCCTAACTCCCTACCCAAGGGGAGCCTCACCCCCTAACCTCTCTCCTTATGAGAGAAGTTAGGGGGTGAACTCATTAAATAACAACATACATAGGGTGCGGACGGCCACAAGGGCCGCGCCCTGCAACAAAATGACGGAAAAACCACTCCTTTCTGCACAGTGGATATTTTCCGTGGATCGGATATGAGTCTTCTTCTCTGGTCACAGATCCTTAGTTGGTTAGAGGCACCGTTGCCCAAGGTAAA
>Ga0256406_1007605_pt1 | contig 10199 bp, 5 predicted proteins | sample RumenRJG_03DNA_FD_185986 | JGI IMG/M metagenome (GOLD analysis project Ga0256406, IMG submission 185986) | Bovine rumen microbial communities from Lethbridge, Alberta, Canada - RJG_03 | ecosystem: Host-associated > Mammals > Digestive system > Stomach > Rumen | place: Canada: Alberta | collected...
GCACCACTTTTATTATACCTCATGCATACAATGCATACAACATAAAATAGTGAGAAATTTGACATAAAAAGAACCGCCGTTAGGCGGTTTCTAAAAGATTTGTTGTTATTCAACTGTTAAAGATCCGCTGGACAGCCTTACCGTCGGGGAAGCGCAGCGCTACTGTGAAGAGGGCGAGTTTGCGCCGGGTTCCATGCTGCCGAAAGTACAGGCCTGCATGAAGTTCGCATCCTCAAAGGCGGGCAGAACCGCGCTGATCACCCTGCTTGAAAAAGCCAGGGACGGCATCTCCGGAAAGACCGGAACCCGGATTACCGCATGACCATGTCAGGATGATGTCAGGAAGATGTCATCGGTCAGACTTGACACACTTCCGCCCCGATAGTAGAATCAGCTTGACTGTGAAGGTGTGTAAGTAGCTGTGCAGGATCATCCAAAGAGAGCCGCCTGTCTGCTGAGAGGGCGGTGTTGACCGGCAGAGTGAATTTCAGCATCGGAGTCTTCCGCGAAAACAGCAGGCAGCATGAGACCGTAAGACAGATACAAGTGCTGCACATGCAGGGTAAGCGGATGCATCCGCCGGCATACAGGCGGTTCGAGTGCAGAGGACATGGACATCCGGTCTTCTGAATATGGGTGGTACCGCGGATTAGAGATTAACCCGTCCCAGAGCAAAATCTGGGACGGGTTTCTTGATATAAGTCCCAGCCACCGTGCGACGGACGCGGCTTGCCTGCAAGCCGGCGTCCAGGAGCACGAGCGGCGACCACAGACATGAGTGCGGAGTGACGCAGAGCGGCACGGAAGCACTCATGTCTGAAGCGACGCGGAAGCTGCGAAGCAGCGTAGCGGCGCGTGGGACTTATACAGATGCAGCGCAGTCCCAGCCGCCGTGAAAAAAACAGAAAGAGAGAGGTTATGGCAGATTTAAATCAGCTTCTCGGCAAGATTGCCGAGGTCAGGGATGCGATCAAAAACAGCGCAGACGGCCTTCAGGACAGAAGGGCTGTCTATGAGACGAGAAAGTCATTTCTTGAGAAGTCGGGCAGAATCGGCCAGCTCATGAAGTACATGAAGGAGATCGAGCCGGCGCAGAAGGCCGATTTCGGCAAGAAGGTCAACGAGCTCAAGAGCTGGGCAGTCGATTACTTCGACTCGCTCGATGAGAAGATGAAGCAGAAGGAGCTTCAGTCCCGCTATGAGAGCGAGAAGATCGACATCACGCTGCCTTCCACGCACAGGCAGGTCGGCTGCCTGCATCCGGTCACACAGGTCCGGAACCAGCTGATCGATGTCTTCTCGGGGATGGGCTTCACGATCTACGAGGGCTCGGAGATCGAGAATGATTATTACAACTTCACGGCGCTGAACACGCCGAAGGATCATCCGGCAAGAGACATGCAGGATACCTTCTATCTGTCCCCGGAATTCCTGCTCAGGACGCAGACGTCCTCCGGCCAGATCCATGTCATGGAAAAGCAAAAGCCGCCGATCAAGATTCTGTCTCCCGGCAAGGTATTCCGCTCGGACGATGACGCGACGCATTCTCCGATGTTCTCCCAGATGGAGGGCCTTGTCGTTGACAAGGGCATCACGCTGGGCGACCTTCAGGGGATGCTGGATGTCTTCGTCAAAAAGATCTACGGGGATGATACCCGCACGCGCCTGAGGCCTTCTTACTTCCCGTTCACGGAACCGTCTGTGGAGGTCGATGTGAGCTGCTTTGAATGCGGCGGCAAGGGCTGCAATTTCTGCAAGCATACCGGCTGGATCGAGGTGCTGGGCGCAGGGATTGTCAACCGGAAGGTTCTGGAGAACTGCGGCATCGACCCGGATGTATACTCAGGTCTTGCATTTGGAATCGGCATCGAGCGGACGGCCATGCTGAAGTACGGCATCAACAATATCAAGCAGCTGTTCGAGTCCGACATCCGGGTGCTCAGCCAGATCGATGACAACTGAACGGGTCTGAGCGCAGGCTGAAGGATAAAAGCCGGAGGGAAGCAGTCAGGGGAAGCCGCCCGGCTGCCGGAGCTTCCGGAGCTGAATCAGGATGCGCGGGATTCCAACAAGAGCAGCAAACCAGCTGAAAAATGAGGCTGGGAATGATAAAAGGAGATTCTGAATTATGCTTGCACCACTTAGCTGGCTGAAAGAATATGTAGAGATCGATGTGACGCCCGAGGAGCTCCAGAAGAAGCTGTTCTCCTGCGGATTTGAGGTGGAGGAACTCTACCAGGTCGGAAAGGATATATCCGGCATTGTGGTCGGCCTGGTTGAGACCTGCGAGCCGATCGAGGGCACGCACCTCCACCTGACAACGGTCAACGCAGGGGAGAAGGGGACCTTCCAGGTCTGCTGCGGCGCGGACAATGTCGAGGCCGGAAAAAAGTTCCCGCTGGCGCTTGTCGGCGCGACGGTCTATGAGACCGAGAAGGATCATGTGACGATCAAGGGAACGGCGACCATCAAGAAGGGAAAGCTGCGCGGCTATGAGTCAGACGGAATGCTCTGCTCCGGGACCGAGCTTGGCATCGGGGAGGATTTCTACCCGGGCGCCGGTTACAACGGGCTGCTGGTTCTGCCGGACGATGCAGAACCAGGCGCAGACGTGAAGCCGATCCTTGGCCTGGACGACTGGATCTTCGATATCTCGATCACCGCGAACCGCCCGGACTGCCAGAGTATCTTCGGGATCGCCCGTGAGGTCGCAGCAGTCCTGAACAAGCCGCTGAAAAAGCCGGCCATCGGCTATCATGAGACAGCCGTGAAGAAGGACGGCTTCAAGGTCACGGTCGAGGCACCGGATCTGTGCCCGAGATATGTGTCGCACTACATCTACGATGTGAAGATCGGCCCGTCCCCGGCCTGGATGCGCCGCAGGCTGGCACTGTGCGGGATGAACGCCATATCCAATATCGTGGACATCACAAACTATGTCCTTCTGGAAATGGGACAGCCGATGCATGCCTTTGACGAGGATTTCCTTCGCGGAAACGAGATTGTCGTCCGCCGTGCGCATGCGGGCGAGCACATCGTGACGCTCGATGAGCAGGACTATGAGATGAATGAGAACAACCTCTGCATCTGCGATGGAGAGGGACCGGTCGCGCTGGCTGGTGTCATGGGCGGACTGAATTCCGAGATCCGCGACACGACGAGGGGCGTTGTGTTCGAGTCGGCGAAGTTCATGCGCGACAACATCCGCAAGACTTCCAGAGCGCTCGGAAAGCGCACGGATGCTTCTGCAAAGTACGAAAAGGGCGTTGATGAGTATACGACGGAAATGGCGATGCGCCGGGCGCTCCACCTGGTGGAGGAGCTTGGCTGCGGCAAGGTATCATCCACCCATCTGGATGTCAATACCGGCAACCCGATCACACCGCGTGAGATGACCGTCTCCATCCAGAAGGTGAATGGAGTCCTTGGCATCCAGGTGCCGGATGAGGAGATTCTCCGGATCATGAAGAATCTCGACTTTGCGCCTGAAATCGACGGTGACAGCCTGAAGCTCCAGGTGCCGGCATACCGCACGGACATAGAGAATTACCCGGACATTTCCGAGGAAGTGATCCGGATGTATGGCTACGACCACATCAGGCCGACCCTGCTTTCGTCGGCGAAGGTTACGGCAGGCGGGCTGACGGTGAAGCAGAAGACTGAGCTTTCCCTCAAGAGGAGACTCTGCGCCGAGGGCATGTACGAGGCGATGCACTACTCATTCTTCTCGCCGGCCGATCTCGATCTGCTGAAACTGCCTGCGGACGACCCGTGGCGGCAGGCGATTCCGATCCTGAATCCGATCAACGAGGATCTTTCGATCATGCGGACCACCCTTGCGGCATCCATGCTGCGCGCCGTCTCACGCAACCAGAAGGCAGGAAACACAGAAGGACGGCTGTTCGAGGTCGCAAAACGCTTTATCCCGAAGAGCCTGCCGCTGACAGACTACCCGGATGAGCGCGACACCCTCTGCGCCTGCGTCTGGGGCGACGGCGAATCCTTCTTCACGATCAAGGGCATCGCGGACGTCGTCGCGGAAAACCTGCAGCTTCATTTTGACTATGTGCCCGGCAGAAAGCCGTTCCTTCATCCGTACCAGTGCGCGGACATCCGCCTTGGCGAGGAGACGGTCGGATACCTCGGGACCGTCAGCTATGAGGTGGCCGGCGAGCTGAACTTCCAGAAGAAGGCCTACATCCTGGAAATGGATCTCCAGTCGCTCGAGCAGTCCTATGGAAGAAAACCGAGGTTTACACCGCTTTCGAAGTTCCCGGATGAGAAGCGCGACCTTGCGCTCGTCATGGACAAGAAGGTGACCTGCGCCGAGGTGGAGGACTGCATCAGGGGCTCCGTGAAGAATATCGCGGATGTGAAGCTGTTCGATGTCTATGAAGGCGCGCAGATTGCGGCAGACAAGAAGAGCATGGCCTTCACGATCACCTTCCGCCCGACGGACGAGGAGCTGACCGACAAGATGGTCGACAGCTGGGTGAACAAGATCCTTAGAAAATTGAAATTCATGCTGGATATTGATCTGAGAGCTTGATACGCTTCATCCTATTGGATCATATGGAAGACCGCTTCTCCTGAACAGAGGGGAAGCGGTCTTTTTTGCAGGGGACCACTCATCATCGAATGCCGAGAATGAGATGGTGGGGGAGATGACGGGAGATGACGGCAGAGTCGCCAAAGTCGCCAATGTAGTCTCGAAAGTGATAGAAACTTGAAGAACATTCAATATTCTGTTAAGATAAATTTCTGTTTGACATATCTATTAATAAATATTGCAAACGAAGGTTTCATATTAGCATTTATAAACTATTTTGTGGCGCCGTCCGAAGACGGCGGAAAGGAGATTTCTATGCGAAGAAAACAAAAGGGGGGCGTTAGCGTTATCTGTCATTCTTGCGTCCAGCTTATCTGCCCCATCGATTGCGATGGCAGCAGATACAACGACTCTTGAGACAAATCAAATCGAAGTCAGTGCGGAAGCGAACACTGCGGCAGCAGAACAGCCTGAGGCTCCTGCTTCCAATGAACAGCCAGCAGCTGCTGCTCCAAGCGAACAGCCTGCGGCTTCGGCCTCGAGCGAGCAGCCTGCAGCTGCCGCTCCGAGCGAACAGCCTGCAACGCCTGTAAGTAACCTGGCTTCCAATCAGCAGGCAGGGGATCATTCTGCAGGAAATGCAGATGCAAACGATCTGGGATCAAGTGCGAAATCAGGTGTTGATGCGGACAGCAGTGATACCAGTACTGTTTCTGAATCCGCTGAAAATGATGCGCTTTCCAGTGAGCAGTCACAAGAGGCAGAGAATAATGCCGGGGAAGAACTGAAAGATCAACAGAAGGAAGCACATAAAAGCTTTAAAGAGCCTCCAGTAGATCAAAAAACGACTGCTCCGAACAAGGTCGATGAAGTGGTACGTGACGACAACAAGCAGGGGACGGATATTTCTATTAAGGCTAACATGACTGTTCCCTTTTTCGGGAATTGGTCTCTTGCTGACAGCACTGCCTCGATTAAACATGAAGACGCCAATAATGATAAGAAGACGCTTGGCGACGTGTCAGTTGATTTTAAGAACACTGCTCTCGGGGATGTAAATGCTGGTGATCTCGTCGTGAAAGGCGACATGTCCATGGAGGAAGACACCGCAAAGGATGCAGCGCACAACGTGGAGAAGGACTTGAAGTATGATATCAAGTCTGACCTGGACGTGTCGGCGATCCACACGGCGATCGAAAAGTCTGAGAGTATGTTGAACGAAAAAATAAAATTTCTTCTAGGCAATGACGCAGCTAAATCCACATACGTAAATCATCTGGAGACAGGCCTTCGTTCGACTTTCGTGTTTGGTAGCGGCCTGAATGGTGAATTCTATGTTCCTGTTTCGCTGGAGGATGCACAGGCGCATTATATTCTGTCTTCCGCTGATGATCACCCGCTGATCTATCGGATCAACTACGCGAATTCTAAGTTCGCCAAGGAAAAGGTCATAATCATTATGGATCTCGACCTGACACATGTGAATGAACAAAAGAATAGCTATGGCACACCCAAAAACGGACATAAAGAACTTTATGGCGAGAAAGGTGTCATGGAGAATTTCAACCACAAAGACGATGAGTACGACCCCCCATCAGGCAATAGCACATACGACACCAGTACCTTCGGTAATTTCAAGCAGCTCATCACGTCCTCTGCCCAGAAGATTAGCCTCTTGCTTAAGGATGTGATGTTCCATTCTGCGACAGGCAACCGTGCAACTACGGAAAACGACACGGAGACGAGAACCACTACGGAGGGCTCCATTGAAGGTACATTGGTCGGCTACATGAAGGCAGATGTCGGCCACAGCCATGTCAAGGGCAATGTTTCTTACGTATGGGGTGCGATGCAGGAAGCAGACGGCAAGGATGTGAATGCGACTGGTGATCATGAAAATCATGTTATGCTGAGCGTATCGTTTACAGAGACTACTCCAAAGAATATTCCGAGCACGCCGGATTCGCCTAGTACCCCAGATACACCGAGCACGCTGGATACTCCGACCACTCCGGAAAAACCGAGTACACCGAGTGTCAAGAAGCCTTCAACTACCCACAAAAAAGTGACTCAGACCACGAATGTCGTCACAGAGAGTAAGATGCCTGAAAGTCCCGCAACAGGGGACACAAGCAATCTCTACTTGTGGTTCCTTTCAATGATCGCCTCCTTTGGTGTGTGTGTGACAGGTATGATTCATCTGGGAAAGAAGAAAAGCAGTCGGTTCCATGACTAAGCAATAAGGATTAGACTCGAATATCAGGATATCCGAAAAATGCCGCTTATCACGTAACATTGATAAGCGGCATTCATTATATTGTGGCAAAAATGGAAATTGTAGCTGCAATGTTGAATGTTGTTTTATCTGTAAAGTTCCGCTATAATACGACCTAAAATAAGTAAAGGTACAAAAACATTAGCCAGGTAGTATATCTTCCGAATGACAGCGGAAGAGCCCACCAGGCTTCATGAAAATGGCCGGGGACCCGGCGCGACGAGGAGAAAGTGTATGTTTGAAAAGAGAAAATGTTGGACCGGATGGACGCTGGTGCTGGCGATGATGCTCAGCCTGGCACCACAGGGAGCAATGGCAGCGGAAATGACGCCGCCAGCGGTTCAGGAGGCGTCTGGCGCCAGTTCTTCTGCTCCCGGTGAGACGGTGGGAACCGGCGTGGAGGCTGGATCATCCTCAGGTCAGGAAGGTGGCACAGGAAGCAGCGGAGAGGAAACTGTTCAACCGGGAGCTGATCCATCGACGAATGGTGCAGGTGAAAACACACAGTCAGGAGCCGATGCGTCAACGGACAGCACAGATGAAACTGTACAGGCAGGAACGGATGCGTCAGAGGACAGCACGAAGGAAAATACGGAGGAAAACGTCCAGCCAGGAACAGATGCGTCTGGGAACGTAGGAAAGAACACTGAGTCCTTGACAGAATCTGGGACGGATGAATCGTCTTCCGAGGCAGATGACAGTACTTCTTCTTCAGAGAGCAGCTTTCCGGCTGTGGTGCTGGAAACAGTGGCAGATGACGGAACCTCCATCAAGATTGACGCGCCGGAAGGAGCATTTCCGGAAGGAATCCACGTTACCGTGAAGGCAGTTGAACCGGATCAAATCCTGGATGCGCTCCGGACGGCGGCGGACGATCCTGAACTGGCCGCAGAAGATGTTGCCGCCTATGATTTCGACTTCTGGCTTGACGACGGAACACATCAGATCGAGCCGAAGAAGGAGATCGCGGTTCAGATCGGACTTCCGAAGCTTGAATCTGGGGACACAGTCAGTGCCTGGCATCTGGACAGCGAGTCGGATGAAACCGCAGAAAGTGAGACAGTGACGGCGGAAAGCGATTCCGGAACGGCAACGATCACATCAGATGTATTCTCCATCCATGCGATTGTGGTCCGGAGAGCGCCAGCCGGTGGAGTGACGATTGATTATGATGAGAACAGCGACATTCATTCAGTGACAGAGGACGGATCAAAGATCATTCTGTTCTGCATGAACAACAGGCTTCACTGGCCGCACTCGACGCCGACCACTCCGAATGTACCGAATTACAAGGAAACCACGATCGAGGCGTTCTGTGAGGCGAACAGTATTTCGGACAGTAAAATATTGGCTCAGAAAGTGAAGAATGTTCTCTACGCGGGATATCCGTACAATGGCTATAGACTCTATCAGGTCGTAGGTCAGGCTGTCTCTCTGACAGAAGGTGAGTTTAACCAGTTCCTGGATCCGCCGGCGTATCTGCGCACAGACTTCCCGGACAGTGTTGGCAACAATTCATTCACCTATGCGGACCTGAATGACGCGTCAAAAATGGAGCTTCTTACCAAGTTTGTTAAAGAATCAATGGCGCTGTACCCAAGCGGCAGCACATCTTCTGGGGTGTCTTATTCTCAGCTGACAACCCTTCCCTTCTGGAGAGCTGCGTACTGCATGGTGACATATGGGGATTCGGCGATCAATGCGTACTCAACATCTTATTTAAGTGGACCCTATGTCACGGAATCGCAGGCGTACGAAAGTACATCGAACGCCATCTGGACGTTGATGCTCAACAGCGGTGTGCCGAATAATACAGTCACACAGGACGCTCTGACTTTGAAGCTGCTGGATGCTGCTGATCTGGATCAGGCTCCCTCATCCGACAGCCTTAGCGTGACAGGAGATACCACCTTCCGGTACAGTTCCGAGGACGGGAAATGGCACACGAGCCCTCTGAAACTTGCAGCTTCGTCAGGCTATCTAACACCGTTTATGCTCTCCCTTCCGGACGGAATATCGGAAGAAAGCGGCAGAACACAGATCACGGCGGGGGAAGAGTTCTCACTGGTTTCTGCCTCACCTGCATCGAGTTCGACGATTTCTCTTTCAGCAAAGGTTCCGTGGATGGACGTGAGGGTGTATGAGCCAGTGGGGAATGTCACCGATTCGAAAGGCAAAGGTTTCCAGAACATGGTCGGTGCCGTGATCAAGACGAAGGAAGTTTCGGTGTCGGCTACACTCACCCGTGCGGATGAGTACACAGACCTCACCTTCACAAAGAAGTGGGAGGATCATAATAACCAGGACGGACTCCGTCCGGCTACAAAGGATTATGCATCAAAGCTTCATCTGATGAACGGCAGTACGGAAGTGAAGGATGTCAAGCCGACAGTGACGGATAACGGGGACAACACCTGGACAGTATCCTACAGCAATCTTCCAAAATACGCTGGCGGCACAGTGATTGCCTACAGCGTGAAGGAAGACAGTGTGAGCGGGTATACGGCGGACGCAGAAACGGTAGCAGATGGCGGAACGTTGACAAATACACACAAGGTGAAGAGTAGTACGACGCCAACCAGCGAGACAAACCCGACGAATACGCAAAATGTGCAGCCCAGTACAACACCAACCAGCGAAACAAACCCGACAAATACGCAAAAAGAGACAGCTACTACAACGCCGTCCAGCGAGACAGATCCAACGGAAAGCAGTATAAAAACGTCCGGCGGTGCAGGTACAGCGGCAAACGGTTCAAACACGAACAGTTCTGGATCGGCTAAGACTGGGGACAACTCGGCTCTTGAGCTGTATGGACTGCTGAGTGCGTTATCCATGGCAGCACTACTCATTCTGCTTGGAATGAAACATCGCAGAAACAAAGTATAATCGGGAGACAGTCATCAGAATAGGGAAAAGGAGTGGAAAATATTGCTGAGCATTCTGGTACTTGTTTTTTTCGTGATTGCGTTGTTTAAGCTTACAGCACTGTTCTTCCGGGTAGTCGGAAAGCTGCTGGGGTGGATAATCGGAGTCATTGGCTGGCTGTTCTTGGCGGGGCTTGCAGTGACTGTCCTGGGACTGGCAGCGATTGCTGCGCCGGTGGTTCTGATCATCGGCTTCATTGCGCTGATTGCGGCAGCGGCAGCCTGATTCTGGAGGGAAATGCCATAAAAACCGGGGAAATGCCATAAAAACCGGAGCACCGCTATATGGTGTTCCGGTTTTTTATAGTATCTATCAGACGTGATTATTCTACTCCGTCATCCGGAAGGGGCGAAACATCGCTTTGATAAACTTTCCGGAAGAAGATCAGTGACAGAATGAAGGAAGCGATTTCCGCAATGAAGAAGCACCACCAGACGTTGTTGACGT
>Ga0256406_1007606_pt1 | contig 10197 bp, 7 predicted proteins | sample RumenRJG_03DNA_FD_185986 | JGI IMG/M metagenome (GOLD analysis project Ga0256406, IMG submission 185986) | Bovine rumen microbial communities from Lethbridge, Alberta, Canada - RJG_03 | ecosystem: Host-associated > Mammals > Digestive system > Stomach > Rumen | place: Canada: Alberta | collected...
CGATCTATTCGCTGGTCGTGAAGCAGTTGAACGGCAAGTACAATTCGCTGTTCATTACACGCAAGATGTTTTTCTACGGGACGCTGATGTCTATTCCCGCCTTGTTCATCGAGGCGCGCGGCGATGTATCGAAGGTGCTTGATATTCCGTGGCAGAACTTTACGGAGCCGGTAGTCGCATTTAACTTTTTGTGCCTTACGGTATTTTGCTCGCTGTTCGGATACCTTATTTGGAACAATGTGCTGAAGCAACTCGGTACGGTTTTGGCGAGCAACTACGGCTATGTGGCGCCTTTGATTACCATGATTACGGCTGCGATTGCTCTTGGCGAACGCATTACGCCCATTGCGATTGCGGGTGCTGCCGCCATTATTGTGGGAATGCTATTGGCGGAATTTAAATCTCGGAAAAGCGGTCGGTAACTGTACCGTCGGCAAGCGTCACTTTGCTTTCGAAATCCTCGCGGTCGCGCACCCATAAGGTTCCCTTCGGGTGGTCGGGCGTCTCGTATTCGCTGCGGTAAACCACGAGTGGCTTGACCGATTCACAGTCGAGAGCGTCGGCGGTGACGACAGTGTAGATCATCGTTTCTTTTTTGTAGTGACGATACTTGCGGCCGGCAATTGCTTTTGACATATTACTTTTCCAGAAATTCGAGCAGTTTGGGCATGAGCGTGGTTGCGTCTTTCACGCCCATGTCGTAAAGATCCACCAATTTGGACTTGTCTTTTTCGAAACACGAAATCTTGAATTGAGTGCTTGGGCGAATCATGAATGCGGAACCCTGAGCGACACGTTCTTCTAGCGTGCGCCGGCATTGGTTATAGCGAATATGGCGGGTTCTTGCTGCTTCAATAAACTCCGGGTACTTGCGGTAGATAATCTTGAACAGGGGAATCATGGAGTTCGGCTTCTTGACAAAGCTTTCGGGTTGCGTCACGATGACGACCTGCTTTTGATAGCCCATGTTCGCGAAAAACTGAAATGGAATGCTGTCGCCGACGCCGCCGTCGATGTCTACGATATGGCTCAAGAGTGGGAGCGATGCCGATGCACGAATCCTGTCCATGTCTTCGGGCTTGTCCAAATCGCGGGTGAGCAAATATTCGGGGCCGCCAGTTTCCAAGTTCGTAGCGACGGCATAGAATTTCGTTTCAACTGCATTTTCGCGGAACTTTTCAAAATCGAAGGGATCGACCACGCGCGGGATTTGATTGTAGCAGTAATCCAGTGCGAAAAAATCACCTGTGCGAATCAGGTTGCCCCAACTCATGTAGCGCTTGCTTGCCGAATGAATGATGTCCAGGCGCTTGTTGCGCTCGCGTTGTTCCGACAGATAGCTGCAAAGGTGCGTCGCGCCTGCCGAGGTTCCGGCACATGCGCCGAACTTGAGTCCGTTATCTAAAAATACATCGAGTACGCCGGCCGAATACGCCCCGCGCATTCCGCCGCCTTCAACGGCAAGCGCAATGTCCTTGTACATTGCCATCAGGCATTCTCCATGAGCCACTGGAAATCTTCCGGATGCTCCACGAATTTTTCAGGATGTATCTTGTGTTTTGCGAAAAATTCTTCGCGGGTCATCCATACGAATCCGTCGACTTCGCCGGGTTGCGGCACCAGCGATTTTGCCTCTTCGTCGGTGAAGGTAACTTTATAGGTGTCGTAGTATTCGTTGTCGATGTAGGAGCCGCCGTTAAGTACGGTTGCGTACTTGACCTCGAATAAATATTCGAGGTCGCGCGGACTCTTGTGTATACCCAGTTCTTCGCGCAGTTCGCGCACGGCGGCGTTAATGCTGCTGTCGCCTGCTGAAATATGCCCTGCACAGCTCGTGTCCAAGAGACCGGGGTTGTTTTCCTTTACGCGGCTACGCAGCTGGAACAAAATTTTTCCTTCGGGATTGAACGCCCATACATGAATGGTGCGGTGCCAAAGGCCTTCGGCGTGAACTTTGGTGCGTCCGCAAGCGTAGCCTGCAGGCGTTCCGTCGGCATTCAAGACGTCAATTTGTTCTTCCATGGGACATCCGTTCTTTTAGTTCATTGACAACCAGCCTGTATTCACGTATCAGGTCTTCGTGCCTGACTCGAATATAGTCGTAGTCGCCTTCGCTGCAAGCAAATTCCATCAACTTTGCGATGCTTGCAATGTTTATCGCACCGATAAACAGCGAGGCACTCTTTAGCGCCTGTACCGTTAGGCGGTAGCTTTCAAAGTCTTCTTCCTTGAACTGTTTGCTTAAGACAACGTCGAATTCCTTGTCGACATAGGTCATGATTTTTTTGCGGTAGAGAGCTTCGTTTCTTTCGCAACAGTAAAGGCCTACCGAAGTGTCCAGGAGATCGTCCGGTAAATGTTCGGTAGTCTTTTTCGGTTCTACCTTTTTTACGGGCTTTTCTTCTGTTGTCTCAACGACGGTTTCTTCTTTTTTAGGTAATTCGTCGTATTGGTTTACCAGTTCTTTAGGCAGGTATTTTAATAGGATGGCGAACAGGGCATCTTCATGTACGGGTTTTGTCAAGAAATCAGCGAAGCCCATGGTCTCGCAGATTGTTTTTGCCGAGGCGTTGTCGTCTGCCGTAAGCATTACGATGGGGGTCTGCTTGTTGGGATGATCGTCCAGTGTCTTCATGATGGTGAGAATGTTCAAACCATCGATAATCGGCATCGTATGATCCAAGAAGATAATGTCGTAGTGATTGCGCCTGAAGTTTTCGATGGCTTCCATGCCGTTCGATACAGGATCGAAGCGGGCGAAGGTCTCCTTCATGAGTCCGCTCATAACTCGCAAATTCATGGGCACATCGTCAATGGCTAGGATGGATGCATTGGGCGCATAGAAATGGATGGACTTGTTTTCTGAGGCCTGAATAAACTCGTTGTAGCGCGTCTTGAAGTCGCCCATCAATTCGTTCTTTATCACCTTTTGGGGAATGGTAATTTCGACCACTGGCAGGTCGTCCGCAATGAGACGGTTCTTGATTTCGCCACCCAGGGCGACCACAAGCATCTTCACCAGGGAAAGGGAGGGACCTGTCCAACTGACACCTGCATCGGGAATGTCGATGGTCAAATTGATTTTTTGGATAGTGACGGCTTCATTCTCGTTTTCAATCCAGCGGTAGCCAATTTGGATAATGTTGGCCCCGTTTACCACAAGGCGTTCGGCGTTAAACAAAATGTTGCTTATAATCTGCTGCAAGCGGGATTCGTCGCCTTCAAGATGTGTCGGAACCGAGGAATCCACCAGAAGTTCGAATTCCGCGGTTTTCTTGCGATGGCGTGCGGCATTCAGGCTGTCGCAAAGGACGCCAAACAGGTCGTATTCCTTGATGGTCACATCGAGACTGTTGGTGCGGATCTTGTTCATGTCCAAGATGTCGTTGGACAGCAAAAGCAACTGCTGGCCTGAAGTCCGCATGTCGGCGATATATTCCTTGAGCGAAGGATCTGTAGATTCCCTAAGCACGATGGCGCCCATATTCAGAACGTTCATTGCGGGTTCGCGAATGTCTTGACCGACCGATTCCATCATGCGTAAACGCTCCAATTCGTCACTGGCCAAATGGCTCTTTAAGCTGTATTCGCGGTGCTTGCGGGTCAAGAAGAACCGGATGCCAAGCCCGGTCAAGAATAAAAGCATCAGGAGCCCCACGACCCAGAATACCAGGAAGGACAAACGGTCCAGACCGTCGGAGACATCTTCGGCAGCGACCATTCCGGCAAGCATAAAGTCGTTATGCTTCAGTTTGGCCATATAGAAATAATAGGTATCGTTGCCGATGACGATGTTTCTTGAGGTTGCGAGACCGCGGTCCAGGTCTTGACGGAGCTTTATGTAGATTTTGTCGATATCGGTATTTTCCCAAATGGAATCTTTGTGCCAGTCACCGGTGTTGTTCTGGATCAAAACCTTGCCGTCATTGTCAATAATCTGGGCGAAGCATTTTTTGTCAAAGCAGTCTACGTCGAAGAAATCGTTAATGGGAATCTTGTTGTATTGCAGGTACAATACAAAACGGACATTGAGGCGGTTGTAGACGGGGACGCCCAGCATAATTCCCATTGTTTCGCTATAGCAAATAGATTGCTTGCCACGGAAGGATTCCATGATGCAATGGTAATTTTCATCGGGCAGCATAAAGGTCGAATCGCCCGTATGCACGGTTCCGTCTAAAGAGATTAGCCCGTAACTGGTACTCTCGCCCTTCAAATCTGAAAGAGCTAGGAAATCTTCGATGCGAGAACCGTCCGCTTCAATCTTTCGCGAAATCATCGAAAGAGTGTTCAGACGCATGTGCATCTTTTCGTTTGCGAGGTCGGCAACCAATACGGCCTGCTGAGAGACTTGCTTGGAAACGTAAACGTTCAGCAGGGTATCGAGTTTTACGCGAAGCAGTACGCAAACAAGGCACAGTACGAATATGATGGCGGCGAGCCATACCACCATCTTGATGTTGATTTTTGTACCTCTAGGGTTTAATTCCATCGATTACCCCCTTGACGTACCAATCAAATTGATTTAGCATGGCGTCGTCGGTCATGCTTTCTCCCTCGCCTACGCGAATATTGCCCTGATTGTCTTCAATTGGGCCATAGAACACGTCGAACTTTCCTTGAGTCAGTCTGTGTTTTTCGACTTCTACGACTTGGCGAATCGTGTCTTCTACATTCTTTGTCAAATCGGATAATTCCATGATGCCGCTTTCGAGGCCGAGCCAGTAGGATTTGCCTTCGAATTTGTCCTGCATGATTTCTCGAATCTTCGGGATGTAGAAATTCTCCCATCGCCAAACGGGGGCGGTCAAGAAATGTTCCGGGAATCTTCTGGCGTTATCCCTGTTGTAACCGATAATCCATATGCCTTTGTCGTCTGCGATCTCGTAGGGTGACAACGCGTCTACATGGGTTGCCAGGACATCGATGTTATGCCTGTCCAATAGATCTCGGGTTGCGTCTGCGGCCATGGATTCGTCAGTCCAGGAACCAGTCCAGCTGATATATACTTTTGCGTTGGGGTTGACTTTTTGTACGCCGAGGGCGAAGGCGTTGATACCGCGATTGACTTCCGAAATATTGAATCCTGCCACGTATCCGATTTCGTTTGTCTTTGTCTTGAATCCGGCAACGATGCCCGAAAGATAACGCAACTGGTACATGCGCCCAAAATAGGTGGATAGGTTTGTTGCCGTCTGGAGGCCTGTGGCATGCAGGAACTTGGCTTCGGGATGGTTTCTTGCAACAGCCAGTTCTTGTTCGCCGAAGCCGAAGGAATTTGCGATGATGATTTTGGCTCCGTTCTGAATGGCCTGTTCCATAATGGTTTGTGCTGTTGAATCAATGGGCACGTTTTCATAATAGGCGACTTCAAGATTCAACAGTTTTTCTGTTTTTTTGATCGCTTCGTAATGGGTCTCGTTCCAGCTGTGGTCATTACGGAGTCCGGCCATAATCATGGCAACCCGGAATTTTGTTTCGTTATCCTGGGTTTCGGTTTCGGGGCCGAACATGAGTAACATTCCGATAATCATGGCGAGCGCAATGGTAGATGCAAGGATAGTCCATTTCATCGTTTTTCAAGCTCCCTCTGGATGTTTTCAATCAGCTCGGCATGCAAAGCCATTGCCAGATCGTGATTTTCGTGAATGACCTTCAGTCGTGAATCTAGGCTTGCGTTTTCTAGGTTGCGGAATTTTTCTGCCATGGATGTGGCGCCGATTGCTATCGAAGAATCGTATAGAACGTGCATGTAAAAGCGATAGTTGTCCCAGTCGGAGTTCCTATAGCATGCGTCTACGTTTCTGCACAGCGGCGATGCGACGTATTCCTGCAACATTTCTACATAGATTTCTTCATCGTCGGCGCAGTAATTCAGGCCGGCTCTTATGTCTAGGAATTCTTCGAAATTCTTGAATCGGTCGTACGGAGTGGCGGCGGTTACCGGACGCAGTTCGATTTCATCGTCATCGAATGAGGTTTCAATCTGATTGTTGGGCACGCTGATTGCATTTGCCGAAGACATCACGGGTTCGCTCAGGTCTTCGGGAGTGAGTACCAGTTGTTTCGGCAGATACCATTTCAATGTGCGGCGCAGGTCCCGTTCCTTTAGGGGCTTTAACAGATAGTCGACGAAACCTTCGGCCAAGAAGGAATCCTTTGTCAGGGATTCGCCTTCTGATACCAAAACGATAACGGGCGTGTCCTTGTTGGGGGATTTGTCCATCATCTTCATTTTTCTAAAGACATCCACACCGTCCATGACAGGCATCATGTGGTCCAAGAATATCAAATCGTAGTGTCTCAGTTCTACCAGCTGCAAGCATTGGTGACCGCTAAGGGCTTCGTCAATTTTTACTTGGGAATTCTTTAGGAATCCGCGGAACATCCTGAGGTTCAGTTCTACGTCATCGACAATCAGGATTCTTGCTTCGGGTGCCAGGAATACATCCGTTTTTTCTTTGTTCTTGCGGGATGCGTTCCTGTAGCGCATTGCGAAGTCGCCCATGGGTTCTGAATTTAACACCAGTTGCGGAATTTCGACCAGGAACGAAGACCCTTCGCCGTAGCGGCTGTTGATGGTCATGTGGCCACCGCATTTTGCCAGGAGTTCCTGCGTTAGGCTTAGGCCAAGGCCCATTCCCTCGACATCGTTGTTTTCTGTTGAACCGTCTTGGATATATTTTTTGAAAATGGAATTTCGCTCTTCTTTGCGAATACCGATTCCTGTATCCTTGACGGCGATTTTTAGCATAATATAATCGTCGGTCTGGAGTGTTCCAATGGGCGGCACGTTGTCGAATCCGACGAACAGCGATACGCCGCCGACTTCGGTAAACTTGATGGCGTTGGAAAGCAGGTTGTTGATAATCTGGATGATTCGGTTCTCGTCGCCCCACAAGCAAGAAGGAATGTCAGGATCGCAGTCGATGTGGAATGTCAGGCCCTTTGCTTTTGTCTTCGGCTCGTTTTCGTTGTAGCATTCCTGCAGAATGGTGAATACTTCGTATTCCATGGATTCGATGCTTAAACGCCCCGATTCGATTTTGGTAACGTCTAGGACATCGTTTACCAGTGATAGGACACTCTGGCCTGCACTCTGGATATTGTTGGAATATTCCTTCATGTTGTCATCGTGCAGGTCTTTTTGCACAATAGAATTCATGCCGAGAATGCCGTTGATTGCCGAACGAATTTCGCGGCTCATGCTTGTAAGGAAGGCCGTTTTGGAATGATTGGTGCGAACCAGCTGTACGTGTTTTACGAATGCGGCTGAAATCAAAAAGATAAACAGTACAAGTGCGAGGAATGCGATAATCGCATCTCTCAGGACGGCCAGGTTCAGAGGTCTCCAAAGTAGCCTTTCTTCTACCAGGCGTACTACATACCATTCATTTTGTATGAGCGTCGAGAATACGCGATAGTCCTTGCCTCTCAGATTAAAAACAAAGGGTTCGTTCCCTGCAAACGAAATATTGCGCGCAAGCTTTTCTTCGTCTGAACCCCAGAATTCTGCTGACAGATAGTTACGGCCGTTTTGGGTAATGTCGGTATGGGAAATGACGACACCCTTCTTGTCGATAATGACCAGCATGTTTGACAGATCGCTCTTCTTGACATTGGCAAGCAAATCCTTCAAGTACAGATCGATGGCAAGAACGCTTTTCTTATCCGAAAGGCGCAAACTGATGGTCACCACCTGTTCGCCACTATGGGGATTTATGTGGGTCGGAATCAGCGCCGCCTTGTCCTTTTCCATAGGGGCATTCTGGTACCACGGGCGATTGGTGGGCGAATAACCTACGGCAGGAGTCCAGCGCCCGCCGCTAAGAAATTCATCGCGCAATAATCCGAACATATTGCATATGGCAATATCGTTCGAGTGCTTGTAATATTCTGCTTCGGAAACCAGCAACGATTCCATCTGCTCCAGCTCGGCTCCGTGCGCTAAACTCTTTTCTGCTATGCGGGAGGTAACTCGCAGTATCGATTCGCCTCGCCCCAAGAAACCATTAATTGCTTCGGCATCTTTTTCGTTTGAAAGGGATTCCGCCAACAGTATTTCTTGTTTGACTGTTTCGACAAAGTCATTGAGCATATAAACACTCACTGCGGAAAGGCCTATGCCCACCACAATAAGGATTGCTCCGTAAAAAGCCCTTAAGCGATTTTCGCTTTCTATAGTCTTGAAGAACACAATCAAAATATAAGATATATTTCAGGTAAAAAGTCACTATGCTATATTTCGGGACATGAAGTTCGAAAAAGATGTATTGATGGGGCTCTTAAAAGGGGCTGAAACCGAAGGAATTTTCAACAAGGCGGTTGCCGGGTTCATTTTGCCCGACGGAAGTAGCGAAATTTTGACGCTAAATACGCCCGAAAACACGGTTTTCGACATTGCAAGCCTCACCAAGGTTTGTCCTACCTCCACACTTGCCTTGAGTTACATTCTCGAAGGCAAACTATCGGTCGATACCAAGGTCATCGACTACATTCCTGAACTTCAAACAAATTATCGCGAAGATATTCGGGTGTTTCACCTGCTTACGCACAGTCTCGACTATCGTGTGCCCATGAAGACTTTGCGTACGTTGCCTGCCGAAGGCATTCTAAATGCTCTTTATACTTACCAATTCGAAAAGGCTCCCGGTGCAGACTTCAATTACGGAAACCCCGCCAGCGTGCTTCTTGGAATCATATTACAGCGCCTTATGGGCAAGGATTTGCAGCAACAAGGCCGCGAACGTTTCTTTATTCCGCTGGGCATGACTCGCTCCGGTTGGGATCCGCTTGACCGCGACTGGAATCCGATTCCCAAAGATGAGATTTCGCCCACTGAAATTTGTAGCTTCAGAGGCCGCGAAATCCAGGGCGAAATCCACGACGAAAGCGCCTGGGTGCTGCGAGAGCTTTTCCCCGTTGGTAGTGCCGGCATGTTCAGCTGTGTGCCGGATTTGCTGAATTTTGTACAAATGATTTTAAATGACGGCGTAAGCGCAAACGGCCAGCGTGTAGCCCCCGCGGGCATTTTGAAAATGGTCAGCGAAAACGCCTTTGCGCTCGATTCGGCAAGCAAATATTCTACCGCCAAGGATGCCTGTACCGCACTCGGCTGGGAGCTGAATAGCACCAAGTTCATGGGCGTAAAGATTTCGCCGCACACTTTCGGTAAAACAGGATTCACCGGTGCAAGTATCGTGGCTGATCCCGACAAGGGTGCCGCTGTCGTACTGCTCAGTAACTTCACCTACCCGCATCGCGAAGCGAACGCTGACCGCATCCACGCCTTCCGCGCCAAACTCTCCGACGCCTTCTTCGGGTAGTAAACAGCAACGTGTCATCCTGAGCTATACGAAACTAAGAACTTTAGTTCTCAAGTTGAGTTATGCCCTTTGGGTAGCAGTGTAACGAAGTCGAAGGATCTTTTTCTACATTTACGCTGGTAATGGAACTTGACGCCGCACATATCGCTCTCTATGCCGCCTACTTCGTGTTAGGCGCCGTGGTCAGCCTTATCAACAGCATCGCGGGCGGCGGCTCGACGCTGAGCCTCCCTATCATGATTTTCCTCGGGATGCCTGCAACCGTTGCAAACGGCACGAACCGTATCGGGCTCATTATCGGAAATTTCAGTAGCGCATTCAATCTGGCCCGTCATGGTTACCTGAACAAGCGTATTTTCTTGCAGTTGCTTACTCCCACGATTCTCGGAGCTCTTCTTGGAGCATGCTTCTTGGTGCGAATCGGCGACAAGCTGTTCCAGGCAATTCTCGCAGTCGTCATCTGCCTCGTGGTTGTCATGAGTAACCTGAACAAGAATGTTTTGGGAAAGCCGCCTGAAAATCCGCCTGAAAAGTTGACCCTCAAAGGCGCTCTCGGATTTTTCGCCATCGCCATTTACGGATGCATCGTGCAAGTCGGCGTCGGGTTCGTGCAGATTTTCGGGCTCACGCGCTACACCGGACTTGCGCCCATCCAAATTAACGCTCTCAAAAATTCCCTCACCAACGTTTTCCTGGTCGTCAGCACCATCGCGCTCGGCGTGACTGGCAAAATCAACTGGTCCATCGCCATCATCATGGCAGGCGGCGCCTGGGTCGGCGGCTATTTCGGCAGTTTCTTGCAGCGCAAAAAAGGCAACAAGTTCATCCAGCGCTTCATCAGCATCTGTAGCATCGGCATGGCCATCGCGCT
>Ga0256406_1007607_pt1 | contig 10196 bp, 9 predicted proteins | sample RumenRJG_03DNA_FD_185986 | JGI IMG/M metagenome (GOLD analysis project Ga0256406, IMG submission 185986) | Bovine rumen microbial communities from Lethbridge, Alberta, Canada - RJG_03 | ecosystem: Host-associated > Mammals > Digestive system > Stomach > Rumen | place: Canada: Alberta | collected...
AAGGGAGACTCCTTGCGCTTTGCACCCTTTATGATAAAACTCACCACGCCGCACTCTTCGGTGAGCGCTTTCACGATAAAGCTCGAGTCGCTATACGCAAACCGGTGCAGCACTATCGCCTGAGTTTTGATCATTTAGTTTTTCGGGAACGGAGGCCAGCCCATGACCTGGCCGCCGAGCACGTGCAGGTGAATGTGGAACACCGTCTGACCCGCGTCAGCCTTGCAGTTGAACACAAAACGTGCGCCCGATTCTTCGATACCCAGTTCCTTCGCGATCAGCTGGGCGCGGTAAAGCATCTTGCCTACCAGTTCGCAGTCGGCCGGCTGCATGTCCATGATGGTCGAAATGTGGCGCTTGGGCACTACCAGAAAGTGCACCGGGGCTTGCGGGGCAATGTCGTAGAAGGCGAACACGTCGTCGTCTTCGTAGATTTTCTTGGAAGGGATTTCACCCTTGATGATTTTGCAGAAAAGACAGTTTTCACTCATAGTGACTATAAAGTAGTAAAAAGAAAGGCCGCCCGTTTTTTGGGCGGCTGGAAAGGGGAATGGGCTGTTGGTAGAAATTCTAATTGCAGAGGCCTGTTTCAGTCGAAAAACAGACTCCTTGACGCGTCGTGAACGGCTTCCCTTTATCTGAGCCCTGGGCGCTCTGTACGAAAACTTCAAGAGAATGGGTCTTTTCGTTTTTGTTCAACCATCTAATTTTAAAATTATATCTATTCTGTCCGCCGACTCCGGTTTTTGCTGCGTTTGAGTCTCCGTTCATTGCCTTGCTGACAAAAAGAGGCTTAGTGGGGAACGTTCTCCACCATGTTTCGTTGTTGATTTTAGTTTGATAGGCGGTGAAGGTACTGGTCGATTTAATGCTGTTGCCGTTGTGTTGTCTGGCATAGAGAATATCGGCGACAGCGCCGAAACCGGCGTCTTTAAGAGCGTCTCTCCAAAATCCGTCACTTGTAAGGAGCCCGCACATGTTTTGGTTGTCGTTGATTCGACGCGTGTTGTTTGCTTGAAAATTGGCTGGGAGAATATCGTGTAGTTCGATAATGAACAGTGTTACGCCGTTATCGCTGGCTAACCATTTGCTTAGGTTGTCTTTGTTGTTCTTTCCACTACCACAGGAATTTGATTCGTCCATACGATATACGTCATCTTCGTACAAGGCTCTGTTAAGGGCGTCGCGAAGGTAATAAAGCTTCATTAGGTCAATTTTTTGCCTTGTCTTTTCAATGTAGTCGGTGAGCTGGGGCACTGCAACACCCGAAAGCAGGTTTACAATAATGATTACCACCATTAATTCAACGAGGGTAAAACCGGCCTTCCTTTTGTTCCGGTCAGCGTCTTTAGTGGCCTTGAGCGAGCAGAACTCGCCAATTTTCTTTAAAATTCCAATCAGCGTAAAAACCTCCTTCTTAACTGAGGCCTAACAGCGTAAATATAAAACAATTTTTTACACGAGTCTGTGATCTGTAACAAAAATATGATTTTTTTCTTATTCCAATTTGGAACATAGGGACGTTGGGGAAAAATGAGCATCTTCCCTTTTTTTACAAAAGTTTTACAAAAAAATGGTATTCAAACGCCTGAAAAAAGCGTGTTAAGTAATAGGGGGTGCCCGTAACTTAACACGAAAGGAAACACATGCCTGACAATACCAATCATTCAACAAAAAAATACATCGTCACAAACGAGCATGGCGAGGAATTCCTGCTGCCCAAATACGCGGCGACATTCCGCATTCTGATGGATGACAAGGACACAATCCGCGACGTACTCAACAGCCTGCTCCAGCTGGACCGCGACCATGAAATTGTAGACCTCGAATATGAATTCGAGAAACCCATCGACATCTTTATGCCCGAAAACGACCCCGCGCGCCTCGACGTCTGGGTGCATACTAGGGACAACCGCTACTTGAATGTCGAAATGCAAAACAAGGTTCACGCTTTCTTTTTCGATCGTATGCAGCTCTACAATTCGTACCTCACGCTGCGCGGCAAGTACGAGTTTAACCGTTCGGATTATTTCATGGGCCTGCCGGAAGAAGAACGCCGGTACCGTTACTATGAACTTCCGGAAACGGTATCCATTTGGCTCTGCAACAATCCGGTACTCAGGTCGAAGGAAATCTACAAGGATGTGTGGACCACCTATAGCGAATACGAAGTCAAGTCGGGGAATGCTCTTCCCATTTCGCGGAAAAATAGGTATATTGTAGTTGACCTGCCCAATTTTTTGCAGTTGCGTAAAGGCGTAAAAACCCGCGAAGATTTCTGGCTCCGGCTCATTTCAAGAGGCCCGCTGCAGGTGCCCGAAACGAAAGACCCGATCTTTGCGAATGCACTTGACCGCCTGCGCGTAAGCCGCATGAACCCTGAACTTTTGAAAGCACTGGAGGCAAACATGTTCGACCGTCATGAATACGAAGCTCTCGAAGCCGAAGCCTACCTCAAGGGCCAAGCAAATGGCGCACGGCAGGAGCGTGAAAAGAATGATGCTGAAAAGTTGAAAATGGCAGAATTCTTTCGTTCTAAAGGTATTCCGGAAGAGGTTATCGCTGAAGGCTTTGCCCTGAAGTAGCTTCCATATTCACTTAAAATGCTTTGACGACCCGGCGTAAGCCGGGTTTTTGTCTTTTTCAATCCAAGTTGGAATAAAAAATTTTCAGTTTTTTTCTTAAAAAAATGTTTTTTTTCAAAAAAATTTGTATATATACATCATCAAAGTTTTGATCGAAATATGGCGATTTTGATTGGAAAACGATAGAATTTTGCGGATAAAGTAAAAATTCGTGACAAAAGTCTGACAATTTTTACACAAAAATACAAAAATTTTTGCAAAACTATTGCTTTTCTGAAAAAAATTGTTTATATTACAGACATAAACCGGTTGAACGCCCACTAACGGGCCTAAGACCAAACAAGTGTGTAACAAACAACAAGGAGTACACTATGAAAAAGCAAGGTTTTACCCTCATTGAATTGATGGTCGTGATCGTGATCATGGGCATCTTGGCCGCCGTCGCAGTACCGAAACTGTTCGGCATGATCGCTAAGTCCAAGGCTTCCGAAATCGGCCCGGCCGCTGGCGAATACGTTAAGCTGCAGGATGCCTACATCGCTGAAGTTGGTGACTATATCGGTGGCTTTGGCAAGATTGGCTACGAAATGCAGGCTACGACTAGCTTCGACTATAAGGGCTCGGTTACCTCGACTGGTACGGTAGCTCTTAGCACTGGTGCACCTGGTGCTTGGGAAGCTAAGTCTTTGGTGGCTTTGAATGACTGCACCAAGGGTTCTTCTTGGACGCTTGATGTTGCTGCTTCTCAGTCTGGTAACGGCGCTAAGTGGACCGCAAAGTATCCCACTGGTGTCGCTGCTTGCGAAACCCTGACGCCTCGTTTTGGTGATCTGACTCGTGGTAAATAAGGTTAGTCTGAAATAATCTAAAGAAAGACCTGCGTAAGCTGGTCTTTCTTTTTTTATACATTGTGTACTGTTGATGCTAGTACCATTGAAGTTAAATTAAGATGACTGTGGGTAAAAATATTCGCGTTAGTCAGGTGTTACATGGGATTGTTGGTGGCGGTTCGGAACAGGTGGTTTTGAACTATTGCTCCCGTATGCACGATATCCATTTTGATTTGTTATATCAGTACGAACCGAACCCGCAGATTTTGGAACGCTTTAATGAAGTCGGAATTAACTGCATCCAGATTCCTGACAAGGTGCATCACCCGCTAAAGCATTTGTGGACAATGTTCAAGATATTCCGCAAAGGGCACTATGATGTTGTTCATAGCCATTTAGATTGGTATATGAATAGCTATGTGTGCTTTGTGGCGATGCTTGCTGGCATCAAGAAACGGCTTGCGCACCATCACCAAGCTTACACGGTTTCTCATGAATTGTCATTCCGGGCGTTGCCCCGGAATCTCCTTTGTGCCATAATGCGTATTCCTTGCAAATTATTCGCAACCCGTTGGCTAGCCTGTGGCGAAGCCGCCGCCATCAACGGTTGGGGGCTTAAAGCTTTCAAGAAGGGCAAGGTGACTATTCTCCCTAATGCAATTGATCCAGAACGGTTCAAATATAGTGAGTCTGCTCGCCGAGAAATTCGTACAAAGTATGGAATTGCCGAAACTGATTTTGTAATTGGACATGTGGGGAGATTTTTCCCGGAGAAGAATCACAAGTTTATTGTTGAATTATACTCCGAATATTCCCGAATGCATGACAACTGCAGACTATTGCTTGTCGGGAATGGTCCTCTGCAAGCTGAAATACAGGCCTTGGTGAATCAAAAAAGACTAGAAGATAAAGTTGTTTTTGCTGGGTTGCAAAAAGATGTTGTTGGATTCTATAGCGCGATGGATGTGCTATTGCTGCCATCGACACGCGAAGCGTTCCCAATGACGCTGGTGGAAGCTCAGTATAATGGATTGTGCTGTGTCGTGAGTGATGCTGTGCCAAAAGAAGTTGCGATTACTGATAACGTTAATGCGTTGCCTATTGATGATGTGGAACCTTGGTGTGAAAAGATTGGTTCTTTTAGTGTGAGAAAAAATCGACCTGTGCCACAGGTGAAAAATAGTAGATTTGATATTAGGACCTGTTATAAAACGCTGGAGTTACTTTATCAGATTCCATAATTTCATAATCAGCTTCTTTCCAAAAATTCGAATCATCAGATTCGCAAAGCGCTGTTTGGGGCCTATCCAAGATGCTGCGTAATGGTGTATTGTCAATGTGTTTTCGGTGATATTGATTTTGCCAAACTGTGATGGCTTGGGACAAAAAAAATCTGTAGGGAAAATTGTAACACCAGCAACTTCTTGCTTTTCCCCATTTTTTTTGAGTCCATGTTTAAGAAGAACTTCTGTATTGTATGCAGGCGACGGTAATAGATTTAATGAGCCGTCGTCGTTATAGAAGCTTATGCTGTCGTAGATATCGCGCATTTCTTTAAAGATTTCTAGGCCTTTTTCGCCTGCGATAATTAGACCTCCTGCAACGAATTCCTTGGATTCAAACCCCATAATGCCTTTGTATTGTAATAAAGAGCTTAATGGTTTAATCACTTCCACATCTGTATCGAAATAAAAACCACCATATTCATAGATTAAATCTGAGCGAATATAATCGGGGACAAAACCATATTTCTTTTCTTTATAGGCTGCAGCCATATAGGCATTTTTTGTAATATTGTAGTTGTCTTCATTCCATTCCTTGATTTCGTAATCGGGCAGAAACTTGTGCCAAGATGCAATGCATTTTTTGGCAAGAGGAGGTTTTTCGCCTCGGCCAAACCAGCAGTAATGTATTATTTTAGGAATCATATTAGTGTTTAACTGGAAAAAGATGGTTATATAATGATAAGAGTATTGATGCTAAAAATACGGATGCTCTAGAAACGCCGAGCTCTTTTGCCGTTAGGTTTATGGATTTTATCCCGGCAACTGTGTGACGGTATATGCCGATGGCCAGAAATTGGTCTCTCCATGAATTAGGAAATGTAGCAAGTTGTCCTGTTGCCCAAAGAAGTCTGCCTTGTGGATTGTTTTTATCCTTGGTGTTGTCTTTGGTTAGTCCACCATCAAGGTAATCACATATATAGATGATCTCGTTAAACCATCTTAAATAATAGCCATCTCGCGCTATAGCATTCCATACAATTTCTTCAGAGATGAAATTTTCGCCAGGAATTTCTGGGAATGGATATTTCTTTAAAATTTCCGAGAAATAGATTTCTGCTTTATCGCCTAATAAGTTGAACTTGCGTCTTTCGCTATTTTTTGCATCAATATATTTATATAAGGAATTGTGCTGACCAAGAACTCTATTTTTTGTTTGACCTCTTAATCCTGCGATTCCAGCCCATTTGTGCGAATCATCTAGCGTCGTCGCCCAATGATTGATTTTTTCAATCGCGTTTTCAGTTATATAATCGTCGGAGTCGACAATGAAGAATAGTTCTCCGGATGCTTTTTTTATGCCGTTATTTATTGCTCTATGTTTGCCCCCATTTTCTTGCTTTACATAGCGAATAGAAAATGGCTGCTGTTCGGACAAGAGTGACTCGAAAAAAATTTCAGTGTCGTCGGTACTGCCGTCATCAACCACCAACCACTCAAAATTTTTTTGAGTTTGTGACAAAAGTGATTGATAGAGCCTTTCTATCAATTGTCTGCGATTGTAGGTGGAAGTGAAAATGGTTATGTATGAATTTTTCACGGAAACACCTTCTTTAATGCTTTGGCAAGAGCTTGGATATATCCTTTACCATACCTTAAATCGGGTTCCATATAATTCCCTTCACCCCATTCGTTCCATGATTTTAAGAAGATGATTTTATTTTCTTTTTCTTTTACAATGCTCAATACGGATTCACAATGCTTTTGAAATGCTTCAGGAGTTGCATTATGGAGAATAACTGCATTTCCGCCACTTCTTGGAGAGTGATCCCAGTTTGGAATGATCGTTGGAATGACATATTCTTTGCTGTCAAAAGAAGAATGAGTGAATAAAGGGGCTGCTTTAGAATAGGGGATGACTATGGGTTTTTTGAACTTGGTGCGTAAGATGTATTTGATTATTCTATAGAGAAGAGGCCGTTTCATATATACAGAAGGAATCCTGTCTAACAGCCCGCTAGTAACTGCATCGAACCCCAATTTTTTTATGTTTTCCATTTCTCGATCATCTTTTGCCAAGCCAACAAAATAAAAAGATTCGGCAACGTTATTTTCTTTGATAAGAGCATTCCATATATGAAAAAATTCCTGCAACTGGGGATGTCTCAGCGGTGAATAGATCAAGAATAGCGGGCGGTTGTTGATTCTTATGTAACGGGGGTCTTTAAAGGCGTTTAGTTGGCTGTAGAAATGTTTTTTTATATCCTCGTTACCAGGATATTCTTGAATAATGAGGTCTTTTTTGACGGAAGAACTGCAATCTGCGTTCCATAGCTTTGCTTGCCAGTTTTCGTTTGCCCATCCCAGACAAAATGGAAAATTTGGGTTTCCAGATTCTACGACTTCTTTGAAGGGCCGTTCGAGCAATTCTTTTCCATTGCCAAACCAGTAGTGCCAATAACAAAAAGCATTTACACCTGCTTCACGGGCGAGTTCGGCTTGCGCCTCGCGTATTTCCGGTATTCTCAAATCATAATATCCTAAATCGGCTGGGATCTTGGGCTGATAATGCCCTCTGAAAAGTGGTTTTGCCTTGCCTACGTTTGTCCATTCGGTAAAGCCTTTGCCCCACCATTCGTCGTTTTCGGGAATGGGATGGTATTGGGGTAGGTAGAATGCTATGATGAGTGGCTTATCCATTTGAAACTGCTTGTTTGACGATTTTTGCAGGATTTCCTGCTGCTACAGAATATGCGGGAACATCTTTTGTGACGACGGCATTTGCTGCAATAACAGCCCCATTACCAATAGTCACGTTAGGCAATATAGTGGCTTTGTCTCCAATCCAAACATTGTTTCCGATTTTTACAGGACCTTTAGAAACAATCTTTCTATCGGTAGGTTTTGATTTTAAACTATTTATATCTGTTTCCCCATGAGAATTATCTGTTATTGTCACCCATCTTCCTGTAAGTAATCCATTTCCTATTGTTATTTCGTTAATTGCAGTAATGTGGTTGTATTCGCCGAATTCGCAATCGTCTCCTATTTGAATTTCAGGATTGAAATGTTGATTGCCGTGTTGATCCCATGCTGATACAATGCAATTTTTTCCAAAAAAACAGTGTTCTCCAATAGAAATGTACTTGTTTCCTAAAAAATTTTGAGGAAAATGGCAGAAAAACTTTTTTTTTGATCTAAATGTCTTGGAAAGATTTCTGCTGTAAATGATATTGATGATGTTGTATATGAATTTTATCATTTGGGGCGACCGTTGAGAATGGTTTTATAGCAATTTAGTAACTGATTCAGGATTGTTTTCTCGTTATGTCGTTGGATTGCTGTATTTTGGGCGTTTTGTGAAACTTCACAAAGAAGTTCTTTGTTATGGGCTAATGAAATAATTTTCTTGGCCATTAGTTTTGGGGAATCTACAGGAACTAAAAAACCGTTTTTCCCATCTTCAATAAGGCTTGGTATTCCGCCGACATTTGTTGAAATAACTGGAACTCCAATGATTTGTGCTTCGCAGATAGAATTGGGGCTGTTTTCGATGTATGCATTATGAATATACAGAGAAGAATCTAGTAATCTTTGTCGAATCTGTTCTGCCGTTTGCCAACCTAGAAAGAATACGTTATTTTCTTCAAAGGATGAAAGTTCTTTTTTTTCAACAATGTTCTTTAGATGGTCTGGCATAAGACCTGCGACGAACCATTCAAAACTAAACTCGTACTCCTTTAAAATTTTTGCAGTTCGTAATAAAAGGTTGGGTGCTTTCCAAAATGTAGAGCATCCTGTGGAAAAAAGAATGGTTTTATTTGATGTCCTGTATTGCCAGTGATTTGTAGACTGTATAAAAGGTTTTCTTAGCGCTTCATTTACATGAAAATAAATTCGATGAGGATGCATTTTTTCTGAAAGTTGAAAATCCCAATTTGTGCGTCCCATATAAAATTTATTAGTATGCCATATTTCCTTTTCCATTAAGTATCGAGAATGACTTGAAAATGGCTGACATAGAGTTTCTACAAAATGACGGAGATTATAACGTTTCTCGTAAAGGAAGTCGATAAAATTGTAATTTAGAGGATATATAAATTTGTTGTATTCTACGATGGATCCTTGAATATGTATTACGACAGGTATGTCTGTAAATTTTGAAATCAGTCCAAATGGCCATTCTGTTCCAAATACATGTATGATGTCTGGCCTTGTTGTTTCAATGATTTGCTTTAATGCTGAAATGATTTTTTTTGCGACGACTTTCCATGAAACCAATTTTTTTAGTCTGTCAATAATCGTGTAATGTGTGAAAATAGGGATGTATTGGACTCCGTTGATATTTTTAGGGAGTTTAAACGATTGGGTTGTAAAAGCGATGGAAAGATTAATTTCATCACAATGGGCTACAATAGATTCTAGAGAGTCTTGCCACCCCCCAACAAAACCATTTTCTTGATTGTATTCAACAGGTTCTGTCACGTTAAGCCAAAGAACGTTCATAAATGGGTGCCTTTATTCAGTGGGGCTTGGTTATTAGCAATTTTATGGATTAATCGTTTAATTTTAAACATTTCTTAAACTGGCATATTTTTTCTCTAATATTTGTATTTGGTAGATGCAAAATATTCCATATTTTAGCTCCCAAAGAAATGTTTTCGAAACAGATGTTTGCATCGTATGCGAGTCTTAGAAGCATCTTTGTCCAAAAGCCGTTGTTTTGAATTTTCCACAAATTTTTACATTTAAAATAGGATTCATTCGTTAATAAATCTTGCTTGTTTTTTTCAATGAGATTTAAATTATAAGCAAATATTCGTAATTTGAGAAATGGGGTTATATATCCCTGATTGTATAAATATTCATATATATATAAATTTTCGAAGAATGTTTTTCCTGATGCTGTACTTTTTGTTGTGGTGGTAAATGTGTGCCGTCTAAAGTGATTTAAATGATTACGAATATATCTGATATTTCCATTTTCTAAAAGATATATCCAAAAAAGATAATCTCCACAACATGATAAATCTTTGTAATTATTCGGAATGGAATGGAGTAATTTTTTTCGAAATAAAACACTGCTGGCGTTGACGATTTGATTCCTAAAGCTTTGATATTTTTTTATAAAGTCAATTCCATTGATGGTAATGGTGTTGAAACGGAATTTATGCCGTTCTGATTTTTCTTCAAATTCCCAACAATTTTCACAAAATGCTAGTGCTAGAGAATTGTCTTGGTCTAAAGCGGAAACGAGTTCGTCTAAAAAATTCACCTCAGCCCAGTCATCGCTTTCGGCAATCCAAATGTATTCGCCCTTAGCTAAATCAAATCCTTTTGCCCATTGTTTAAAGGGTGAGCCGCTGGTTGTCTCGTTATATACTATATGACTTAATTGGGGGCGACTGCGATATTCTTCAATGATTTCTCTACTGTTGTCGGTACTGCAATCGTCAAGAATAATGACTTCAAAATCCTGATATGTTTGATTAAATATGGAATCAAGACGCTGCCGAAGATACGGAGCATGATTGTAGTTGGGAAGTATGACAGAAACT
>Ga0256406_1007608_pt1 | contig 10195 bp, 4 predicted proteins | sample RumenRJG_03DNA_FD_185986 | JGI IMG/M metagenome (GOLD analysis project Ga0256406, IMG submission 185986) | Bovine rumen microbial communities from Lethbridge, Alberta, Canada - RJG_03 | ecosystem: Host-associated > Mammals > Digestive system > Stomach > Rumen | place: Canada: Alberta | collected...
GCCATCGCCGTTGATGTCGCACACGTCGACGCTATACTGGGCGGTGCCCAGGATAGTTTGAATGACGGCCGTGATGTCGCTCACATCGACCTTGCCGTCGCCGTTCACGTCACCTTGCAAGCCTGCCACAGTCACGTTGATGTCGTCGAGACAGAGTTCGTCTGACTTGGCCTTGCTCGTGGCGTGGAAGCCAATGTGGTAGACACCGTCGGCAGGAACCACAAAGTTACGGCTCACCTCGGTGAACGAGACGACGTTGATGCTCATGGGCTCGACAATGCTTTTATAGTTGTTCACATCGGTGCCCTGGCCCACGCCCACATCGAGGAGCTGGTTGTAGTCGGAGGGGCTGTACTGCTTCTTGACCTTGTAGGCGATCTTGTAGCGGTACTTTTTCTCCATCTTGAGCGGGGGTGTGAGCAGCCAGTCGTCGTCGGCAAGGGTCTTGCTGGCAACGATGCTGGCATATTGCTGGTTGTCGCTGTACTGGTAGTTGGTGGCCTTATACTTCCAGGTGGCGCCGTCGTTGTTGGCATCGATCACTGTGAAGAGGTCGAAGTTGTTCTTGTTGTAGAAATTCTCGCTATAGGGGATGCCGAGGGCATCGCCCAGCACGATGTGGTTGGACTCGGCCTTGTCGCCCACGAGGCTGCCGTTGACGGGGGTCACCTGGTAATAGTAGGACTTGAGGTCGGTGAGCTGGCTCAGCGACTCGGCAAATGCGGTGGCATCGAGACCCTTAGCCACAGTCACATTACCTGGCTGACGCACAATATTGTAGGTGAGCGCAGCTGTATCGAGCGGGGCATTGTTCTTGCCCATGACGGGGGCAGTCCAGGTGAGCTTGGCTTGGTGCGAGGCGGCATCGTAGGTCCAGTTCACGCCAGTGGGAGCCGTGGGCGTGTCGGGGCCTATCCATTGCTTCACGCTCTGCTTGGGACCCTGGCCGGCGGCATTCGACACTACCACTTCAACCTCGGTAATGCCAGCTTTGTCTATAGTCACTTGCTTGCTCACGTCGGCACCGGCAGCGGTGGTCTCGCCCGTGACGAGGGCCACGCCATTGGCCTTGATGGCATAGGTGAGATTGCCCGAGAGCTGTGCGCCTGCATAGGTGGTGGCAGGCACCTTGAAGTTGACATTGCCCGTGAGTGCATTGGGCTTGAAGTCGAGCTTGAGATTGGTGACTGCTGCCGGGGCATCGTCGGCCGCCTCAGGGGCAGGAATCCACATGTTGACCACGACCTCGTTGCCAGGATACTTGCTCACCAGCGTGGCTGCGCCGGTAGCCTTGTTGAGCTCGTAAAGGCCCGAAGTGCCGTCGCTCAGCACTGCCGACCAGTACATCTTGTTGGTGACCGGGTCGACGGCTGCACACATGGGATAGCCCGACTTGATGCTCACGCCAGTGGAGCCCACAGCCGTGTAGGCGGTGGTGGCTTTGTCGATGGCATAGAGCTTGGCATCGGTGCCCACGGCATAGGCTTGACCCGAGTTGTCGATAGCCAAGGCCACCATGTTGAGACTCATTGCATCGATCACAGTCTTCGACAATGTTGCATAGTCGACAGTGGCCCACTTGCGATCGACGATGTTGTAATCGAGGTCGAAGTTGTTGAACAAGCCCCACACTTTTCCTGTAGTGGGGTCGATCGACACGTTGCATCGTGCAGCGATATTGTTGTAGTTCACGCTTTTCTTTTTGGTTTGTGTCCAGGTCTTGGTGTCATATTCAACATAGGTGAACGTATAGTAGGTTTGCCCGTAAATCTCGCCCGAGGTGTAGTGCACGCCATGCATCACACCGTCGTAGACGGCAGCACCGCCCAGCGGAGCGAGGAAGTTGTCGTTTTCGGCAGTCGAAACTTTGGTAAAGGTGGTGTTGTTTTGGGCGGGGAAGCTGTAGATGCCTCGTTGCAGGGTGGTCCCCCATGATGTTGACTTGTAGACTCCACAATAGATAGTAGGGATTTGTGCGCTCGATATCAACGAGATCGCCAGCATGACAGCAGTCATGCAAAGAGGTAAAATCTTAGTAAATTTCATTATTAAAAGTTTTGAGGTAAAACTGTTGTTTAAAGTTTAGGCAACAAATATACAAAAAAAATTCTTACGCACAAATAAATTATGCCTTAACGCAAGGCGCGTTGCTCACTTGAGCGACTTGAAGTAGCGCGACATGAGCGGAACGGCGATGGCAAACGAGAACACATCGGCCACACTCTGGGTGATCTCTACACCCAGCAGACCCAGCAAGTGGGGCAGCGTGAGGATGAGGGGAATGAAGCACAGCCCGTTGCGACAGGCTGCAAGGATATTGGCCGGCACGGTGCGCCCGCTCGTCTGCAGGCACATGTTGCTCACCGTGATGATCGCAGCCAGCGGCCAAGTCACAATTTGCCAGCGCAGTGCCGCCGCGCCCACCGCCACCACCTCGGGGTCGTGGCGCATGAGGTCGATGAGCTCGCTGGCAAAGATGAAGCCGGGGATGCAGCACACGGCCAGGATGCACATGTCGAGCTTCACGCAGAAGAAGTAGCCCTGGCGCACGCGCCCAAACAACCTTGCCCCGTAGTTGAAGCCGCAGAAGGGCTGGAAGCCCTGCCCCACGCCAATGATGACGGCAAACACGAGGAAGCACAGCCGCCCCACTATCGACATGCCGGCAATGGCCGCATCGCCATATACGCCGGCTGCCAGGTTGAGCAGCATCACGGCCACGGCGGCCAGTCCCTGGCGAGTGAGCGAGGGAGTGCCGCCCTTTATCATTTCCACATAGTAGTGGCGTTTCCAGCAGGCGTCTTTGAGCTTGATGTGGATGTTGTCGCCATGGTAGCTCATGACCAGGAGCACCACAAAGCCGAATATCTGGCTCAAGACGGTGCCTATGCCAGTACCCAGGATACCCATGCCCAGCGTGAAGGTGAATATGGGCACAAGCACCACGTTGAGCACGGCTCCGGTCATCATGCCATACATGGCATTGGCAGCATTGCCCTGGAAGCGCATCTGGTTGTTGAGCAACATCGACCCCGTCATGAACGGCGCACCCAGCAGCACCATGGCCAGGTACTTCTCGGTATAGGGCAAAATGGTGGGAGTGGACCCGCACCACACCGAGATGGGCGTGAGCAGCAGCAAGCCTGCCACAGCAATGACCACACCGGCTACCATAGCTCCCACAAAGGCCGTCGAGGCCATCTGGCAGGCATCGGCGTGCTTCTTGGCGCCCAGTTGCCGCGAGATGTAGGTGCCCGAGCCCTGGCCGAAGAAGAAACCAATGGCCTGTATCACCGATTGCAACGGGAAGGCGACACCCACTGCGGCCGTGGCCTGGGTGTTGATGAGGCCCACATAGTAGGTGTCGACGATGTTGTAGACGCTCGTGACGAGCATCGAGATAATCGTGGGCACGGCCATACGGGCGATGACGCGGCCCACCGGGCCTGTCGTGAGAAAGGTGTAGTTGTCGCCACGTGCGTTCATGCCGCAAAATTACAAAAAAATGGCCGTCATGCAAAATCGGGACACACACGGGCACAGCGCCCGCGCGTGCGTGCACATGGCTCTCGCGCTACAGGCGCACGATGATCGCCGAGAAGGGCGCGAGCTTCACGGTGCCGTGCTTGTAGGAGCCCTTGCCCGTGCTCACGAGCACCTTGCCGGCAGGCTGGCCGGTGCGCAGCGTCACGGCCTTCTCGCTCGGGTTGAGGGCCACCAGGCACCGCTCGCCGCTGGCTGCCGTGCGCAAGTACACCATGGGATACTGCTCGCCGTCGAGTGTGTTGAGCAGCTGCCAGCCCGCATCGTTGCCCAGGGCAGGCACCGAGGCGCGCAGGGCAAGCAGGCGCTTCACATAGTTGAGCATCGAGCCAGGGTCTTTCTCCTCGGCCTCGACAGTGAGTTTGCCGCCGTCGGTAGCCACGGGAAAATAGAGCTGCCCGGGGGCACAAGTCGAGAAGCCTGCCGTGGGGCCAGGCGTCCACTGCATGGGGGTGCGCGAGCCCGCGCGGTTGCGGCTGCCCTCTTTGGGCGCAATGCCGTCTTGATACTTCATGCCCAGCTCGTCGCCGTAGTAGATAAACGGCACGCCCGGCATGGTGAGAAAGAAGGTCATGGCCACCTTGAGCTGGTCGGGCGTGTTGCGCGTGCCCACATTGGGACGCTGGAAATCGTGGTTGGCCGTGGGTATGGCAATGTAGCCGCGGTCTTTGGTGGCGTTGTAGTCGGCGGCATAGATGTTGATGAAGTCCTTGAGCGAGCCCTTGCCCAGGCGGTTGAAGTAGCAGTTGTCGATTTTCTTGGTTTTGCCCCACGGCGTGTCGCCCTGGAAGAAGAGGCTCGAGTAGGCACTGCGCCCAATGTGTATTTCAAAGTCGATGTTGAAGCCCGCCAGTATCGACTGCTGCGGGTTGGACCACTCCGAGATGAGCACGTTTTGCGGGTAGTGCTCGTCGAGCCAGCGGCGCATCTCCCCCCACAGCTGCATCGTGGCCTTCTTGTCCTTGTCGCCCTTCACCAGCGAGGCAGCCATGTCGACACGGAAACCGTCGACGCCCTTGTCCATCCAGAAGGCCATGATGTTGCGCAACTCGCGGCGCACCGCCTGAGGTCCAGGCGCGTCGACGCCCTGCTCCCACGGGCGGCTGGCCGACGGGTGGGCATAGCCGTAGTTGAGCGCCGGCTGGCACTCATAGTAGTTCTTGTAGTAGTACTTGCCACGTGGCGCGTCGGCCTCTACCCAGTGCCCTATGGTGCTGGCCTTGGGGTCCTCGGCCTGGCGGCGGCGGGCAATGTCGGCCACATCTTTTTTCCCTATCGTGTCGCTCCATATATAATAGTCGCTGTAACGCCCGTTGGTGCCCTGCTGCGACTCTACAAACCACTGGCACTTGTCGCTCGAGTGGCCAGCCACCAGGTCGAGGCACACCTTCATGCCCCGCTTGTGAGCCTCGTCGACCAGCCGCACCAGGTCGTCGTTGTTGCCAAAGCGCGGATCCACCTTGTAGAAGTCGATGATATCATAGCCGCCGTCGAACCACCCCGACTCATACACCGGGTTGATCCACAGCGCGTTCACGCCCAGCTGCTTCAAGTAGTCGAGCCGCGAGGCGATGCCTGGCAAGTCGCCCACCCCGTCGCCGTTGCTGTCCATGTAGCTCGAGGGGTAGATTTGATAAAACACGGCCTTGCTCAGCCACTCGGGTCCCTTGCCGCCCGCCTGCGCCACGGCCGGCAGCAATGCAGCCACCGCCAGCGCCCAAAAGAAATGCCTTATGTTCATAGTCGTAGAAAGTTTTCCCACAAAGTTAACCAAAATCCCCACAACTGCCAACCCACGCCCCGCGCAAAATCGCCCACTTCCACGTCACAACCCTATCACCTACTCTCAACTGGCAAGTGCAAAATTAGCGATTTGCCGGGAGAAAACATTCTTTGGGCAGTCGAAATTCAGTTATTTACGAGGTCTTCGATTGATTGTGGGGATGGTGGCAGGTTTCCATGCTGTTTTTGCATTTTTGGGTCTCAATGCTGGCGGGCAGGTGGGCGATGGCATGGTTTTTGAGCGCTTAATTGCAAAGAGAGAACATTAAATGGGATTTATTGACTAAAAAAAATGTATTGAACTTATGAAACGCAGTGAACAAATCAAGGCGATAAGCCAAGACGGCAAGATATGGGATGTGATAGTTGTGGGCGGCGGAGCCACGGGGCTGGGATGCGCTGTCGATGCTACTGCCCGGGGCTACAGTGTGGCGTTGCTGGAGAAGGATGACTTTGCCAAGGCCACATCGAGCCGTAGCACAAAGCTCGTGCATGGCGGTGTGCGCTACTTGCAGCACGGCGATGTGAAGCTTGTGCTCGAGGCGCTCAGGGAGCGTGGTTTCATGAAGCGCAACGCTCCGCATCTGGTGAAGGACCAGGCGTTTGTCATCTCCAACTACTCGCATTGGGAAAATTTTCTCTACTTTTGCGGGCTCACGCTCTACGACATGCTGTCGTTTGGGTTCGGCTACGGGCGTTCGCGCTTCATTGGGCCAAAAACGGTTGAGAAGTACCTGCCCACGATTGAGAAAAAGGGGCTGAAAGGCGGCGTGATTTATCACGACGGGCAATTTGACGACGCCCGCATGGCTGTGAACCTGGCACAGACGGTGGTCGACCATGGCGGCACAGTAGTGAACCATGCCAAGGTCGTCGCTCTGCTGCACGACGATAATGGGAAGGTGTGCGGCGTGACGGTCGTCGACGAGGAAACGGGGCAGCGCTACGACATGCAGGCCCGTGCGGTGATCAACGCGGCGGGCATCTTTGTCGACGATGTCATGCTCATGGACGAGCCCGAGAAGCGACGCATGGTGCGTCCGAGCCAGGGGGTGCACATCGTGCTCGACAAGAAGTTTTTGCAGAGCGACTATGCCATGATGGTGCCCAAGACGAGCGACGGCCGTGTGCTCTTTGCCGTGCCGTGGCACGACCGCGTGATAGTGGGCACTACCGATGTGCCGCGCGACAAGCCCGAGAGCGAGCCGCACTATCTCGAGCAGGAGGTTGACTTCATCTTGCGCACTGCCGGGCTGTATATGCGTCCAGCCCCCACGCGCGCCGACATCAAGACCGTGTTTGCAGGCCAGCGGCCACTGGCTGCCCCCGAGAAAGACGGGCAGAAGACCAAGGAAATATCGCGTAGCCACAAGATCATGGTATCGGGCAACGGGCTGATAACCATCACGGGCGGCAAGTGGACGAGCTACCGGCTCATGGCCGAGGACACCATCGACCGGGCTATCGACATGGGGCTGCTCGACAAGCGCAAGTGCGTGACGCGCTCCTATCCCATACATGGCTACAAGCCGAACCCCGACCTGAGCGACCACCTCTATGTGTACGGCAGCGACCGCGAGGCCGTCGTCGAGCTGGCCAAGCGTGAGCCGGCCCTGGCCGAGAAGCTGTCGAGCAAGTACGGCTACACGATGGCCGAGGTGGCCTGGGCGGTGACCCAGGAGATGGCACTCACGGTCGACGATGTGCTGGCCCGCCGCGTGCGTCTGCTCTTCATCGATGCCCGCGAGGCCGTCGCTGCAGCGCCCAAGGTTGCTGCCCTCATGGCCCGCATGATGGGCAAGGACAAGGCGTGGGAAGAGCAGCAAGTCGCCGCCTTCAAGCAGATCGCTGCCAACTATGTGTGACGTCGCCACTTTGCGCGTGACAAAAAAAAGCGGCAGAAAGATTTTTTGCACTGATTTGTTGTGAGTATAAAATTTTTCACTTACCTTTGCAAAACCTTGAATGAAGGTAACACGGGCGTTTAGCTCAGCTGGTTCAGAGTACTTGAATGACATTCAAGGGGTCGACGGTTCGAACCCGCCAACGCCCACGACCACAGAGAGAATCCTCTCTCTGTGGTTTTTTCTTTAATAGGTAGGTAGGAAATTTCGGCTTTTTGCCCTATTTTTGTGCCTTGTAATCTAATTTCTTTACTCTTATGGAAAATATGAAACGTAAGCTACTGTTGACCCTGTTACTGGTCGTTTTGACATCTACACTGGCACTTGCCCGCATTGTGACTCCAGTCACCTGGACCAAGAGCGTGAAAATGACCGATGCCAAGCACGGCGTGGTCACACTCACAGCCAGCATCAAGCCAGGCTGGCACCTGTATGGCACCAATATCCCCGACGGCGGCCCCGAGCGCACGACCTTCACCTGGGATGTGAAGGGTGCCCGGCTTGTGGGCAAGCCCGAGCCCAGCAAGGCGCTGGTGACGCAGCACGATGCCACCTTCGACATGGACTTGTCGTGGTGGACTGGCACGGTGTCGTTCAGGCAGAAGTTTGAGGTTACAGCTCCAGAATATACCATATCGGGCAGTGTTCACTACATGTCGTGCAACGACGAGACCTGCTCGGCACCCACCGACGAGCCCATCTATGTAAGCGGCAAGGCGCCTGCCGGCCCTGCGGCCCAGGCCACTGCCCAGGTGCAGGCGGCAGCTCCAGTGCCTGAAGCAACGGGGGCCGACACGGCCATTGCTGCCCAGGCAGCAGCGGCCAGCGCTGCGATGCCGGCAGCGGGCGACTCGGCCGCTGCTGCCCAGGCAGCAGCGGCCGCAGCCACCCCCGATGCGCAGCTTTGGGCACCTGTGCGATTCAGTTCCGACACGGCGGGCGACACCACCACGGGCAGCGACAGCTCGCTGTGGTACATCTTTTGGGCCTGCTTCCTGGGCGGCTTGCTGGCCCTGCTCACGCCGTGCGTGTGGCCCATGATACCCATGACAGTGAGTTTCTTCTTGAAGCAGAGCGGCAGCCGGGCCAAGAGCGTGAGCAATGCCGTGACCTACGGCCTGTCGATCATCGTGATATTTCTCTTGCTGGGCGTGCTGTTCACGGCCATCTTTGGTGCCAGTGCGCTCAATGCCCTTGCCACCAATGCCGTGTGCAACATCATCTTTTTCCTGCTGCTGGTAGTGTTTGCCATCTCGTTTTTCGGAGCCTTTGAGTTGCGCCTGCCCGACAGCTGGAGCAACAAGATGGATGCCACGGCCGAGAAGACGACCGGCCTGTTGAGCATCTTCTTCATGGCAGCCACACTGGTCATCGTGTCGTTTTCGTGCACAGGCCCCATCATAGGCACCCTGCTGGTCGAGGCTGCCAGCCAGGGCAGCATGCTCGGCCCTGTGGTGGGCATGACGGGATTCTCTATAGCCCTGGCCATACCCTTCGCCCTGTTTGCCCTGTTTCCCAGTGTGTTGAAGAAGCTGCCCAAGAGCGGTGGCTGGCTCAACACCGTGAAGGTAGTGCTGGGCTTCGTCGAGCTGGCACTGTCGCTCAAGTTTCTCTCGGTGGCCGACCTGGCCTACGGCTGGCACGTGCTCGACCGCGAGACCTTCTTGGCACTGTGGATAGCCATCTTCGGCGCGATGGCGCTGTACCTGTTTGGCCTGCTGCGCTTCAAGAGCGACGGCGAGTCGCGTCAGGGCATAGGGGTGACCCGCTTCTTCGTCGGGCTCATCTCGCTGGCATTCACCGCCTATCTTGTACCGGGCCTGTGGGGAGCGCCGCTCAAGGCCACCAGCGCCTTTGTGCCGCCGCTCTACACCCAGGACTTCAACCTCTATGGCGGCACGCAGGAAGAATATGACGACTACGATGCCGGCATGGCCGCCGCTGCCAAGCTGGGCAAGCCCGTGCTCGTTGACTTCTCGGGCTATGGCTGTGTGAATTGCCGCAAGATGGAGGGCGCAGTGCTCGACGACGACAAGATAAAGAAGACCATTGCCGACAAGTTTGTGACCATCAAGCTCATGGTCGACGACAAGAAGCCGCTCGACAAGCCCATGGTGGTGAACGACAACGGCCGCCAGATGACCCTCAAGACCGTGGGCGACAAGTGGAGCTACCTGCAGCGCCACAAGTTCGACAGCAACTCACAACCCTATTATGTGGTGCTCGACACCAAGGGGCAGCTGCTCTCGGGCCCGTTTGCCTACAAGGAGGACATACCGGCCTTCCAGCGTTTCCTCGACAAGGGCTGGAAGAAATGAGGAGAACTACATTGTAAACATGACACAGGAATTGCGTTGTCGTGCGGTGACAAACCGCATGGCAACGCAATCGATCAAAAGATAACACATGCCAAATCATAGCAAAGAAGAAAAATTGAAGGCAATGGGCGAGTTGCTCGACGTGATCGACACCCTGAGGCAAAAATGCCCCTGGGACTCGGCACAGACGCCCGAGAGCCTGCGCCCCAACACCATCGAAGAAGTGATGGAACTCTCAGAGGCCATTGTGGCCGGCGACGGGCAAAACGTGCGCAAGGAGCTGGGCGATGTGCTCCTGCACGTGCTGATGCTGGCCAAGATGGGCGACGAGAAGGGGCAATATGACATTGCCGACGTGTGCAACTCGCTGCGCGAGAAGCTCATCTTTCGGCACCCGCACATCTATGGCCAGGCCTCGGCTCGCACTGCTCAAGAGGTGAGCGACAACTGGGAGCTCATCAAGCTGAAAGAGAAAAACGGCAACAAGACCGTGCTGGGCGGCGTGCCCCGCAGCCTGCCGTCGCTCATCAAGGCCGAGCGCATCCAGGAGAAGGCAGCCCACGTGGGCTTTGACTGGCCCAACCGCGACGAGGTGTGGGACAAGGTGCGCGAGGAGGAGCGCGAGGTAGAGGCCGAGTTCAAGCAAGG
>Ga0256406_1007610_pt1 | contig 10192 bp, 11 predicted proteins | sample RumenRJG_03DNA_FD_185986 | JGI IMG/M metagenome (GOLD analysis project Ga0256406, IMG submission 185986) | Bovine rumen microbial communities from Lethbridge, Alberta, Canada - RJG_03 | ecosystem: Host-associated > Mammals > Digestive system > Stomach > Rumen | place: Canada: Alberta | collected...
ATCCGGGGTCGGACGGGTCGGGAAGGGCGGTCTCTTCTTCCGCAGGCAGGGACCCGGCGGCCCATTCCGTGTCCGCAGGGGACCGTCTCATGCCCTGCTTCGCCCCGTCACGCAGGGTAATCGCCTCGATGCGCCTGCGGAGCAGCTCCTGGTCGCGGGCCCTGAACAGCAGGGCTCTTTCGGAGGTGACGTCGGCGTTCCCGCAGTAGGGGCATACGGTCCTGCCGTCCTTCTCGTCGATGATCCTGGGGCGCCTGCAGTTCCCACATCTGATGATCGCGAACATCTCAGTCTCTGAAGTCCGTGAAGACGACCGCCGAGACGCAGCACCCGTACTCGCCGTCGGGCACCGTCTGGCTCTCCACCCTGCAATGGACCTCTCCGAACTCCACGCCGCGTATGCGGGACATCTCGCGCATCTTGTTCCTGAGCTCTTCCGCCAGGTCCTCGCCGGACCCGTGGAGGTGGCCTTCGGCGACATATCCGCCGTGCCCGTCCTTCCTGAAGGCGTAGGCGACCCCGGACGAGATGACGTCTCCCGATCTCCCGCGCATCTGGGACAGCACGCAGAAGGTCACCATGCCCATCGGGATCTCGCAGACGTCCACCTGCTCGGCGCCGTCGGGTATGACCGATGAGACTGCGACGAGGTTCTGCTCGCTGATGTGCGCTTTCAGGAGTGCCAGGTCGAACGCGTTGAGGTCCGACACAGGGCTGGCGGCCTGGCCGGAGGTCACGAAGAAATGTTTCGGTACGGTCTGCATATTGCTCTCTCCGAGTTCTCATCCGTAGATGCTGTGGTTGATCGTCTGTTGCTGCATCTGCGCCTTTATCCTGCCGTCGATCTCGTTGGCCTCGTTGGTGAGCGGGGACGGGTCGACGTCCAGGCCAGGGATGAGCGTGGAAAGGGGCCCGAGGAGCCAGGATGCCGCCCTCGGGTCGGGCAGCTGCGGGTTGGCCGGGGACAGGACGCATTCCACTTCCCTCCCCTGCTGCTCCCCCTTGAAGAGCATGACCCCGGAGACGCCGCGGACTATGCCGTCCTTCATTAGCTTGAGGCCGCTGTCCTCCATGCGCTTCCTGGCGCTGTCGGTGGACCCGAGCCCCAGGAGCTCGGTCTGGTCGGGGGAGATCCTGGGTATGCCGTCGACGCAGACGATCTCCTCCACGCCCAGGCTGTCCAGCGCCTCCAGTATGGAGTCGCAGATGCAGCCGGTGTGCTCCGGCCTGGGTGCGATCTCCGAGGTGACGATGACAATGTCGCGCTTCTTGCGGGATGCGCGCTTCTTCACAGCCGCCGCGGCCGGCGCTTCGGAGGCGCTCCCCTCGGTTCCGTCGGCCGCCTTCTTTGCGGGCTTGCGCCTCTTCCTGGGGAGCTGCCCGGCGTAGATCCTGACGGGCGGGTAGCACCTCCCTTCCTGGACGAAGGCGTACGGGGGCAGCTCAGTCGAGTCGACGGCGGCCGCCACATGCAGTCCCAGCGTCCTCGCCAGGTAGCTCGATACGATCCATCCCACGAGCCCGACGTTGGGGAAGCCGACCACCGCGATGGGGTCCTCCAGCGGCTCATCGGCGTATCTCAGCACCTTGAATTCCGACATCGCGGGGTCGGCATGCGGTAAAGTTATTAAAACGTCCGCAGAGTGGACCGGAACATGTCGAATACCATCAGGAAAGCGGAGACCGCCGGCGGGATCCCGGTCCTAACAGAGCCTATGGACGGAAGTGCCAGCGCAGGGTTCATGATAGCGGTGAGGACAGGGTCGCGCGACGAGCGCGACGGCATACGCGGCCTCTCGCATCTCCTGGAGCACACGGTGTTCAGGGAGACCCGCAGCATGGACTCGTTCCAGATGGCGAAGCTTATGGAGGGGAACGGCGGGGAGCTCAACGCCTTCACCGCCAAGGAGATGACCGGTTTCTACGGGATCACCCTGAAAGAGACCTCCGATGTCGCGATGAGGTGCGTGGCGGACATCGTCGCCAACCCCCTAATCAACGAGAAGGACACGGAACTGGAGAAGCAGATCGTCCTCCAGGAGCTGAGCATGGTGAAATCGGAGCCGGAGGAGTACGTCCACGACCTGTTCGAGAGCGACCTGTGGAAAGGGGAGCAGCTGGGATATGACGAGGGCGGCACCGAGGAGAGCGTCAGGCCGCTCACCCACACGGACCTGCGTCAGTACTACTCGGAGAGGTACGGCAGGCCGAACCTCGCCGTGTTCGCCACCGGCGGCATAGACCCGGACAGGGTACTGTCCTGGGCGGAGGACAGCCTGGACGGGATGTCGGCGCCGGTCGTCGGAGCAAGGGTCCCTCCCAAGATGCCGGGAGCGTCGCACACGGTCCATGCGTCCGCGGCGGAGCATGTGAACATCGGCTTCGGGTTCCCCGTGGGGGAAGGCACCGAGGCCGAGCGCTATGCCGAGTCCGTCCTCGCCTCTGTCCTCGGCGCCGGGACCAGCTCGAGGCTGTTCCAGAGGGTCCGCGAGAAGAACGCGCTGGTCTACTCCATCTACGAGACCGCGGAGCATTACAGCGACGCCGGGTACGTGGCATCGTTCATGTCGTGCACCCCGTCGAACGTCCCGAAGGCCCTGGAGGAGACCGCGAAGGCGCATGCCGAGTTCAGGAAGGAAGGGCTGGAGAAGGATGAGCTCTCCCGGACCAAGAACCTCCTGAAAGGGGAGATAGCCAGGTCCGCCGAGACTACCGACGGGCGCATCTACAGGATGTGCCGGGGATTCATGACCCACGGGGCCGCCCACAGCGCCAGGGAGACCATGGACCTCATCGACTCGGTGACCGAGGACGATGTCATGGCCGCCGCCGACAGGGTGTTCAGGGCCGACAGGCTCAACATCACGGTCCTCGGGAAGCTCGGCCGCCGGGCCGGGGCCTTCGACTTCTCGTCGCTGGACGTCTGAGCCGGCCGCGTCCCTGAAGCCGGAGATGACGTGGAGGACCGCGCTGCCGGCCGATCCCCTCGAGGCCGCGACCTCGGGGGTCAGGTCCTCGCTCATGGTGGCCATGTCCTTCACCTCAATGGCCACGAACTTCACGGACAGCGGCATCTTCTCGGGTTCCATCTGCCTGCCGATCTTCAGCGCGGTGGCTATGTTGATGTCGTGCGAGGGGACGCTCGCGACGGTGGACTCGAAATCGGCCACATCGAAGATCAGGACGGTCCCGGGGCCGTACTGCCCCGTCTGTATGGCGTCGACGAACACGGCGTACGAGTACCCCTCTATGACCGGGAGAACCTCCAGCCCGCCGATCGCTTCCGCGAAGCAGTCGACGTCCTCCATACCCATCGCCTTGATGTCGTCGGAGACTTTCAGCCCAACCGAGTCGTCGCTCATTATCGGGCTGCCGAGGCCGACCACCGCTATGCGTCCGTTCAGAGCCATTGTACCGCACGGAGCATGGCCTCCGCATCTTAAAAGATGCTTCCGGCGGCTCCTGCGCGCCACGCGCGCGATGTTCCTTTAATATCAGGGAGAGGATGACTGCGCTATGGAGATCAGGGTCCGCACCGAGCAGATAATCAACGGGCAGGGCGTGACCAACCGCCAGCTCGAGGCCCTGATCGCGGTGGCGAAGACGGGGAGCATGACCGCGGCCGCCCGCGAGCTCGGCATCTCGGTGCCGGTGGTCCACCGCTACATCTCGAACATCGAATCGGCGGCGGGCGTCCCCGTGACCGTCTCGACCCCCTCGGGCACATCTCTGACCGCGGTCGGGAAGGAGATCGCCGAGAGGTTCACCGAGTCGGAGGCCAGGGTTTCGGACGACAGGGGCTTCACGGTGTGCTGCAGCCCGGTGACCGAGGAGCTCATGACCTCGGTGTTCTCCTCCCTCAAGCTCACGGACGTCGAGCTCGTGATATCGGACGACGTGCACAACGTCAGGATGATGAAGGAGGGCCTCGCGGACCTGGCCCTCATCGACGACCCGCTCTATCTCTACGACTTCGACGAGATGGGGTACGACATGGACGAGGTCGGCTACATGGGGATGGTCTACGTGGACAACGGCCCCGAGTTCATCCGCTACAAGTACGGGGCGCAGAGGGTCGCGTTCATGTTCCTGGAGTCCATGAACAGGGAGCACACGGTCGTTTCGGAGACGTACTCCCTGTCGGAGATGCTCGGATCGGGCAAGAGCTTCTTCGTCGACGAGTACCTGCTGACCAGGAAGCGCCTGAAGATCAAGTCCGCCGTGGACCCCGGGGTGCTCAGGCATGCGATAACCGCGGTCTTCAGGGAGAACGACCGCACGGCGGAGAAGATAATCGCGTCGGTCAAGGCGAGGCATCTGGCCTGAACCTGCCGGGCGTTGGGGACTGTAGAATATTTAAGTATACCTTATAAGGTAACCCTAACCGTTCCGGACCGTTCCCTGTTAAATATCTTCAGAAAATTTTCGCATCCAGTGAACGTCATGGACGCTACTGAAGTCAAATACGACCCGGAATTCGAGAAGAGGCTCGCCGAACTCGGAGGAGCAGACGCCAAGCTCTGCTTCCAGTGCGGAACCTGCACCGCCGGATGCCCCTCCGGAAGGAGGACCTCCTACAGGGTCAGGAAGCTCGTCAGGATGGCCCAGCTCGACATGAAGGAGCAGATCATCAGCTCCGACGAGCTCTGGATGTGCAGCACCTGCTACACCTGCGTGGAGAGGTGCCCCCGCCGCGTCCCCATCGTGGACATCGTCATCGCGCTCAGGAACATGGCCGTCGCCGAGGGCCACATCAAGCCCGCCCACAAGAAGACCGCGACCAACCTGTACACCATGGGCCACACCGTCCCCATCAACGACAACATCAAGGCCATGAGGAAGTCCCTCGGGCTGCCCGAGGTCCCCCCTACCGTCCTCAGCAACCAGAACGCGTTCGCCGACCTCAAGAAGATCATGGATGCGGCCGGATTCAACAAGATCGTGGAGGAGTGAAAATGGCAAAATACGCTTTCTTCCTTGGATGCATCGCGCCCCTCAGGTACCCCGGTGTCGAGAAGTCGACCCGTGTCGTCTGCGAGAAGCTCGGGATCGAGCTCGTCGACCTGAACGACGCCTCCTGCTGCCCCGCACCCGGAGTCATCAGGGCCTTCAGCAAGACCACCTGGCTCGCCGCCGCCGCGAGGAACCTCGCGCTCGCCGAGAAGATGGGCCTGCCCATCCTGACCATCTGCAACGGATGCTACGGATCCCTCTTCGAGGCCGCCCATGAGCTCAAGGAGAACCCCGAGGAGCTCGCCAAGGTCAACGAGATCCTGAAGGAGATCGGCCTGCACTACAACGGGACCACCGAGGTCCACCACTTCGCCGAGGTGTTCTACAAGGAGGTCGGGATCGAGAAGATCAAGGCCGCCGTCACCAAGCCCCTCAACTACGGCATCGCCGTCTTCTACGGATGCCACTTCCTGAAGCCCGGGCACCTGAAGAACCTCGATGATACCGAGAACCCCAAGATCCTCGACGAGCTCGTCGAGGCCACCGGATGCAAGAGCCTCCCGAGGAAGCAGAAGACCCTCTGCTGCGGATCCGGAGGAGGTCTGAAGGCCGCGTTCGGAGATGTCGCCAACGAGTTCACCAAGACCAACCTGGAGAACATGAAGGAGTCCGGAGCCCAGTTCATCGTCGATGTCTGCCCGTTCTGCCACCTGCAGTTCGACACTACCCAGGAGGCCCTCGGGTACAACATCCCCGTGCTCCACCTCTCCCAGCTCTACGGCATCGCCATGGGCATGTCCGAGGACGAGCTCGGACTCTCCGCCCACAAGGTGAAGGTCGTCCTCTGAGGACGTAAACTCTCCGGGGCCTCCGGGCCCCCTTTTTATCTATCGGACAGTGCGGATCCGAACCTTTTCGGGGTGTCCTATAAAGGTACGCAAGCGTTTTATGCTCCGATGTTGACCCAGGAAGACGCGGAACGCGCCGCCCGGAAGGCGGTCATGAACTACAGCGCCGCGGCTGCCCGCGATGTGTCGGAAAGGGCCCTGGCCGGAGGGCTCGACCTGATCTCCCTGATAACCAACGGCTACACCGCCGGGATCAAGGAGATAGGGAGGCAGTACGACCGCAGGGAGATCATGCTCCCGCAGCTGATGGCCGCAGGCAGCGCGATGAAGGCGGGAGTCGATATCCTGACGCCCCATCTGGGCAATCCCTCCGACGGGTCGATGCTGGGGAGGTTCGTCATCTGCACCATAGAAGGCGACATCCACTCGATCGGCAAGGACATCTGCGCCGCCCTCCTGCAGGCCGCCGGCTTCTCGGTCGTCAACCTGGGGCGCGACGTGCGCGTGAAGTTCATCGTGGACGCCGTGGAGGACGACGGCGCGGTGGCCGTGGGGACGTCCGCGCTCATGACCTCCACCATGGTCAACCAGAGGCGCCTGGAGGAGATGATGGCCGACAGGGGCCTCAAGGGCAAGGTCGTCACCAATGTCGGCGGGGGCCCTGTGACCCAGGACTGGGCGGACGAGATCGGCGCCGATGTGTTCTCCGAGAACGCGGAGGACTGCGTCCGGAAGATGCGCGCTGCGCTCGGGGAGAAGGGCAACGGCGCCGCTCCCGCCGGAACGCCTTCCGATGAGAATGTTATAAATAATAGTGGTACCACCCACTGATGGAATAAATTATATTTTTAGGTGAATTTTCCAATTGCTGGATACTGAGGAAAATACAAAAACCTAAATTTGGTCCATTCTGGCAATCTTTTTATATGCTCCGAAGATAGGCTGACAGCAATAGGAGTTACCGAAATGGCAGCACCCGGAGCAGAGAAGAGGGCCGCAGAGGCCAAAGCAGCCGCTGAGAAGGCGGCGGCGACCGCAGCAGAGCCCGCCAAGGATACGAAGAAGACCGCGCCGGCGGCGAAGACCGCAGGCGGCAGGAAGAGCAAGGACAAATGGAAGGCCAAGGAATGGTACCAGATCCACGCTCCCCGCATGTTCAACGAGATCGTCGTCGGAGAGACCCCCGCCGTCGACCCCGAGGCCCTCCTGAACAGGAAGGTCGAGATCACCGTCAAGGACCTGACAGGCGACCTCACCAGGATGCACATCAAGCTGAAGTTCAAGATCGTCGGTGTCGACGGGCACGAGGCCAAGACCGAGTTCATCGGCCACGAGTTCGCCGCCGACCACGTCCGCAGGCTCACCCGCAGGAAGAAGACCAAGACCGACCACGTCGTCGATGTCACCACTGCCGACGGCTACGTCGTGAGGATCAAGACGATGGCCATCGCCGACCGCAGGATCCAGTCCTCCCAGGAGGACGCGATGCGCGCCGCCATCGGAGAGTACCTGGTGAACTTCGCCAAGGAGAAGAAACTGTCCGATGTCGTGAAGGCCGTCATCTCCGGAGACATGTCCAAGGACACCGCCAAGGCCTGCCACGTCATCGTCCCCATCAAGAGGGTCGAGATCCGCAAGACCGAGGTCCTCAGGAAGGGAGAGGGAGAGCCCGAGCCCATCATCGAGGCCCCCCAGCCCGAAGAAGTTCCTGCTGAGGAAGCCCCCGCAGAGGCCGCTGAGGCTCCTGCCGAGGAAGCTCCTGCCGAGGAGACCAAGGAGTGAACCCCCCGCAGGCGCCGGCCTGCGGGACCCAAACCTCTTCCGCCCATCCAATAGGGTTATAAACCCTGAGAGGATGGGGCGATTCAGCGCCGGGATGGCTCAGCCTGGTAGAGCGTCGGACTCATAGGGTTTGGTTTAATTACTGACCTCACCAGGGAAATCCGAAGGCCGAGGGTTCGAACCCCTCTCCCGGCACCAACCTTTATCATCTCAGGACTGCGATGCTGTCATCGGCCTGCGGTTTCTTGTTGCAACTATGAATCAGCAGGTCGCTTTTTGAATGGGGCGGTCTTTTCGAATCGGGCGGCCTTCTGTTATACGCACAAATCCCCGAAGGGATGCAGACCCAGAATTCAGCTGTGCCTGCGGATTCCATATTTATCTGCACGTTATATTGCGCCACAATGAGGCTCATCATCTACAACGGCAAGGGAGGCGTGGGCAAGACCTCTGTATCGGTTGCCACAGCGCTCCGTCTGGCACAGAAGGGCCACCGCACCATGCTCATGAGCGTGGACACCGCCCACTCGGTGGGGGATTCGCTCGATGTCAGGCTGGGCCCGGAGATCGTCAACGTGGCGCCCAACCTGGATGCCTTGGAGATCGATATCGTCCACGAGATGAAGACCAAATGGAACTCCATCAGCGAGTACCTTCAGGCCTTCATGCTCTCCCAGGGGCTGGACGGCATCACCGCCGATGAGATGGCCATCCTCCCGGGGATGGAGATGGTAGCGGCCCTGCTCTACGTCCTGACGTTCGAGAAGGAGGGCAGGTACGATGTCGTGGTCATCGATACCGCTCCGACCGGGGAGACCCTCAGGCTTCTCTCGTTCCCGGATGTCTCCAACTGGTACATCGACAAGGTCTTCGCCGTCGTCTCCAGGCTCATGGGGCTGGCGAGGATGACTATAGGACATATGGTGGACTTCCCGCTGCCGACCAAGGAGGTAATGGACTCCGTCATGGTGCTCAAGGACCAGATGAAGCAGGTCAAGAGGATCCTCGAGGACCCCGAGAACACCACCGTCAGGCTCGTCCTCAACCCCGAGAGGATGGCCATCAACGAGACCCGCCGCTCGTACTCCTACATGTGCCTGTACAATAAGAACGTGGAGTGCCTGATCGTGAACAAGGTCATCCCGGCGGACGCCGACGGGGAGTTCATGAAGACCAAGCTGTCCGAGCAGGACGGCTACATGAAGATGATCGATGAGTCCTTCTCCGGCCTGAAGGTGATGAAGGCATACCTCATGAACACCGAGGTCCGCGGGAGGGACAGGCTGTGCATGCTGGCGGACCAGATCTTCGGCGATTCCGATCCCATAGAGACCTACAGCTCGGAGAGCCCGATGAAGTTCTCCACCGGCCCGGACGGCCTCACCGAGCTCAGGATCAAGATGCCCTTCGTCCCGAAGGACCAGGTGGAACTTTTTAAGGGCAAGGAGAACACTATCATAATCCATGCAGGGAGCCAGAAACGCACCGTGTCGCTCCCGACATCCCTCTCCGGAGCGGATGTCGTAGGAGCGGACTTCGGCGGCCAGGCCCTCATAGTGAAATTCAGGAAGGAATGACCATGGCAGACGGCGCGAACGACGAGGATATCAGGAAGTTCGAGGAAGAGAACAAGGAGATGATCGACAGGATCATTGCCAAGAGGAAGGCCGAGGAGGAGGCCGCCGACAGGGCCCGCTTCGAGGAGATGCGCGGGCGCATCGAGGAGCAGGAGAGGCGCGCCTCGGCGGACGAGAGGTACAGGGCGGCGATGGCCCGCGAGGCCGAGGAGGAGCAGCGCCGCGCCGCCTACGAAGATGCCGCCGACCGCGCCTACAGCGCGTTCGGGGATGCCAGGGACAGGGCGGCGGACTTCGCCCGCGACCAGGAGGAGTACGCCTACAGGCGCTCCCGCGAGGCCAGGGACCGCATCCGCGACAGGTACGCGGACGAGCGCCGCTATGCTTTCGATGCGGCGGACGAGGCAAGGGCGAACATCAGGGATGACGTGGACCGCATCCGCAGGTATGCGAACGAGGACATGGAGCGCGTGTTCAGCCCCTTCACCGACCCGAAGTTCCAGCAGCACCTGGTCGGGGCCGGCCTGGAGGCCTGGATGGCGCTCAACTCCCTTCTCAGGAGCAGCAACGCGCCCGAGTTCATGAAGGATTTCGCCGACAGCGCCGACCGCAGCAAGAACATCGAGTACTGCCGCAAGAACGAGTACTGCCGGAGCAAGAAGAACCCTGACGCGCCGCGCTACCGCGAGGAGAGCGGGAACGGCCGGACTGAGAGCGAGAGGCCTGCCGGCGGGCCCACCCCGATATCGATCAAGATCACCGATACTTCCGGGAAGAAGGAAGAGGACGGAGAAGGCAAGGGGGAGTGAGCCTGCTCACGGATGACGAGGGGGCCGCCGTCGTCAGGGCGGCCAGGGCCATGGTGGAGGCCGAGGCCGCCGGCAGGGACATCGTCCCCCCGGAGGGCCTCCCGGCCTCCATGGATGAGAAGAGCGGCGTCTTCGTGACCCTGGAGAAGGAAGGCAGGCTCAGGGGATGCATCGGGATCGTCATGCCCGTCTACCCCGCCTGCCAGGCCCTGATGTACGCGGC
>Ga0256406_1007612_pt1 | contig 10191 bp, 2 predicted proteins | sample RumenRJG_03DNA_FD_185986 | JGI IMG/M metagenome (GOLD analysis project Ga0256406, IMG submission 185986) | Bovine rumen microbial communities from Lethbridge, Alberta, Canada - RJG_03 | ecosystem: Host-associated > Mammals > Digestive system > Stomach > Rumen | place: Canada: Alberta | collected...
GTCAACTGCGTATAGAATTCATCTTTCCGGGCAGTCTTTGCGCTGTTCAGATTCTTATTTCCTGCTGCCATTCTTTATCACCTCAAAACCAGATGGTCATACATCATTCTCATGTTTCCGCAATATCTCCTGCTTCCGATCATATTCCTCAAAATACGCAGCAAGCGCTCGTTCAACCACAGTAGTCTTTAGCTGCCCTGCTTCCTCGCATACTTCCTGAAGCTTCTTATATATCGGAGTCTCTATGCGGACATTAAGATAAACGCCATCCTTTTTCGCTCTGGCCATCGTTATTCTCCTCTATCATAAATGCATAATACTGGACTTTTACATTATATCGCAATCGGCTACCTGTTTCAATCTGAAAATACCGCCTTGTATTAGCTCCAGCTAACCCTTTCCCAAAAGAAAAGCCAGCCACCGAAGTGACTGACTTCTCTGTTAACCTTGTGCTAAATCAATCTCCGTCTCCTCCACAGCAGTACTCCCGCTCCAAGGATCAGGATACTGCCGAGGATTGTGAAGAGCCGTGTGCCGGGGCCGCCGGTGGAAGGAAGGGCAACCGCATTTAACGGTTTATTGATAATTATCCCCTTGTTATAAGCCACTCCATCTTTCTGACTGACGGCATAATTCGGTTCCGCATATCCGTCTACTTGCTGCTCTGTAACAAAATACACATAATCAGTCCCAGAATCATTCTTCTTCGGAAGATTTTCCATGTAAAACTTGTACTGAGGAACTGTATCTGATTCTTCTGCAGGAACCAGAATTGCTTTGAGCGTCGGTGCTCCTTCCTTATTCCCATTTACAGATGTTCCCGCCTCTGTAAATGCTTCCTTGGAGACATCATAAATGAAACTGAAGTTTTCATCAGCATTATCTCCTGCCTTTCTTCCGACAGTTACTGTGATGCTTGTTATGTCGCCCCATGCAACTTTTTGGGAAGTCTCATTATGCCAAACCTTATAGAATGTAAAGTCTGTTAGTTCTTCATTTGTGAAAGTAGCATCGGCTGTATTATCATTCGGATTGTACTCAACATCCCCTTTCTTAACAGTAAGAGTTCCATCTCCCTTATCCTCCACGGTAACTGTTATTACCTTTTTTGCGTCTGTTGGAGCAGGATACTGAATTCCTTCTGATATATAAGGACTTGTCTGTGCCTCTTCCGGAACCACCTCTTCAATAAGGAAGTAGTATGTTCCGACTTCATCCTGATTAAAAGTAATACCTGAGTTAAATCCGATGGTTGCCGTACTTCCAGTTGCACCTGTTGTGTCTACTGTTTTCGAAGTTGCCAGTACAAGTGCAGGAATCTTTCCGGCCCCTGTACCCACATCGTCTGCTGTCGCTGCATTTGATCCATCAGCACTGGTAACCTGCGTCAGCTTGAACTCGAACTTCTTATCGTTACTGAAAGTAGCGTTTTTGAAATTCTTAGTCACCTTAAAATCTACAGAACCTGTCGCTTCGTACTTATTTGTCACCGTGGCCGTATCCGTGTCATTTGCCGCTATAGTCTGCGTGCTGTCACCATAGGTAACCGTACCATCCTGGCTCCATCCGGCAGGAAGATTCTCCGTAGGCTCAGTAACGACATATGCTGTACCAGCAGGAATATCACTGATTGTTGCTGTCCCTGTACCGGTTACTGTGACGGTAATTTTGCCGTTTGTAGCCGCAATCTCTGTTGCCGTTGTTCTGGTACTATCCTGAACTTTCACATTACCTGTATAAGCAGAAGCATCGGCATTCTTCAGTTCGACTTCAAACGTAAAGGTCTTACCAGATGCATCAGGTGATCCGGTCTGTATTGCTTTTGTAATAGAAAGTGAGCCGTATGGTGGCTGATTCTCCTTGTTGATGATTACAATTGTGTCTCCCGGTTCACCGTTTGCGATGGCAACGTTTTGACCATCAACTTGATATGTTGCAGCATCATAATTAGTTGCAACAGGCGACGGTGTTTCTACCACATAATAAGTGTAATTTACTCTCTGACCAGCGTTAGCACCGGTTCCGGTTCCCTTTGAATCCAAATTATAAATCAGCGATGACCATGGTTTAGTCCCGGGTGATACTCGGACATTAGACGTCGAGAAAGCAGCTTCCTTCGTCAGAGCAGCATCATCGTATGTAACTACGACTTCACCCATCTTATTCTGGACAAGAGTATTGAAAGGTAACTCTTGAGCGCTAGGCTCCCCAGTCACAGTTACAGACACAGTTGCAGCTCCACCACTGCATTGGAATGTTCCTGACAAAGCAACTGTTGAAGTTACATTATCAACATAAATTGTCCTCTTCTTAACAACTCCTTGCTCAGGATTATCGACAATAATTGCAGCATCAGCACCAATTCCGGTACCTCTTGTCGTGCCACCAGTTATAGTAATTTCACCTGTCAAAGAATTGTTATCAGTAGCTGATGTTGTGATCTCAATTTTTATATTTGATCCCGATTTGATTTTTCCATCAGCAGCATCTCCGGACAGCGTTACAGACTCCTTTCCGGGATAATAATTGGACTTATAGAAGTTCGCAATATTGACGCCTATATTACCTTCATGTGTGTACGTTGTTGACATCTCCAGAGGATTCTCCACCTGATACAACTCATAAGTGATACTTCCATCCGTCTTCTCAGTATTTATACTATTCCCGTCAACATCCTCCCATTTCTTATTAACTTCTAACTGATCAGGTGCAGTATTGGTAACAGTGATTTCTTTCCCACTAATTCCGATGCTCGTGTCCTGTGCATTCGAACTCGGCTCTGTAATATAGTAGAAATAAGAATTTCCGCTCTCATCTGCCACCGGAAGGTTGCTAAATGTATGCGCCCAATTGTTTTGTGTGTCTAAAGTAACGGTACCATCTGTAACAACTTCTCCATTCAAGCTCTCAGCTTCCGTTTCTGTCAGCACATAGCTGCGATTTGCTGCCGTGACATTAGCCACAGCCAGATCCGTAATATTATTACTATCAACAGTAACGGCCAAATCACTATCAGGAGCAATCGCCGTCCAACTCAAAATACTGTCGCTTCTGGCCGCCTTAGTCAAAGCGGTATATGGATTCGTTTGAGGAGACGCCCCCTCACTATATACACTCGTAAGTTCCGAGCCACGCAGTGTAATCTGCAATTTATCACCAGGCAGGAAATAAACTGTCGCAGACTGGTCCGTAGCACCGTTTGTAAGCGTTAACGTATGTAATTCGGAAAGATCAGTCTCAACTTCATCGATATCTACAACCGTAATCGCTTTTCCGGCCGTCGGCTTTGCTGTAGTGCGTTTTAATGTCACACTTACGCCTTCAGCATCCGTCATTGACGCAGTAATATCCTGACCTAAACTATTAACCCACGCCTTTTTAACATTAACATAAGTTTTCTGTGCGTCACGATTATTTGATACTCTTGCTGAACCGAACCCTGTACTAAGATCCACTGCCTTTTCTCCGGTAGGTAGCAGAGAACTCGGATCAAATACAGAATCTTCACTGGAGAAATAGAAATAATATTTGTCAGGCGATTCAGGAGTGATATACCCCGTCGGTGCCCCAGTCTCTACAATATAGTAGAGGGTATCTTCTGTAAATGTGATACTGGGGTCCCAGGAATTACCGGTTTTTTGGATTTCAATCTTTCCATTTGCATCAGTAGCAATATTGTCGTTAATTAGAGTATCAGTATTGCTGTCTGTCCTGCTATATATTGCAAACTTAGCGTTCCCCAGAAGTTCGCCCGTATCAGCTGCGGTTTTAGTAAGGGTAAATTCTTCAGTATAATATGTATTTGTGATACTGACAAAGTGACTGGAAGTCCCATCCGTAGTAAAGACCACTCCGTTCGTTTCAGCATCAGGAGTTGTAGTCTCGGCTCCAGTTTCACTATCATAGTTGATAATGTCACCATTTACTCTCACCTTGCTTCCGTCTACCAGATACTCTGTTCTTCGATCATAATTTCCACCGCCAGGTTTTTCCATTGTCTGTTTGGACTCAATAACCCGATATTCACCAGCCGGCAGATTCTCAATTACCATTACTCCATTTTCAAATAGAAGATTTCCTTGGCTATATGTTGACGGAGTAGTACTTGTATCTTCGCTAACCCCATAGTCTCCATATGTAAATGTAGAGACATCCTGCTTGCTCCCATCACGCCACACAGGCACAGTATAATCTGTCCAGATGTCACTCACTTTCTTCTGAATCTGGAAAGTAACAGCATTTTTCTGTTCATCAGTCAGTTCAACATTACCTGTAAATGTTTTTTGCAATTTAAGAACAGGTGTTTCTTCCGGCCAGTTTCGAACAGTCAGAATGTCGTTGTTATGATATACATAAACGCCTGCAGGAGCAGCATAGTTGGACTTGTCAGAGATCAGGAAGCTATAAAGTGTAGTATCGAGTTCATATCCCGTAGGAGCAATAATCTCCTGAAGATAATAAACTCTTTCCTTCTTTAGAGCCATGCCATCAATACTCTGATTCATCATGATTTCTGCAAACCCAGCATGTCTGGTAATGCCAAGCGCAGTAAGACCTGCATCGGTCAAGTCGTTATAACAAATTAATGAATCAGAATGCTGGGTGACATATTCATGCCATGTTAACTCTCCAAAGTCTTCAGATGTGATTGTTGTCTTCTTCGTCTGAGCATCTGATGTAAGCCAATTATTTTGTATATTGATTTTGTAGTTACCTGTTGATTCATCATACTCATAATCAAGTGCATCATTGCCAGCGTGAAGTACACCATATCTGTTGACAAAACCCGTCTCTGCCGTTGTAAACGTCTTCAGCGGATTCCTGTCCTGATCCAGTAGCCGGAAAACAGCACCGTTCAGCCCTTCTTCCATATGATCTGCGCCAAATTTCAGAAGTCTGATTCGCACAACCTCTGCCGAGCCACTGCCTGACATGTCGACCATCTGATCCTCGGTAACTGTATCGTAATAGCCTTCCATGTAAGCAGTATTTGTGACTGTCTGAATGCTTCCCGGATCACCTATCGGGCGGGCATAGTACTGAATTTTGACATGTGTCTCATCAGGAATCGTATATGTACCCACATTATTCCTGAAATCCCAAGTGACATCCGCTGTTCTGTCAGCTCCGGTTTTATCAACTGCTTCTACTACCTCAACGGTACCAAAATCAATAGACAGATTTCTTGAATAGGTATCTGTCATGGTCATTGGTTCACCGTCATTAAGAGTCATGCAGTCTTTATTAATATCGATGGTGTATTTAAGCAGTGTGACCGAACCACTGGTATCGGTCGTGGATGTCTTATCAATCACACTATAATCATATGTGAAATCCAGTTCATCCGAGATCTTGTCACTTGTTGCAACATTCTCAAGAAGCGCTGTTCCGTCGCTCTCCATTGCCAACTTTTTAATGGCTACAAGGTCTTCCTCACTCTTCGGAACTAACCAATACTCCACCAGATAATATGGATAGTAATTATCTCCATTTTTCGGAGGATTGGTAAGGGTAAATGTTGCCTGTCCGTTAGACTGAGACCACGTGAATGTCTGACCTTTCGAGGCATCAAATTGTAATGCACTGCCTCTGCTTCCCGTATCAGATGTCCCATAAGCTTTCGGCGCCTTATCATTTTCAACCCCTTGATCGATCATCAGACGGAGGTGTTCGTTAAAGGTGTCCGAAATAATAATCTGATTACCATATTCCAGATTCCCATCAGTAATGCCACCAACTAATACCCAGAATTTATACATTGGATACGTAGTCTGTGTTTCATTAACAACTACACCGTGTGGATTCTCCTCTGTACCGGGCGTAGAAACTTCCGTGAAAGCAGCATAATTCTGTGGTCCGGAAACGGTATGTTTACCATCCCTTAGCTTCATAACCGTCTTTTTCAATGGTTTTGCAGACGCTTCTATTTTATTATAATCATTTACTTTTACATTGTTTTTATGATCAGTCGCGGTGGACTCTGTATAATGTTCCCTTCCAAGCTCCATCCATTTCTGATTATTTTTGGTAACAATTTGAATATTTATAATTCGATCACTGGAGGCTGTAAGCCCTGGATTCGTAGGAGAGTTGTTTCCATTAGCGTTACTTATATCTCCATCAATAGCACCATTCTTATAGAATGTTAAAATGACATCTGACGGTTTTTCATTATCGCCTGTCGCCTTGTATGCATCATTAGTGTTGTTATATTGATAGCTTGTAGCATACCATTCGGTTCCCTCTAATCCAGTAACGGTGATGCTCTGAATTTCGTCAGTATATCCAATATTTGAGCCATATGTCATCGTTGGAAGCGTATCCACAACACTAAACTCGTTATAGTCACCAGCCTTGATATTTATTGGGATATTCCAAGTAACCGTTTCCTCATTTATATCAACAGCAGTCTTAGAGTAAGTAATGTCCGGCGTCGGAGCCTCTCCCACAGGCTTTCCAACAGTAGCTGTACCTGTGTCTTTGCCCGGCTTTCCTTCCGACTCATTTACAACACTGAAATAACCTCCATTCCCATTGTTATACTTTGTAGTATCTACAACGGTATCGTAGGTGATTTCATAAACCAGAGCTTCATTAGTTGCCGGGATATTATAAACCCAATGTTTGTCATAGTTTTCATTTGTCAGGTTCAGCTTACTATCTGACCAGCTAACATCCTCATTAATTCTTTCTACACCACTGGCCGTCCTTGCAACTACGTGGATGCCGGAAGTATTATAACTCATATAAGGCAATGAGTCGCTGGCAATCTTATCCGTCAATGTGGTTCCACCGATAGATTCCACGGGCGGATCATTAAGAACGATCTTCCAATGCACTACCTGCTTTCCGTCTTCACCTACCGCCTCTACACCTGTAGCACTTTTGTCGAGCTTATTCGTACCAACAACATGCTCATAATGAGTCACTTCTTTGTCCGGTATACCTTCACCGGTCACCGTGACCTTATTACCTGTCTGGCTATAGGAAACATTCTGAAGATTTTCAATATTCGAAGTATCTATTTTTCCCCAATATGTAATAGTAACAACTTCTCCATCCTGAAGAGACTGTCCGGTCAGAGAGAATCCTTTACTGTCAAATGTGGGCGTAATTGTAGTGCCTTTATCACTCGATGCAGTCCAACCAGTGCTCCCGCCTTGTGTGGTCACTAATGTAACAGCAGAGCCATCCACCTGGTCGTTAACATTGACAGTAGTCTCGCCTTCCGACGTGACAGTTACCGTATACTTTATTGCAGCCTGATTGCCAAAAGGATTGTTTGCTGCCCCAGGAAGGAATAACTCACCATCCTTAGTAATATTCGCATCCTTCGGTTCTGTCTGGTTGACAGTAATGTCATAACCTAAGCCGAAATCAACATGCGATGCATCACTATCAAACTGGCCTGTCACATCGAAAACCAGTTTGGTATTATCTGTCGATATTAATCTGCTGAATCTCGGATCTCTTCTGTTCCAGGTAAAGCTTAACGTATTAGTAACAGGATCATATGAAAGCGTGTTGCCGCGAACTTTTCCATCCAGTCCCAAGTCAACATCCACTTTTTTCGAGAAAGGCTGATCTCCCAAATTGATTCCCTCGGGAAGCGGGAAAGTCATAGCGGTATTATCTTCCGGCAATTGCAGGAAATCGTTCTCTTGAAATTCAAGATGAAGATCAAAAACCTGACCTGTCTGAATATCTATAGTTGATCCGTCCGGAACCTTATTGCCGTCAATCTTTATATAAATATCTGTAAGTATGTCCCCCAAATCGGAAGTAAACTGAGCATCTGTCACCTTTACCGTTACCACATCTCCATTCTTCATGGTGATAGTCAGGCTCTCCTCGGTGTCAAACGGCTCCAGGCTCTCCAGCGTCCAGTCGTTGCCCTCCTCATTTTGGGTAACCTTAACCAAGCTCTCATCCGAGGACTCCACATTAGCCACTTCTTTAAGGAAGCTGTCCACGCTATTAAATGCCGCTTTTTCTCCGTTGTTCGTATCGCCAATTATACCCAGCACTTCTATGAGGTCTGATAATGCGATTTTTTCGCCTCCAGGAAGGCTAAACTGGTACATTTTGCCGTTCACGGAGTACTCAAAGTCCACGGTGTAGACAATAGCATAGACCGAGAAGGAGTCGGACTCAAACGAAACCGCGTTCTTTGCGTCGGACGAGGCAGCCTCGCTGCTTGTGCTCTCGATGGTTTTGCCGTCGGATTTCTTTGCGACAACATCGGTACTGCCGCTGTCGGCTACGTGGACGACATGTGCTTCGTCCGCGCGGTTCAGCACAGCAGAGATCATTTTGACATGAATTGGCTTCAAAGGTTCGGTCTTTGTCCCGTCCGGCTTCGTGAAGGTGATGTCCATCGCCACCGCTGCGCCTTTTCCACCAGCCGCGTCGATTGCCTTGTCGAGAATCGTCTGGCTGGTGACCGGGGTAACGGTCATGGAAGTGCCCTCTTCAAAGGCTCCTTCTTCTGCCTCGACATGAACCATGACTGTCCCGTTATCCGTGGTTACCTTCTGATCGAATGTAACCGCCGGCATCGCTGCTGACGCCGGAACTTCTTCCTTCACATCCTCTGTTTCTTTTTCTGTCTCTGTTGTTTTCTCAGTCGCTTTTTCTGTTTCTATCTCTTCTATTTTCTCCGTTTGTTTGTCTGTTGCTTTCTGAGTCTCTTTTTCTGTTACTTTCTCAGTTTCCCTTTGTATGGTCGTCTCGGTGACGGTCTTTTTCATGATCTGCACAAACGCTACAGTCTGCGGCAGCTCACCTTGGAAGGACGCGCTCTTTAGGGCGCCATTCTTATCTATCTCAAAATGTGTATCATGCGCATCTGTGAGATCTGTGACATCCTTCTCGGTGACTGCATAAATTTTCCATGAGGTTTCACATCTGGTTGTTGTGGTAGTAAGGCTGCCGTCCTCGGCTGCTTCATTGTTTTCAGTGTTTTCTTCCCGGGTAGCATAACCGGCATCGTTGAGGCCATTCTTGAATTCTGATGAGAAAGTAATATCCCCCTCAGTTGTGGCATCACTTCCATTCTTGTTCTTTGCCGCAAGCATCAGGGCATGGAGGCCCGCAGCGCTGTATTCAACGGTTGTGGTGGTTGTTGACGCGACTGCTGCACTGTCGGAGCTTTCTGCATTTTCAGCGGGATCCGAGACTGTATTGGCAGAGTTGTCTTTTGAAATCTGCGCGTTCACGGCGCTGAGCACGGCATTCTTCTCATCTGAATCAAGATACGTTCCAGTGAGTATCGAATCAGCCGTAAATGCTCTGCCGTCTGTGTAGGATGCGCTGATCTTTACATGCTCATCCTCATAGGTCAGCTGCTCCTGGGAAGCCGCATCTTTCGCTTCCTCATTGGCAGCGGTGCCTTCAGCCTTGTTCAGCCCTTCTGCATCGTTCTCGATGATGCCGTCCTTGGTTCCATCTGTATTTCCTGCACCAGCATCTTCAAAGGACCCATTTGAGGCGGATGAAGCATCTGCACTCTGCACCGCTGACGCAGACGAAGCACCATCATCCGTTGAAACCACCCCGTCCTCAGCAGCGCTCATTTCTGCTGACATTGTATTCTCTGCTGGCGAATTGACGCCGGATGGCTCCTCTGCCTTCGCTGCTTCAGCGCTATTCTCTGCTGCCGGTGCTTCGGCAGCCGGTGCTTCGGCAGCCGGCGCTGCCTCTGCAGTATTCTGCTGCACATCTGCCTGCTCAGCGATCTGCGCATCCCCACCAGCGTTGTTCTCTATGCTCTGCACGGCATCCGTGGACACTTCTTCCGACAAAACGGACACTGGATTAGAGAATACGGTTGTTGTGAAGATGACTGCCACAAGGTTCAGTGCCAGAAGAGCGCGCTTTGCGTTTCTTCTTTTCTTCATGTTTGTTCTCTTATTCAGCGTTCCTTGAATATTGCTGTTCTGATCTGTTTTCATGAACTTTGCACTCCCTTATGATTAACAGATATCTGTTATTTCAACAGTCCAAATCTTTTAAGCGGCCAGACTCGTATCAGAATTCGTCCAACCATCTGATCCTGGCGGATACATCCAATCTGTGTGTTGCGTGAATCCATAGAGGTTTCCCGATGATCCCCCATGAGAAAATATTTGCCTTTCGGGACCTGATACGGGAATGTGATGTTTGTCGTATTGCCCTTGCTTCTGGATGTAA
>Ga0256406_1007613_pt1 | contig 10189 bp, 5 predicted proteins | sample RumenRJG_03DNA_FD_185986 | JGI IMG/M metagenome (GOLD analysis project Ga0256406, IMG submission 185986) | Bovine rumen microbial communities from Lethbridge, Alberta, Canada - RJG_03 | ecosystem: Host-associated > Mammals > Digestive system > Stomach > Rumen | place: Canada: Alberta | collected...
AATTCCTCTGCCGTTTCTACGCCGCATTCCCGCATCAGAATTTTACCCATCTGTCTGCCGGAGCCAACGCAGTCACACATCGCACCGCCTGCCACGCCGGAAATGATAATACCCTTATGAAATAGTCCGTCCGCTGCGGGCGTCTGCAACAGGGTCGTGACCTTCATACCTCCGCCTGACTGCCCGAAGAGTGTGACATTACCAGGATCTCCGCCAAAATATTCGATATTATCCCTTACCCACTCTAGTGCCATAACCATATCAGCAACCCCGGCATTGCCGGAGTTTGCGAACTGTTCTCCAAAATCTGACAAATCGCAAAAGCCCAGGATGTTCAGACGGTGATTAAATGAGACGACTACAACATCACCGTGTCTTGCCATCTCTTCTCCCTCGCACAGCCCATCCTCGCTTGACGAGCCAAACGACATTCCTCCGCCATGAAGCCAGACCAATACCGGGCGCCTTGCCGCATCGAGTCCGGGCGTCCAGATATTCATCACCTGACAGCATTCATTTTTCAACTCCTGATGCCGATCGAAATCCAGATTGTGATCTGGTACTGGTTCCTCAATTGTCGGACATCCGTATCCGTAAGACGTTGCCTCAAGCACACCCTCCCAGCTTACTTTTTCAGGTGCCCTGAAACGCTCCGCCTTCGCGTAGGGGATCCCCTTGAAAATCATAACATGGTCATATTCGTATCCGTGGACCTTTCCTGTCGTCGTAGTAATGACAGGAAAATCGGTATCATACCGGAATTCTTTTGCCATATCTTCCTCTTCTTGTAGTGTCCCGAATTCAGTGAAATACTTTTCCCATAAACCTGACCAGCGCCTTGCGCCAGAAAGTCCAGTCGTGAATGCCTGGCACATGATAGAAATCAATCGGAAGGCCATATTCCTCACGAAGAAGGCGCATCGCCTCTATATCACCCTGGATCATGCGAGAATCCTGGTCTCCAATGCCGAGGAACATATAACGGTAGATTTCAGTGAAACGTTCCTTGTGGAAAAGAAGGTCGCGGTAATCATCCTTGTCATCATGGATCTTGAATGCGGCCGAAAAGATTCCCGCATTCGCAAAGACCTCCGGATAATGGAATGCGATAAACTGTGTTTGAAAGCCGCCCATGGAAAGCCCTGCTATTGCGCGATTCCACCGGTCCTTTAATGTACGGTAATTCGCATCGACAAAGGGAACAATATCCTTTACAACCTCTTCCGCGAAAGAACCGATCGCCGGATCAGAGCTGCCATCCGGGTAAAAGGAGTAACCCGTCGCACAAACAACAATACATCGCTCCGCTCTTTTGTCCGCAATCATATTGTCAAGAATGTTGTTCGCTTTTCCCTGCCAGATCCATCCGGTCTCATTTTCACCGCCGCCATGCTGCAGATAAATGACGGGAAGCGCATCGTCCGTCGTATCATAATCCGCCGGTGTGTAAATATAGAGCGCTTTCTCACAACCGCAGACACTGGAACGATATGTGCGAAGATGGATTGCACCATGCGGAACATTTCGCAGCTCGTAATCGTTAAAATCCGGATCCTCCATCTCAAAGAAATTTTCATTCATAAAGGATCCATAGCCGACATTTGCCGCGGGATTAATGACATGCGTGCCATTTACATAGAAACGAATGTAGTAGAATCCCGGCTCCACTCCGGATACGTGACAGGAATAGTACCCGTCGCCCTTCTTAGTTAGCTCATATGTTTTATCGTGAAATTCCGCCGTGATTATTGCTTCCGTGTTTGTGGCGAAGTTTAGATCAAGCTCCCCCTGTCCTGTGATTTCAACTCCCTTCGGCACACGGACATACTTGCCTGCCGGTCTCCCATTCTCGTCCATAGGATGTATGATCTTAAAGGTGATCGGATCGTTAAAAGTCACATTCGTTTCCATCGCCTGGTTTCGCTGCGTGAAAAGAACTCCAGATGCGGTGCTGTCAGTTTTTAGCCGAAGTGACTGCTCTTTGCGCGGGGCAACTTTGGTTGTCGCATAATACTCCAATTTTTCATCACGAAAGATGGCATCGCAGAAATCATGAAGGCTCCGCCTCCACGGTTCCCACTCATGAAAGCCCGGGTATTCACAAACCGTAACATGACTTCCCACTTTCCGAAGTTTGTCTGCGATCTTCTCGTTAAGATCATGCATGTTTTCCGAAATCCCTGAGGTTAAAAAGACATGACCATAGACAGGAGCAGAATCTTCAAGGTCCTGCAGCGTGTCAGAGAATCCTCCGGAAAAGACTCCAAAATATCCGAAAAGATCCGGATGATGAAGCGCAGAGAGTGCTGCCTGTGCGGATCCCAGTGAAAGTCCGGCAACTGCCGTGTTCTCGCGGCCCTTGCGTACACGATATTTTGATTCGATGAATGGCATACAGTCTCGCACAAGTTCCGCGTCGAAATCACCGGGATAAAAGGTAGCCTCCTCCCCTGTGCGGAAGGCATAGCCGGCATTCATGACAATGATCATCTCACGTGTTTTGTCCTGAGCAATGAGATTATCAAGAATATAGTTTGCCTTTCCGCTCCAGATCCAATCCACTTCGGACTCGCCGACACCATGCTGCAGATAAAGCACAGGAAAGCTCTCGTTTTTTCGTTCTTCGTATCCCGGAGGCGTATAGATCAAAGCCGTTTTTGTACGTCCGTTCTCCCCGGAGATATAAAACTCATAATGAACCGTACCATGCGGTACATCTTTGCGAAGCCAGAAAGTTTCCCCCTTTTCAGGAACATCAAGAAAGCCAATATTCTCAAAGCAGCCATAGGTTATCATGCCTTCAGGATTTGCGCAGGCAACTCCATCGACGAACCAGTTCAGATAATGAAAACCAGCAGGAACAGGGACTCTCTTTCGAAACCAGCCGTCCTCCTCCTTTTTCAACTCAATGTGTTCTTTCGGGAGAGTACCGGAAACGCCGCACACCTCAACACTTTTCGCGTCCGGAGCAAAAAACGCAAACTCCACTGTCCCATCATCATAAACAGTAGTTCCCGGAGTCTTATCAACATATCGAAGGCTCTCAAGCGTTCCATCGCTATGAATTCCCATGTTCAGCCGGTTAAAAAAAACCGGATATGATTTCAATGCCAAGTTTTTAATCTTTTCCATTATTTTACTCCCCCGCACCTCGCTTATAACGGCATACGCATGTGAAATACCAGAATACGCTTGTCACATCTCGGAATATCGGTGTCTAAGGCTCCAATATCAACTTCGTCTCAAGTCGGCACATGACCGACACTGCCATCCTCCATACGGCGAAACTGCTTTACATAATTCCAGCCAAGTACCGGGTCCATCGGTGCAACTTCATGTCCCTTATCATGCATCAGGCAGTAATTATAAAAATTCTCCGGCTCCTCATCTCTTGTGTAGAATCGGTTCACTGTGTAATACTGCTCCGGTGCGATTGGATTGGGTCGGATCACCTCCACAGTCTCTCCGGGGACACCGCTTTCACAGGGATTTTCACAGCCTACTTCCTGCGTTGGCATAACTTCAATATTGTTAAAAGTTTTCCAAAAGTCATATTGATACTGTTGTGTGCATCCCCGATAAACAGGACAGGATGCCTCTCTCGTCCCGTATGTATACCAAACTGGCATCCTCATCTGAGCAGGCTTTTTGTCTAATGCACGCTTCATTGGAATGATCTTATTAAGATCTATATTTGTGGGTTTCCAACGGTTCCCCGGCCAGTTCGAATCAATATGGCAAAGTCCGGCGATCTTCTCCGGGTACAACATCGCAATCACCTGCGCCATAGCGGCTCCATTAGAGAAACCCGATACATAGACACGCGAAGCGTCCACCGGATACTCTGCTACCATATAATCAATGAGATGAACCAAAAATAATTCGTCCTCATTTCTGTCGGTATCCCCCTCTTCGTCGTAATTAATGTCCCAGCTTGCAGTATTAGTTCCCCAGGGATACACAGTTATAAAATGTTCTTTGCGCCCAAGTTCATGGAATCTCGCCATGCAGGCCGCCTCGGATGGGTTGTCTGATCCGCCATGACAAAAGATCATGAGTGGAACCTTTTCCCCCTTCGGAAGAGACGACGGCACATGGGTAAGCCATGTATGCCTGACTCCGTCAAGTCTTGTATCATCACGGAACCAGGTAAATTCCGATCCGGAAAGATCGCTGATCGGATCCATGTCGCCGTGTGCACCGGTATTAATCTTACGCACCTTGGAGAATGTTTCCTGGTAAACTTTGTTTACAATATTGATATTGAACTCAGACTTAGGCGCTGTCACAACATAGCTGGCAGGGTTTATTGGATTCTTGTACTTTGATACCTTCGCGAACCGTTCACACTCTGTGCAGCCATTCGCTTTTCGAAAATATTCTTCTGCATTGCCAGAAGCTCCTGACAGAACCGCAGTCACCGGTCCGCCAACAGCCAGCTTTTCTGCTCCCGGCTGTAAATCACCACCAAAGGTGAGAATTGCTGCAACATTCTCTGGCCGATTGGCTGCATAGCTTATTGCCATATCCGCTCCATCACCCAGACCAATCATGTATCGATAAGAATTCATGAGATGCCACTGGCGGAGCATTTCCGAAAGATACGGAATCCCAATGTCATTCGTTTTCAAAGGCTCAGAATCTTCTTTTGTCACCTCCTGGAGACAGGCATCAAGTGCATCCAGATCATTGGGACGATCCGAATGAAGATCCGAATTCCACCCGGCATCAGTCGGATCGGGAAATGCAAGAACTAGTTTCTTCTCTTCTGCAAAATCGCGCAGACCCTGATTTAATAAAGTCACAACAGAGTTTCGTCCGGGTTCCTCTCGAAGAACTGTTACAAGAAAAGTAAGGTACGGATTGTGTCGTTCGCAGGAGGGATAATAAAGATACATATTGCGCTGTGCAGATTTCACATATTTCAAAAGAAGTCCTGTTAATTCTGACATATTTATACGCTCCTTGCTATTACGTTTTAGCTAAATTCATAGTATACTCCGAAAATATAAAAGTCAATTTGAATCACCCAGAAAAACTGCACAGAAAAGCCCGGGTACATTTGTATACCCGGACAAACCGTAAAACACCATTTTATATGTTATTGTTGATAATTATCCTAATGGAAGAATGTCAGACAGTGCTTCATGAATCGCGTGATCCCAGAATGCAAAATTATGATCATATCCATCCTCAAGGCGAAAATCGACATGAATACCCTTCTCCCTTAATACACGCACATCGCCTTCCACCCGTTCCCGAATAAATTCCTTACTTCCGCAGAGTATATGGAGAGCCGGCAGCATCCCATTCGCCAGATCCCTATCAAGTGCTGAACGGATGTCCCTGTCACTCCCAGGGATTGCGCTTCCTTTCCCAAAACTGGAATTATAAATTCCGAAGTTTTGTCGGAAAAAATCACCTTCCAGCTCGCTTTGAAGAGTTTCAGTGGCCAGAGTCATTCCAATACCGCCGGAAATATCGACACACTCTGCATAGAGTTCCGGATGCAGAAGCGCCGTTCCAAGGGCAACGTTTCCTCCCATGGCATACCCCACAATAAAATTGTCCTCACGTCTTGAAGAGGATGGAAACAGCGCACGAATTACCGCCGGAAGTTCCCTGGAAAGAAAAGTCTGATAGTTTACACCATATTCCGTATCAAGACCGAAGCTGTTCGCAATATCCGGAGTCACAAGCATGACATTGCTGTCTTCGGCATAGCGTTCCGCATTTGTGTATCGATAGGTTAACGTATCATCGTCCCCGCCACCATGTATGAGATAGACCGTCCTGTACTTCATGCCCGGCTGAAGCACATGATCCCTCTTGTCAAGGTTCTGCCGCGGTGCATCTGCCGAATATGCGTAGTGGTCCGTCGGAATGACGACCGTCACATCCACATAGTGGCGAAGTTCCTGACTTCTGAAATTGAAACGTAGTTTTGCCATAATAGTCCCTTCGAAAATCTACAGTCTGACCTTATCATGTATTTGGAATTTTCTCTCATTCACTTCGATACTTGCTTCACGCTCAAATTACTATTACGTTTTAGCTCTAGTCCCATAATAGTATTGTGAAATGGAAAAATCAATTTGAACGTTCTGAACATGTACAGAGAAGCCCGGACGCATTTATGCATCCGGGCAGGCATTATGCTGCCAAATATTAAAGCTGGAACCTCGGATTTCAACCGACCTCAAATTTGTATTCGGATTGCGCCAACAAGACCTCATGTCCGAATGACTTGTATCCCGGATTTGACCACCCTAGTTCCTGATTTCGCGGACCGATTCTCTCTCAATCAGTGCACAGCGGATCGGAATTTCCTGATGCGGCGGGACCGGCTTTGGATTCTCAATCTGATCTGTGAGACGATCCGCCGCCATCGCTCCGATCTCCGAAAGAGGCAGCTGCATGGTGGTCAGTCCCGGCGTGAAGAATTCCGCAATATCCTGATTATCGAATCCTGCGACAGAAAGGTCCGCCCCAGCCCTCATCCCCTTCTCATACAGGTACTGGTAGACGCCGCCTGCGATCCGGTCGCACATACAGAACACTGCGGTAAATTTTTGTCCTTCCAGCGCTCGGATCTCCTCATAGCCCCCCTGCCTGTCCCAGTTGGCGTAGCGGATCAGTTCCGTATTATACAGAATATTTGCCTCAAACAGTGCCCTCTGATATCCAAGAAGGCGCTTGCGGGTGTGCATGTTGTCCGGCATACCGCCGATCACGGCGATGTCGCGGTGGCCATGTTCGATCAGATATCGCGTGATGGTATAAGCGGCATCTTCATCGTCCAGCACGATGGAAGGGACGTCCGGATTGGACGCAAAGCCATAGGTCATGACCGCCGGTGTCTTGAAATTCTTCGGGAAGCAGTGTATAAGTCTCGCGTGTCCGGCGATATAGATGATGCCATCCACATGCATGAGGAGCATCCGCTGCAGAACCGGTCTCAACACCGACTGGTACTCTTCGTCATTGCCGTACCACGTGTCGCTCCATCGGGCATAAAGACGCAGGTTGCTGACAATCGTACTGTAACCGCGTCCCTCCAGGTTCTTCATGATACCCTCGACAATCTCCGGAGTCGTAAACTGTGCGATATCTTCTGCTATGATGCCGATCAGCTTTGTCCGCTGACTGCGAAGACCCTGCGCCAGCGGGTTCGGTTCATATCCTCTCTCCCTGACTACTTTCATCACCCGGTCTGTGGTCTCCTGGCTGGACTTATTTCTTCCGTTCAGGACATTGGATACCGTAGAGACCGATACCCCGCACTCCTCCGCAATTTCCTTCAGCGTCACCATATTCTTGTCCCTTCATCCCGCTGCAAAACCAACTCATCCGCAGCTTCTCATCGCGGCTGTCTGCTTATTCTTCCAGAAGATGATACTGGCTTCGCCGGGAAAACAGTTCCGGATGCTCCGCCGGGAATAGCCCTGTCGTTCAATCAGAGAAGCAGTCCACAGCCCGCCGCCTCCCGGAATCACACCGTCCGAAAGGCAAAGGATCTGAGCTGCGCGGTTCCCGGTCCGGCATAGGTCAGATAGATACTCTGGATACCATCCGGAATGACACAGTCCGCCGAAAACGACGTGAAAATATCAGTATAATGAACCGGTATCCGGCACAGGGCCTCCCCGTCCGGAGAGAGCTTCAACTCAAACCACCCGTTTGCATATCCGCGCACACTGACCGAAATTCCTGTCACATGATGCACGTCAAAATAACGGAACCCCGCGGTCGCGCCATCATGCATATTGGCAATGAAGGATTCTCCCTTTTCCACGGCGGCTTCCTGCGTAATCTTCGGAAACCGGCAGTCCATAAACCCTCCGCCCAGATCAGTATAAATGCTCTCTTCCCTTGTAAAAAGGCTGCACGCAATATACGCCGGATACTCGCCCTCCGCAGGGAGTGGAGAGAGGCCGCAGCATGAGGTCATCTCTGCCTGTCGGAACGATCCATCCTCCGCCATATGGAGCTGTTCCATGCATCCCTGCCTCGAAAAACTGGTGCCATTGGTGTGCCGGTGATAGAAGATAAACCATTTTCCATCTGCCCTGACCAGACCGCCGTGATTGTTGGCGCCATAATACATCGGACGTTCCGCAGGTTTGTAACTGTCGATATGCAGATCATTATTCGCGCTCAACACACCGCGGTAACGGAACCCTCCGGTCGGACTGCTGCTTGTGGCATAGCACAGCTCATACATCACCTCGCTCGAATAAACAAAATAATAGACATCCCCGATCTTCCGGATGGAGGGCGCCTCGAAGAACGCGTGGTGCGCAAAATCCGTGCCATCAGCATAGCACATTCCCGGAGCGATGAAGACCGGAGCTTCTATGACTGTCAGCATATCCGGTCCCAGAACCGTGCACATCGCCCCATGTCTTGTTTTGTCATGAAAACCGCAGAACCCCGTATACAGATAAGTCCGGTCACCTTCTGTCAGTACGCCCGGATCGAACTGCGGCTCGTCGCCCTCCCTGCGCCCCAGCTTCGTACCATCCGGATAATGCACATAGCCATAGAATTGAAACTTTCCCGCGGGCGTATCGGAGACCGCCACGGAAACGACATCAAAATGATCCAGCACATAGTACAGATAATATCTTCCATCCGGTCCCTTTGTGACATCCGGCGCATAGAGACACGCGGAGCCGTCTCTGTTCAGGGGATCCTGCGTCTTCTCATAGATGACGCCTTCATAGCGCCAGTTTCCGAGATCGTCCTCCGGCGCAGACCATCCCACATAATCTCCGGGGCAGTAAACGCAGCCGCCAAACCAGTCATGAGACCCATATACATAAACCCGCCCGTTATACACATGCGGTTCCCCGTCCGGTACATATTCCCAGGATGGAAGGTACGGATTCACCGCGAGCATCCTGTCTCCGTGTTTCATCAGTTGTTCTCCTCCTCTGCTTTTTTCGTCAGCGTGAGCACAAAGACACTGTATGGCGCCGCCTCATAGACAAAATCTCTGCCTGCGCCGCGGCATTCTGCCGTCCGGATGCCGACACGGTCCGGGTGCTCAAAGTCATTCTCCGCATCCGGATCGCCAGCAATTCGTTCCTCCCGGAAGCATTCTTCCACGCTGCAGTCCAGCAGAATCTGCAGCGGCGTCTTCTCTGCGCTCATATTGACGCCTTTGATCAATATCTCAGTCTCCGTCTCTGTGACGACTGTCTTTATCGCCGCAAAATCCGGCAGTCTGACCTCATGAATCAAAGCGCCGTCTGCATAGAGCTTCACAACCGCCCCGTCTCCCTCCGCGCGGAGTGCGACGTACTCCTCCCCGCCTCCGATGGACAGTCCTTCCTGTTGGGCAAGGACCCGGTCCTTCGGAAATTCCTGTTGGAGGACCGTGCTGCGGTTATCCTCAATCTTCCAGAGCAGCGGTTTGATATCCCCTGCGTTCCATTTTTCCGGCGGATTTGTCTCGTCCGGAATGTAGACACAGGCGGGCTGAAGACCGGCGTACAACCCGATGACGATCGGTGTGTCCCTTCTCCGTTTCACGCTCACAGTAAAAGTGAAGCTTCTGGCGGTCTCACTGCCGAATATCGCAAGAATATCCTCCGGCTGAAAGCGGGTGTAGCGCGCCGCTGCGAGCTGTGTCTCGTCAGCCTGCCGGATGATGACCGACCCATCCTCCTGTCCCTCCGGATGTCCGAGGAGAAGATGCGACGGTACATCGCCGCCGGCGGTGCACTCTTTTGATTGACCTGCCGTGTTATCCTCTTCATCTCTATTTTCCGTCCAATGCAGATTCCGGTACTGGAGTCCATATTTTCCAAGAAGGGCGCATCCGCCGTAGTAAGGCAGACGGATGCGGACTGTCTTTTCCTCCGAAGCGATCACGGTCTTTCCCCGTCTTGTGCCAAACAGTTTCCAGACATAGTAGCTCGGAATGCCGATGCTCTGATTCTGTGTGAACAGAATCAGATTCGGGTACCACGCCATGAAGTTCACATTTTCAAGAAGCGGTGCATAGCTCATGAGCTCCACCAGATCCTGATTCTGCTCCGCACCGATCAGGAACTGCGCTTCGCCAAGCGCCCCGTAAAGTTTACCAGTCCAGCCCTTATTGACCGACTGTTCACCGATGAAGATTTTGGGACCTTTTCTGTCGTACGGGCTGTAAAAATCCGCGTTCTGCGCGAAGAACTCC